>ERZ724509.443-NODE-443-length-18170-cov-5.068341_pt1 | contig 18170 bp, 28 predicted proteins | sample MGYA00376042_ERZ724509 | MGnify/ENA primary metagenome ERZ724509 (study PRJEB28724, sample SAMN07190887) | wastewater metagenome | isolation source: effluent of sewage treatment plant in Hong Hong | place: USA: Christiansburg, Virginia | collected 2016-03-01 ...
AAAAAGATCATTTCAGAAAAAATAAAAATTGACCTCACAGATCTCACATTGATGGATTACAATGGAATGTTGGCCACAACACTACAAAATCATTTCAATCACCTTGCTCAAGAGAGATCTTGCAAACCAGTTTTGGATCTTTTATCACAGGTTGTTTGAGAGAAATTTGAAAAAGACACCATTTCACTTGATGAACTTTTCAGCAGAGTGAGAGACATTTGTTGGGATAGTGCAGATTATGGAGATGATTTTGAGGTTTCATTTTATGCAGATTACAACCATAGGCATGATTGGATTGAGTGTTGGGCAGATAGTGACAGCGAAAAAGAAAAAGATCAATGCTCAATCAGATTTTTGATCAAAAAGAATGGCAAAATATTCTCACTATATTTTGCAAATTGGAATAATGAAATCAAATCACCAATTGATCTCACAAGATTGGATGCAGTTGAAAAACTCATACACAAATTGTACACATCTTGAGTCACCATCACTGTACCAGATGATATCCAGCATGGTGAATTTGAGTTTGAGGATAGCCGTAATTTTACCAAAGAACACGACTAAAAAATACTATGCCAAAAATAAAATACTATCATCCGTGAACTCATTGAGTTGAGATCAAATTGGAGTGAGAGGAGAAAAGCATTGTAATTGAAAAAACAAGGATTGCAGAGTCATTTGTGGATTTTGGAGGCAGTTTTGTTTGAGCATTATGATTGGCACTATTCAGAGCAGATGGGCCAAACTCACACAAGATCCTTTCAACATTTTGTGATTATGCGAAACAGTACATTGAGCAGTTTATATTGTGAAATGATAAGGATTTCAACAGAGAGGAAAAGGAAAGGCAGATCATTTTGGATGCAAAAGCCATTATGGAAAATGCCAAAGATCATATTTGTTTTATTGTGAGGAGAGACAGGACAATCGAAAGCATAATCAAAGATTTTATCAAATAACCATTTTCAACCATGCAAAATAAATACCAACTTGCCAGAGAGATAGTGGATCAATACAACAATGCATATTTGCAAGGTGATACCATGTTGCACATCCAAGAGTGGATTGATGAGCAATCAGCAAAGATTGCCACAAAGCCATCCATCACCATTGATGAGGATGGCCATGTCACTGATATACACAAGGCACCATCAGAGGTGTGTGCATGTTGTGGATCTCACATCAAGTACCTCAAGGTGAGTTTTTCCAAGTATTTCATCCCAGCATTGGGCAAAATCTTGGATCATGTCACTGATATCAAGAAAAAGACAGGGCAAACACAACACACAGTACACATCAGAGATCTCAAATTGTCTCACACAGAGTACACCATCTTGAATAAGATTGCCAATTTTGGCCTCTTATACAGGGAAAAGGATGCACATGGCAACAAGATGAAACATGGAGTGTATGGAGTGCCACAAAAGAGGATCTTTGATTTCCTCAATGGTGATTGGAAAGTGGCCAAATTCTATGTGGTAAAATCCAGCACTCATGAGAGGATTTTGAGCAAGGAGAGAGTGACAGTGGATGAAATACACAAGGATCAAACTTTCAAGGAACTGATTGGCAAGATGATGCCAGCGTATGTGGGATATATCCCACATGATGATATTTCATAATTTCCTTTTATGTCTACTCCAAAAATCAAAAAACCAAGAAAAAGGAAAAAAGAGAGATCATTGATCATGATGATTTCATGGCCAAATTCACAACAGGCCACAAGTTTGACGGCATCATATTGATGAATAAAAGCACATTTGACAGCATCAAACACATGGATGGCCAAACATACTTTGATGGTGACACTGATATCAATTTCAAAACACTCAAGATTGAAAACATCCAAGTCAAAAAGAGATTGAAATACATCTATTTGGTGAGGGATGAGGTTGAGGCAATGGAAACAATAGAGCCAGACGCAGTTGTGGTGCCATCCGTGCCAGAGAGTGTGCCAGCACTACCAGAAAAGAGAGTACAGAAAGTTTTTACCATATAGCCAAAAATGTATGATCATAGTGCAAACAGAGATCAAAGGCCGTTGTGTCTTTGCAGATAAGGAGTACAAAAAAGGTGACACCATTGAGGTTTGTGAATATATCACCATCCCAAATGCACAAATTGATATCCTCAAGAAAACAGTGATCAATGATTATTGGTTTTGAGTGGATGGAGACAAGTGAGATGCCATGTTGCTACTTGGCACAGGCAGTTTATACAACCACTCAACTGATCCAAACATGGATGCAGTATCAGATCCAAAATCCATGAGAACTTGATTTGTGGCCAACAAGGATATTGCAGATGGTGATGAGTTGGTGTTTGATTATTGATATACACCTCATTTTCATGTGCATGGCAACCTCAAAGTTGTCTCAAAGATCAAACGCAAGGCATAGTTTATTTTCTCACCATAGTTATATGAGTACAGTAAGTCAAGAAACAACAAGAAAGTTATGGGAAATATCACAGATGGATATTTCAATGTTTAAAGGTATAAAAACTTATAGAATATTGGATTTAAGAAAAATGTGGGCAGGTGATGCATTGGATGATGCAAATAAATGAATTTGTATTGATCGTGATTTGCATTTTATTGGAATACTTTGAGATATAGTGAAGCAAGATTTTTTACTTTAATAACAAAAAAATTATGTTTTCTCTCAATGACAAACAAAAACAAAACATTTGGGATCAAGTAAACAAACAGGGCCAAAACCTCAAGAATATCAATTTTTACAAGGTGATTGGCACAAGGAGGGATGGATTGACAGGGCAGGAGACAGTTTGTGTTGAGATTGGGTATTGGATCACATACATTGGATGCAGGCCAAAATACTCAAAAGAAACAATTTATATTTCTAAACTTGAACTCAATGGGCAAAAAACATAGGCAGAGAGCCAAATATTTTGGCAAGAGAGCAGTTTTGAGTGTTGGCCCTACATTGGACACCATGCAGGAGGTTGGAGAGATCAGCAATGTGCAAATTGTCTTTGGTTTGCCAACAGGGTTGCCCACATGATTGCCACCAGTTATTTGCCCTTATTGTAAAAAAGAGGCGGTGTGGTGAGACAATAAAAGGATCTATGGCAAGAACTTTGGCAAATCATACAAGTGTTATTTGTGCAAGGATTGTGATGCCTATGTGGGATGCCACAACAACACAAAGGTGCCATTGGGTACATTGGCCAACAAGGAGTTGAGGAACTTGAGGAGAGAAACACATGCATTGTTTGATCCTCTATGGAAAACCAACAAGATGACCAGAAAGGAGGCATACAAGATCCTTGATGATCATTTTGGCCGTGAGATCCATATTGGAGAGAGTGACAATGCACAGTGCATGGCAATTATTCATTTTCTAAAATCAAGATAGTATGGCAACAGTACCAATTGAGGACATTGAGGCAGAGGCGTTGGCCATTTGGTTGAAAGGCAAGTGATACAAATTCACTCACATACCAAATGAGACACCAACCAAGAGAAAGCAGGAGCAGGAGGATGGCACACACAAATGGGTATGATGATGGCAAACAAACGGCAAGAATAAGAAAAAGGGCGTTTCATCATGATTTCCTGATTATGTCATCATCCTCAAGAGGGGCAGTTTACTTGGTTTGGAGTTGAAAAGGCAGAGAGTGAGATTGAGAAATGGCCAACTTGGTGCCTCACCAAGTGAGGTGAGAGATGATCAGATCAAGTGGGTTGAGGCGTTGGATGCCATTGATAATGTGAGTGCATGCATCTGTTATGGTTGGGAGGAGGCCAGAGACAAGATATTGGAGTTGGAGGCAATGTAGTTTTTATTTTCTTATTTTTCTTTTATGGGATACAAAATAGTTTCAAGTTTCATTGATTTTGAGTGAAACAAGAGAGTTGCAGGTGTGAGGTTGGAGAAAACATCAATATCCTTTCTCTTGAAAAAGACAAAGGCCAGCATGTTTCACAAGGTATATTTTGACCTCTATGATCGGGAGATTTCACATCTTGTGATGACATGATATTGCACAATTGACAAGGATTGGATCAATCTTTGATACAGGGCCAGAAACAAAGTGAAAAACCTTATTGCAAAGCACTTTGCCAGTGAGTACACTGTATGAAATTATAGAAATACTATACAAAAACTATAAAAATACTTGCAATAAGCAATAAAAATGATACAATGTGAGCGTCACCATTTATTTCTTTACATTTTCCCATTTATGATCAAGGGTATTGAATACACAAAAACGATGGATCAAAAGGTTATCAAATACCAAAAAGAAAACCTTTTGACCATCAAAGAATTTACCCAAAAGGCCTCTTTGACAGAGAGTAGTCTTTATAAATTCCGAAACAGAGGCAAGATCAGTGTGAAAAGTCTTAAAAAAATCAAAGACAATCTTTGACTGGATCTCTTCACTACCAAAAAGTAGTTTCACAGCTTTTATTTTTTATTTTTATTTTACCATGCAAAACGCTAAAAACATTTTCCTCAAAGGAAAAACGATAGTTGAAAACAACAAAAAGCCAATTTATTATGTGGCAACAGCATTCTTGATACTCCTTGTGATTATCAAGGCAATCCCCTTTATCATACCAGAGCCAACGGCAATGGATGTCCTTGTGGATAAACAGCAAGAGAATATGGATATTATTGGCACCAGACTCCAAGAGCAACAAAAGTTGAGACTTGAGATTGCAATTTTAACTGGAAAACTTGATTGAAATATCAAAGAAGTACAGGAGATTGAGGCAGTCAATGCACAAATTCGATCACAGATGATCAATTTTGCCAATAATTTACCTACAACATCAACCAATGAGCAAAAATAATTTTTTCATCATTTTCATGATCCTTGCATCCGTTTGGATGATCTTGGACTTGGCAGAGGGTGGCAAGGTGACAAAAGAGATTGATCATGTGGTTGTTTCCAATGTGCATGCAGATGTATCAACAGAAACAATCATGATAAAGACTCCAACAGTCATTGAGGCACCAAAACCAACGCCAGCACCACCAGCACCAAAGCCAGTGGCACAGCCAGCAAAAAAAACAACAATTGAGGCAGTAAAGATCACACCATCACCAACAGATCCAAAAAGGATCACAAAAAGCAAATTCAGAAAGCATGGTGTTTGGTATTTCTCACCAGAAGATCCAAAGCAGGATTTGATCAATTATGCTTACAAAAAGGGTGGCCGTGATTTCCTTTTGACTCTCAATGGAGAAAATGGCATTTGGCAGTGGGATAGAAAATCAGACAGGGTTGGAGCCAATGGATACAGTGATTATGGATTGTGCCAACTCAATGGCCAATATCATGCCAAGTTTATCTTTGCCAACGGCCAAAACATCAAAGGAGGTTGGTGAGAGGATTTCAAGGATCCATACAAACAGGTTGATTATTGTTTGGAGGTTTGGCATGATGCAATCAAGAAAGGCAGGATAAACACCACCTTTTATGCCTACCGAAACAGAGAGGGCGGTGCATCATGGTTTCAAAATCTCAAATAATTACTTTTTCACCTTTTTATCCTATGAAAACAAAAATACAATTCTTTGGAGTGAGGAGAGCAAAGACCAGAAAGGATCACATTTGTTTTGGTACCATGATGACGATACCAAAAGGGCAGGTGATTGAAAGTCACACTTGGAAAATTGATGGCAGGATGGTGACAAAATACTATTCACCAGATTGCAGTTATCTCTTGGCCACACAGGCATGTTTGCACTCAAAAGATGGGTTGCCATACAATCCTATTGAGTGAGAGTTTTTGTGGAGATTTTCCCAGTTTTTCCAACATCACTTTTTGGACAAGTACCCAGCAGAAAAGAGGAGTGTGGTTTTATATCAACTTTCCTATGTATTCAAGAGCAGATGGCAGAAATTCAAATACAGATTGGCCAGATTGTTTTTATTGGATCGTAAATTGTACAAATTTGATAGGAGTGACTACAAGGCATTTGCCAAAACATATCTTCATGCCGTATGCATGAAATGTGGTGCATTTGCAGATCAAGGTGAGAGAGTATCAGTATTGAAAAATTGACCTTATGGCAGTGATCACAGAGATGCATGTGTTGTTTATCCTCAAATCGTCAAAATGATCCCAACGCCAGAGCAGGCAAGAAACAGTGTTTTGCTTTTCGTAAAGGCCTTTTTTACCAAATAATTATCAAACCATGACAAACAAAAATTGGAGTTGAGTGCAGGTGAAACCATCACTTTTTTGCACAGTCGAGTGTTGCCATTGTGGATACATTGGAAAACCAAAGACAGTCACGCCATGATCAATCCTCATTGAATTGATTTTGTGGTTGTGCATGATCATCCCTTGATTGATATATTCTCTTTGGAGATCCAATGCAAAGTATTGTGCATGCAGGAAATGTTGATCCATCTATATCAACAGAGTTTAAACACATTTCTATTTTTTACCCTTTTATTTTATGGCACAGGAGAAAGCACAATTTATAATCACCATTGAGAGTGATGAGGCAGGCAAGATTGGTTTGGATCTCAAGGCAGAGTGAGTGACAGTGGGAATGATGCATGCCGTGATCGTCAATCTCTTGCCAAAATGCATCAACAAACTTGCAGATGAGTTGGCAGAGGGATTTGAGGACAGGAAAAAAGACATCATGCAGGATGTACATGATGCCCTTGATGGCCAGATCAAATCACAAGTTGTGGTTAGTGTTGCCAATTTACCAGAGATCAAAGAAATCATGGATCTGTTTGTTGAGATGGCAAATCAGTTTGTGGATAAACATGCAGGCAATCCAAAACTCACACAAACTTTCAGAAAAATGGAGAAATTGATTGCCATGATCCAAAAAATACAACCAAAGGATCCAACAGAGGAGCAAAAGGAGGCAGGCGTTGGCCTCATGGATGCCTCACAGGAGGGCGGTATTGATTGGCCATTGCCAGAGGGGTATGATCCCAGCAAGGTGACAGGTGGCATTTACACAGGCAAAGGAGTTGATCATGAGTTGGCACACAAATTGGCAGTGGATGCAGGCAAGAGGATGGCATGAGAGGATCCAGCATTGCCAGAGCAGGAGGCAAAATAATCAATCTTATTTCTATAATTTCAAACAATGAATAAAGCAATTTTGGCAGGGAATATCACACAGGATCCAAAGATCACCACAACAGAGCAAGGCACAGTGATTGCCAACACCAGCATTGCCACAAATGAGTATTACAAGGACAAACATGGAGAGAGACAGCAGATCACAGATTTCCACAACCTTGTGGCATTTGGGAAAACGGCAGAACTCTTTGAAAAGCACATCAAAAAGGGCCAAAAACTCTTGATTGAGGGCAAAATCAAAACACATGCATGGGAGGACAAGGAGGGAGTGAAAAAATACAAAACAGAGATTGTTGTGGAGAGGGTTGAATTTATGGGAGGCAAAAAAGAGGATTGAGCACAGTTGGATGATGAGGCCATCACAGGTGGTGCAACAAGGGAGGAGGTTGATGAGATTTTCCCTCAAAAGTAGTTTTATTTTTTTATTTTTCTTTGTATGAGAAAGTTGATTTTATTTTTTGTGATAGCATCAATCATGGTAATCATGGTTGTATCACACAAACAGCCAGTGGAGAAAACAGAGGTATCACAGGTGCCCAATATTTGAGGAGAGTTTGTGCCTCTTTACACAAAGGAGGACAGTGACCGCCAGAAAACACCACTTGGATTGGTTGTGGTGGCAAAATTCACAGAGGAGTTTGTGGAAAAATACCAATATGAGGATGCACAGAGGTACAGTTTTGCAATCAAGATTGATGGCAATTACTATGATGTGTACAGAAACAGTGCCAATGGTGTCTCAAACTCAATCAAGGATGGTTTGACAGGGGCAGTGCCAGCATATCAATTTAAAGATTGGTACTCATGGAGGATACCATTTGGAAAAATCAGTGTGGCCAATAAGATTGGCAGTGTGGGGTATCATGAAACCACTCTATTACCAAAAGAGGATTACAAAATTGAGATCTCACCAGTAAAGGAGGGTGTGGAAACACATGAGTTTGATTATTATTTCTATTATTAACATTTTCATTTTATGGGAGATATACCAGCAAAATTTGCAAGAGAGGTTGTGAGATTGCAGTGAGTACAGTGATTTATCGAAAAAGAAATCATCTATGATATGGATGGTGACCAGATTTGTGCAAAATTTAGTGACTTTGTAAACTTGCAAGAGTCACCAGCATGATTTGGTGATACTCAAGAGGAGGCAAAAAAAGAGTTGATTGGTGCATTTGAATTGGAGGATGTAAAAAATCAGATCCAAAACAAAGGGCCAACAGTCAAAGAGTTGATTGATCAAGATGAGAAACCATACAGGGCCAAAGTGATGATTTGTGCAATGGTTGATGACATGCCACATGAATTGGGAACGGCCATGTTGAGGAGTGCCAAACCATTCACCAAAGAAAAGATTGATCAATTCATTGAGAGTGACAAGTTTATCCAAACAACAAAGGAGAGTGCAACAGGGATATTTGATGGAGCAGAAATCAGATGTATTTTTGTAATTTGCAACAATTAAAGATTTGTAAATGTAGAATACAATATTTACTCAATCATTACTTGAAAAATACAGGAAAAAACCTATAATCATAAAAGATTGTAGGTTTTATTTTATCCATATTTTACCAAGTATGATCAAACCAAAGGAAAAAAAGGCAGGAGAGAAAGCGAAAGGAAAGCCAAAACACAACACAAGGACAAAGTATGATTGGGATGCACTCAAGATGGAATTTATTGCCAGTGATTTCATTGATGTTGCACCTTTCATGGTGAAGAAGTTTTGAAGAAACATTGCAGATGGTTGAAAGCATGCAGAGAAAACCAAATGATGGTGAGAGGAAAAGAAACAGATTGCAGAGGAGTTGAGAAAAAAAGCATTGGAGGATTTCAAAACAAATATCAGAAAGCAATGGGAGGGTGTCTATGATAAACTTGAGCAGGCACATGTGAAAGGTTTGGAAAGTCTCACAGAGATGATTTTGGATCAAGGCAAGATTGTGAAAAGAAAAACACTCAAGGAGATCAAGGACAAGGAGGGATGAAGTACATATACAGAGATTGTGGAGGTTGACCACATGAAACCATACTTGCAACAGTTTGACATCATCAGCATCCTCAAACACATCAAATTGGAGAAAGGAGAGCCAACCGACATTGTGGAGACAGGTGACAAATCCAAATCAAGAGCATGGTTGGATGAGATGAAAAAGGCAAGGGAGGAGGGCAAGGCAGTATCATCAACCAAATAGATCACTATGGCCTATGCAAGATTATCATACAAAGAAGTGATGGAGATGGCCAAATATGAGGACTCAATGCCAGATGAGGTTGTTGAGGAGTATGTATATTGGAGATGATACTATGATATTGCATGGTTTTCTGATTACTTTTTCTTGCATTGGAAACAGGGCATAAATGGTTTTATACCAACACCAGACTTTCATGAGGAGATTTGGGACATGCTCACAGATGAGGACATGCATGATGTCAATGTCATCATTGCCAGATGACACGGCAAAACAACAGCCATATTGATCTATATGATCCATAGGATCTTGTATTTCCCTTGATGGAGCATTGTATATGTGGCCTCTAAAAACCTTTGAGAGAAAGGATTGTGAAAAATAAGGAGAGAGTTGGAAAACAACAAGAAAATACGCCACATCTTTTGAAATGTAGTGCCAGCCAACAGTGATGACACCAAAGATAAGAGGTTGAATAAATGGAGGCAAAAAGAGTTGGAGTTTTTAAATGGATCATACATTGAGACAGTGACCAGAGGCCAGCCAATACGAGGTGCCAGACCACGAGAGATCATCATGGATGATCCACAAGACAACAAGGATGTGAAAAACCCAAAGGTGGCAAAGGAGTTTATTGAGTGGGCATTTACCTCTCTATACAATGTCCTCTTGCCATGAGGCCGTATGGTGGCACTCGGTACCATAGTGGGCCATCTTTGTTTTGTGAAACACTTGAGAGATGAAAAGAAGTGGCCAACAGTTGAATATCAGGCATGTGATGAGAATTTCAACAATATCCTATGGCCAGCCCTATGGAGCAAAAAAGCATTGATGGAGAGGCGTGATGGTTGCATCATAACTGATCCAAAAACAGGAAAACAGCACAGAAAAAAGGGTATTGGTACAGTATTTTTCAATCAAGAGTTTCGCAACATACCACTCTCAAAGGCAGATGAGGTGATCAAAGAGGAGTGGATCAGATACTATGTGCCACCTCTTGAATTTGATTACATCATCCTTGCCATAGATCCAGCCACCAAAACAAAGGAAAAAAACGATTTCACAGGATTGTGTGTGTTGTGAGTCAAGGAGTACAAAAAGTATTTCATCTATTCAAAGGGTGTGAAACTACCACCACGACAATTGGAGGAGTTTATTGAAAGGATCAATGACAGGTTTGAGCCAGATGTGATTGTCAAAGAGGACAATATTGAGGTGAAATTGACTGATGATCTCAAGGCAAAGGGGTTGCCAATAAAGGGAGTATGGAGCCACAAAGACAAACACACACGAAAGTTGGGCATTGCAGGCATGATTGAGGTTGGTGATGTGTATTTCCTCAATACAGGGCAGGAAACATTGATTGAGCAACTCACACATTCTGATACAGAGCATGATGATGAGCAGGATGCAGGTGTCATTGCACTCACAGAGGCACAGAATTGGTTGGAGTGATGAGGCCAGACAGGCGGTTGAGTGGAGGTGGTATAGTTTTATTTCTTTTTACCCTTTTTATCTATGTTGGTTGAAAAAATCAGAAAATACTTGGATGATCACACAATCCAAGATTTGCACAACTCAACATGAGTTTGCACAGGTGTTTTTTACTCTCTTTTAAAAAGGGACTGGAAAAAGTACAACAAGAACACATTGGATATACTGTATAAGTTTTTCAATCTTGAGAGAGACCAGTTTTACAATGACAATCTCAAGAAGTGGTACCCAAAAACACCATCCTTGTTTGGCACTTTCATCAGATACAAGAGGTTGAAACTTGAGATTGATTTGCATGAGTTGGCCAAGAGAGTGAGAGTGGATGAGAGGGCATTGGCCAGATTGGAGAGTGGTGATGCATTGCCAACCTTTGACTCTTGGACAATCCAACACATGTTTGATGCCCTTGAGTTTTCAGATGAGGAGAAAACCATGACAAAGATATACATTGACAACATGAAGTGGTTGGAGAAAACAATAAAACAATACGATTTATAACCTTTTTTACTATGGAGCATATATGGTTTGATTGGAGGACAAACCCAGATTATTGGGATATGTTGAGACGGCCAGAGGTGAGGACAGCCAACATGATCAAGAGGGCAGAGGAAAAAAGAGCATTGGCCAGAAAAAAGGAAAAGAGAAAAGAAACAGAGAAAATAAAGACATTGAATAAAAACAATTTGCCACTACTCTCAAAGTATCATTTATTTCATAATTCAATCCAATGAGACAAGATAAAACCAAAGAGGATGGCAGTGTGATGATTGTAAAAGCGGTGCAAAATCCAAACTCAAAGCAGGCACAGGAGAAACAAAGCACAGTTGGTACAAGATCACCAAAGATACCTTTTGAAACTCTCACAAATCTGTATTATGATAGTTTTGTCACGGCATGATTGACAAACAAGATTGCAACGGCCATCAATAGCGGTTTCACAACCAAAGATGAGGAACTTTTGAAAATGGTGAATAGTATTGATCATGATTTCCTCAACAGAAACAAAGTCATTTGTGGAAATGCTTTTTTTGAAGTGATAAGGGATGGCACAGGCAAGGTTGTTGAGTTGATCCCTATATTGAGCAACACCATTGAGATCATGGAGGATGGTGATGGATACAGGCAACAGGTTGGTACCAAAGTGGTGTATTTCAATGCATTCACACCAAAGGAAAAGAGAACAGAGGCAGAGGCACTATATACAGAAAGCAAAGCAGGATCCAATGAATTGAAAAACACAGGCAAGGGTTGTGGGTACAATCCAAACCTCAATGAAGTGTACCATTTCAAAAATACCTCTCTTGCAACAAAATACTATGGTGCATCATTTTTTGAGAGTGCAGTTGATCAGTTGGTTTTGATCGAGAAAATAGATCAATATTATCTCAATGCATTTGATAAGGGCATGATCAAAGCAAAGATGATATACCCAGACAATGAGAAAAAGACATTTTCAGACAAGGACAAAGAAGTTTTAAAGGAATTTATCAAGGCAAAAATGAAGTGATTGGACAAATCACATTCAGTGGCCATTGTTGATCAGAAAGTTGGCCAACAGGATCTTGAGCATGATATTGATGCCAAAGCATTCTTGGAGTACAGAACACAGCTATTGCAGGCAATTGCAATTTCAGTAACTGTGCCATACGATATGTTATTGAGTGACAACAGCAACAGGGCATCATCACAGGTGAGTATGGAGACTTTCAACAGCTTCACAATATGGCCAGCACAGCAGGACAATATCAAGGATTTCAAGATCCTCTTTGGTGATGATTACAAAGTGGATGATCTTGATTACAATTTCATTGATACAACTGATGAAAAAGAGCAAATGGATGTTTTGACAGGGTACAAAAAGGCAGGCATTATGACAGCCAATGAAGTGAGAGGCAAGTTGGGATTGGCACCAATTGATGGCGGTGATACACTCATTACTGATACCCAGCAACAGCAACAGCAAGATGCACTTTCAGCAATTATGAAAACAGAGGGTGCAAAGTTTTATAAAAATCTAACCGACCTTGAAAATGATCTATTCAGCACTATACAAAATCAAAATCCTCAAGGCCCAAAAACAACTGTATAATCTTTGAGGCAAGGAGTTGATCAAGTTGCAAGAAAAGTACATCAAAACCCTTGAGAGGATGTTTTGACGGTGGTATAAAAAGGTTTTGGATGACCTTGAGAGCAACACAGAACTCAAATACAATGACATTTTCATTGATCAAAAACAATTCATCAACAAGGAGGTTTCAAACAAGGATCTTGATGAGTATGGCAAGATGATGCAAGATGGTTTCAACATTGGAGCAAAGCAACTCAACAAGTCTTTTAAAAAGGATATCCGAGTTGATACAACTTTCAGTGTGGATCCATGAGACAGTTTAAAATATGCCAATGAGTATGCATGATCAAGGATCAGTGGCATTGATGAGTATTCAAAAAAGAGGATCAACAATCTTGTTTCAACAGGCCTTGAGAAAGGTTGGTGATACAACAAACTTGCAGAGGAATTGAAAAGGGATTTTTCATTTTCATCATACAGGGCCAACTTGATTGCCTCACAGGAGATTGGTGAGGCCTATTTGAATTGAAAGGATAGGCAGTTTGCAAAGTACACCAGAGAGTACGGCCAGAAAGGATGGAAACATTGGGTATCTCACAGGGATGACAAAACAACAGAGGGTTGTTTGTGAAATGACAACAAAGGATGGATACCCTATGATCAAGAGTTTCCAAGTGGCCACATGAAACCAACAAGGTTTGTGGGTTGCAGATGCAATTGTGTGTATCGTCTCTTTGATCCCAGACAGGATGGAGAGGTTTTGGACATCAACAACGCCTCTTGAGCAGATCAAGAGCAAAGTTTGATCCCAGAGGATGGAGATTGGCAAGATGATCTCAAACCAGAGGGATATGATACATACTCAACAGGTGTATTGCCAGCAAGGTATTTCAATGCCATTGGAGAAAAGGCCACATACATGAAACCAAAGGGCCGTGCCTATTATTCGAGAGTTTGAAATGTGATCAACATGGGAAAAACAAACACAAGTGAGTATGTGAAAAAGGCAACAGAGGTGCATGAGGTTGGCCACTTCTTTTTTACAAGGGCCGTACTCAACAATGAGGAGAGGTTTTGAAAATTCAAAAAGATATTTGAGGACAGTGTTGGAGAGGTGAAAAAACTGATCAGTGATATCACTATGAGATCAAGGTTTTCAAACAAACAGTATACAGTTGAGATTGCAGAGAAATTATTGGAGGATTTCAGTGACATCAAGTCAATAAAAGCGTACTCAATAACAACCGAAACAGCCACACACAAATCATGAAGACAGTGGCAAAAAAAGGTGATGAGTGATGAGTTGTGAGAGGATCTTTTGGCATTCTTGGACACTCTTGGAGCGTTGACAAAGGAGGAGGTGGTTGGTGCAGGCCATTGAAAATCCTATTACAGGAGATCAAAAGACATCTTTTGGATGAGGCATGTGAGGATATCAGAGATGCAAGTGCAAGAGTATTTTGCCCACCTCAATGAGGTGCATTGGATCTGAAACCCTTTTATTGAGAAGTTTTTGCCAGATACACACAAGGCAATGAAAGCGTATTACAAAGATATTTGATTTGATTTTATCCAATAACTCTCACACCATGAAAACACTATCACAAATAATTGAGGCATACAGGGCAGATAATCACTTGGTTGATGGATTACTCATTGCAGAGGTGCAAAACTTGCCAGAGGAGGAGATTTTGGACATCATAGAGAAAGCAGAGGGCAGGGATATCATAGTCAAGGCAGATGATGAGGATGTGATTGATGGCCAATGGTATGATTTTGATGGAGATATTGAAAGTGATTTTGACATGTCCAAATATTTCTAAAAAGACATTGTAAAAGATGGCCACCATTTTATCATTGATCATATACCTCTTTATTTTGCCACTATGCATGAGCATGAAACCAAAATCCAAATAATCAAAACAGATAACAGTTTCAACACTGTTTTGTTTGTTGCATTGGTGCCGTTCGAGATTGATAGAAATGGAGATGTGATCACAGAGGAGGAGATCACAAAGACAGCACATGAATTTGTGAGGAACTTGACCAAAAAGGCAGTCAATGTGGATCATGAGGACAACACAGAGATACAATCAGCAGAGTTTGTTGAGAGTTTCATTGCACCAGTGGAGATCCAAGTGGGTTTTGAGACAATACCAAAATGATCATGGGTTGTTGGCATCAAGTTTGATGATGCAACATACAAGGCGGTGCAGGATGGTGATTTTGTTGGTATATCCGTTGAGTGATTTGGAGTGAGGAGTGAGATTGGTGCCACTGTATAAACTATGCTTTATTACTTTTTAAAAATATGTATGTTTAATTTGAAAAAACTGATTGTTGATAAACTCTCATTGGTTTCCAAAGGGAAAAAACCAGCAGTTTCACAGGCAGAAACAAGGTTTTCCATTTTCAAGATTGCAGAGGAGAAAAAACCAGAGTACATTGCCAAACTTGAGCAGATTTCAAAGGCCTATGAAAAAAAAACTCTCTTTGTGAGTAGGACAGTAAAAAATGCAAAGGAGATCATCAAGTGGGCAGAGGATCAAGGCATCACAGATGTGGTGAGTGCAAAGGATATGCATGTCACCATTGCATTCTCAACCACAAAGGTTGATTGGAGCAAGTTTGAGGCCATTGCAGATGATATTGAGATTGATATTGAGGATGCAAAGGTGGTGAAACTTGGAGATGCCATTGTTGTGAAATTCAAATCAAAGGATCTTGAAAAGAGTTGGCAGATATACAAGGATGGCGGTGCATCATGGGATTATCCAACATACCAACCTCATGTGAGTCTCTCATATACAGTGCAGGACATCAAGAAAGTTGGCAGATACACAGGCAAATTGAAACTTTGAGGAGAGGTGATGGATGAAGTAAAGGCAGAGTTGATCAAGAAACTTGAGAGGATATCAAAGGCATATAGTGCATAAAAACACGGCCAGAAACTATTTTTTAAAAGACATTGAAAAAAAACACTATCCATGCATAGTGTTTTTAGATGTAATCACACCCTACATTTACCCTTTATTTCCGTAATTCATTTTTCTATGAAACAGAAAATCCAGAAATTGGCAGGCCTCAACAAGGAGGTTGTTGATTTCCTCAAGGATGGCAAAATGGGGGAAGCAGTTGAAAAACTTGCAGAAGTCCAAGAAGCCACCAAAGAATTGGAGGCAGAAGCACCAGCAGAGACACCAACACCAGCACCAGCAGGTGAGGCAGTACCAGCAGGTGAAGTTGCACCAACACCAGAAGAGATCACAAAGATGTACAGTGAGATCAAAAAATATGCAAGTCTCAACATTTCAGCAGATACAATTGCAGATATGATGAAACAGTTTGCAGAACTCACAGCATCAGTGACAACATCAATCACGGCAGTCAATAAACGCCTTGAGGTTGTTGAGCAGGCAAAGGCCGTTTCTAAACAGGCCAAAGAAGAGCCAGAGGGAGAAAAAAGTGTGTGGTAGTATCGGGCCGTGAAACTTATTTTTATTTTTTAATACTTTTTAAAGTATGGAAACCAAAGCAGAAAAGATTGCAAAAGCATTCAATGGTGGTGACAGCTCAGGGCTTGTCCACCTCAATACAGCACAGGCAGATAAATTCATTGACTATGTAGTTGATGAAAGTGTCATCCTCAAATCGTCTCGTGTTGTCCGTATGGATACACCAAAAAAGACGATTGGTAAAATCGGTATCTCTGATAAGATCCTTTATCCAGCACAGCGTGGCGTTGCACTTGATACAGCAAAGCGTGTACAGGCAACACCAACATCAATCCAGCTTGTTTCACAAGAGGTGATTGGTGAAGTCCGTGTACTTGATGACGAACTTGAGGACAACATCGAGGGATCAGCATTCAAGGAACACCTCATGAAAATGATTGCAAAGAAAGTTGCAAATCAACTTGAGCGTGTTGCACTCTATGCACGAAAGGTTGCAAACCCAGCAGATCTCTTACAGATGTTTGATGGTTTTGTCAAACTCATTGAAACAACAGGTGTTGTTGTTGATGCAAATGTTGGTTTCGCAGATCGTTATATCGACAAGGACAAACTTGCAAAACTTCGCAAAAGTATTGATACAAAATATCGTACTATGCTCAACAAGTGGTACATCCCAGATGACCTTGCAATTGACTATGAAGTAAAATATGAGGCATCAGCAAACAGTGTCCGAAAGGATGGAGCGTTTGGCCTTGAATTTACAAAGGCAAACATCATGAGTACAGAGCGACCAGTGATCAAGGCATCAGGACTCAATACAACCCTCACAGCATCACCAGTTGCAGGTGCAACAGTGATCAATGTGACAGCTACAACCAACCTTTCAGTTGGTGACACTATCACACTTGCTCTTGGAGGTGATAAGGAGTTTACAACAACAGTCACGGCAATCAATACGCTTGCCCTCACTCTTGCAGATGCATTGCCATTTGGTTATACATACACACTCCCAGCAGAAAACACAGTCAAGGAAACAACCCTTGATGGTGCAGATGTCATCCTCACACCAGATTACAATTTCATTTATGGTATCCAGCGTGATATCACAATTGAACCAGATCGAGTGCCAAAGGAGCGTGCAACTGATTTTGTCATTACAATGCGTATTGATATTCAAGTTGAAAACCCAGAAATGGCGGGCATCCTCAAAAATGTCAAAGTGAAATAATCACTTTCAACTCACAGAAAAGATCAACCAACCTCACAAGGGTTGGTTTTTCTTTTGTATGGAAAAAAGACATTGAAAAAAACACTAAAAAATTGAAAATGGCATCTGTATGATGATTTCATACCTTTTATTTTTTCACTTTTGTATTTATGATAAAGATGATCAAGTTGCTCAACAATGAGCAAAGGACTTTCAATGGTATCAAACCTTGAAAAACAATCAATGTAGAGGAGCAGGATGCACAGGGATACCTTGCAAATGGTTTCATCACAGTTGAGGAAAAGATTGCCAATGATGCCAGCGTTGCACAGGCACAGGCAAAGGAGGAAAAGAAAACAAAGGCCCAACTGAAAAAGGAAAAGGAGGCACAGGATGCACAAGATGAGGCACAGGCAAAACTTGATGCAGAGTATGAGGAAAAGAATGGTAAAAAGGCAGATGATGCAGATGCACCAACAGATGATGGTGCAGATGGAGCAGATGCAGATGAGGGTGCAGATCTTGATGGAGATGATGCAGGATCAGATGATGCAGAGGGTGCAGAAGATGGTGCAGATGCATCAGATCTTGATGCACTTGGTGCAGATCTTGAAAAAGCACCAGCACCAAAAGGAAAAGGCAAGGCAAAATAATCACACCACCAGAC
>ERZ724509.445-NODE-445-length-18167-cov-8.287820_pt1 | contig 18167 bp, 20 predicted proteins | sample MGYA00376042_ERZ724509 | MGnify/ENA primary metagenome ERZ724509 (study PRJEB28724, sample SAMN07190887) | wastewater metagenome | isolation source: effluent of sewage treatment plant in Hong Hong | place: USA: Christiansburg, Virginia | collected 2016-03-01 ...
CGGGCATTGAATGTTTCGAGTTCTTCCAGCTTCTCGCCGACCCCGATAAAGTACACGGGAATAGGACGCTCGCGGGCAATTGCTGCCAATACGCCGCCCTTAGCCGTTCCGTCGAGCTTGGTGATGATGAGTCCGGTTAATTGCAAGGCATCATCAAAAGCGCGAACCTGCATCAGCGCATTTTGCCCTGTATTACCGTCAATCACCAGTAACAATTCGTGCGGCGCGGTGGCATCGGCTTTTTGAATCACCCGTTTGATTTTTTTCAGCTCTTCCATCAAATGCAACTGCGTGGGCAAGCGGCCTGCGGTATCGACCAGCACCACATCTTTACCGCGTGCTTTACCGGCATTGACGGCATCGAAACTCACCGCCGCAGGATCGCCCCCTTCTTGGCTGACAATTTCCACCAAATTGCGATCCGCCCACACCGTGAGCTGTTCCCGCGCAGCGGCACGGAACGTATCCGCAGCCGCGAGCAATACGCTGGCATCGTGGTTAGCAAGGTGGCGCGTGAGTTTGCCGATAGACGTGGTTTTACCCGCACCGTTCACGCCCGTCACCATCACCACCGTGGGTTTGTGTTCGCCGATGATGAGCGGCTTTTGCAACGGGGTGAGCAAATCCGTCAGCAAGGTAATCAGGGTATTTTTCAGCGCGACTGGATGCGTAATGCCCGTATCCTTGGCCTTACGGCGCAATTCGCCGATCAGGTATTGGGTGGCGGGCACGCCTGCATCGGCCATCAACAAAGCATCTTCTAAACTTTCATACAAGGCTTCATCCACCACCGCGCCACGGAATACGCTGCTGAGGCTGCTGGCGGTTTTACCCAATCCGGCTTTGAGTTTGTCCAGCCAGCTTTTACGCTCCGGTGCTGGGGGCGGTGGCGGGGGGGTAGTAGAAGGGATAGAAGGGGTGGAAGGGGTTTCCACCACCGGATTCACCGCAATCGGAGCCAATAGCGCACTGCCGATTAGTGATTCCGTGACGGGGGTCGGTGGTGGGGGGGGCTTTTTCTTGAAAAAACTAAACATAACTGGACATAATAGACATGAATAAAGTAACCCCATTCTATGTTTTCTGTGCTTTCTGTTTTTTATGAAAAAAATCCCGTCCAATGTTAAAAAACCCGTCCACCGCCCAGCCCATGCACCGGGTGAGATTCGCTTAATTGGCGGACAGTGGCGACGCATTCGGCTCAAAGTGAGCAACCTTCCCGGACTGCGTCCCACACCCGACCGAGTGCGCGAAACCTTGTTCAACTGGCTAGGCCAAGATTTGAGCGGCTTGCGCTGCGTCGATGCCTTCGCCGGAACGGGTGCGCTGGGGTTTGAAGCCGCTTCACGCGGGGCTGCCGAGGTGATTTTGGTGGAACAAGACAGCACCCTCATCGCCCCCTTGCAACGCGCCTTAGCCCAACTGCTGGCACTGGAAATGCCCGAACCGATTACGCCCCCGCAAAAAATCACCGTTCAGCGTGGCGATGGCGTGGCGGCGTTGAAGCATTTAGCACCCCAAAGCACGCACATTATTTTTCTCGATCCGCCCTTTGCTTCGGATTACTACGCTGCGGCACTCCAAGCCGCTGAACGGGCATTGATGCCGAATGGATCAATCTATCTGGAATCGCCCAAAGCGTGGACGGATGCCCTGTTGGAAGAAATTGGACTCACCGGCCTGACCATTCACCGCCATTTGAAAGCTGGTGCGGTTCACGCCCACATCGTGCGGAGGATCGCGGCATGAGCGTCATCCCAAGAACCGCCATTTACCCCGGGACTTTTGACCCCATCACGTTAGGGCATCAAGACATCATCCGCCGCGCCGCACGTTTATTTGACCGCGTGATTGTGGGCGTGGCAGCCGCCCATCATAAAAAAACGCTGTTTACGCTGGAGGAGCGGCTGGAGAGTGTGCGCGAAGTCGTTCAACCCTATGCCCAATTTTCAGAGATTACGGTTGCGCCTTTTGAAGGATTGGTGCGCGATTTTGCGGTGCATCACGGTGCGATTGCGATGGTACGCGGCGTGCGTTCGGTGACCGATTTTGATTTTGAAAGCCAATTAGCGGGCATGAATCGCGCCCTTGCACCCGATGTGGATACGGTTTTTCTCACGCCCGATGCACGCTTTCAATACATTTCCAGTACCCTCGTGCGTGAAATTGCCAAACTAGAAGGTGATGCCGCCCAGTTTGTAGACCCCCTGATTTACACCCGCTTGCAAAGGAAATTATGGCCTTAATGATTACGGAAGAGTGCATTAACTGCGATGTGTGCGAACCCGAATGCCCGAATCAGGCCATTTACATGGGCGAGAAAATCTACGAAATCAACCCCAATCTCTGTACCGAATGCGTAGGACACTTCGATAGACCCCAGTGCATGGAGGTGTGTCCGGTTTCCTGCATCCCCGTCAATCCGGCATTCGTGGAAGATAAGGTGGCATTATTGGCCAAATACCAACGTCTCATCAGCACCTAAACGGTACTGTATCAGCGGTTGATGCGGTGCTGGCGACGGGTTTTGGCAACCTTGGCCGGAAGTGGTAGCCGCTCCACGGTCTTGATGCGTTTCTGGGCTTTTTGGGCTTGGCGCAGAGCGATACGTTCTTGTGCTTCACGCTGGAGACGCTCTTTCTCCAGCTTTTTCGCTAACTTCGCTTCTTTCTGAATACCCGCAGCGGTCTGCGTCCGCTGTTCGGGGGTACGGCTGTCTTGAACGTCCACCCCATGGGCATCGGCAGCACAGGGGACGCTGCTATAAGTCGTCCCACAACGATACACATTTTGAGCGCAAACGCCCGTCGATGTTACACAAGATGCTATCAAAAGAGAAGCGAGTTTACCTTTCATCGCGCTTTCGCTGATGTTTTTTTGGGTGCTTTTTTTCGCTTTACCGCTTTCGTGCTGGATGTTGAGGGTGAAGTCGAACGTGCTTGCGCAGGTGATCCTCCGCCATTGCTCGCAGCACCTTGTATTTTGCGGGAACTTTCATGGTGCGCCGCCATCGTTTTCAGCCAAAGCAAAGGCTGCCCACCTAAACGCTCTAGACGCTCTTGCTCTTGCGGGGAAGGCGGAACGGTCGCATCGTTCACCATACGCGCAGAAGGTGGGTTATTCACGGCCAACGGCACAGTGGCAGGCTGAGTCGGGGCGGGACGCGGTTTCGGCTGATTTTTCGCATCCTGCGCCTCAGCACCCGTAGTGACTGCGAGAATCGCTATAAAAATAGAAGCAATAGGTGTTTTCATCGGGATTTCGCTTGTGATTTTTTGTCCGGAGTACTGACCTGCGACTTACGATTTGCCTGATTTGCTTGATTCGCTTCATGCGCTGCCGCCATTGTCTTTAACCAAAGCAGGGGTTGCCCACCTTGACGCTCTACGCGCTCTCTTTCGGCAGGCGTTAATTGAGCGCTATCCCGCGTAGTGCGTGGCGAGACAGGATTAGCCACGACCGGAGGAGTACCTTGCGGAGCAGTCGCAGCCGGTTGATGCGATACCAACTGTGGCCTATCCTGCGCATTAGCACCCGCAGCTACTGCAAGAATCGCTATAAAAATAGAAGCAATAGATTTTCTCATCGGGATTTCGCCTGTTTTTTCGAGGGTTTCTGGCGCTTGGATTGTTTGCCAGCTTTGGTATGTGTTTTATCCATTGGTGACCGCGCTCCGGGTGGCGGGTCTTTCGGTTTAACACCAATAGGCACACGATTATTAGCACCCTGTGCTGCATTAACAGCCGTCAACTTTAGCAAAGCCAGTGGACCGGCCCCTAGGCGACTCAACCGCTCCAAGTTTATTCGCTCTTGCTCTGCGGTGGTCGCAGCAGTAGGAGCCTGAGTGCCTAATCGACCACCCGCCGCATTGTTTGCGGGTTCGCGTTGACTATTCGGCTGATTCGGCTGATTAAGTTGCGCATTCATTCGCGCTACCTCTTCTGGTGTCAAATCCTTTACACCCTGAACAGCACCAACCGGTGACACTGCACATATTGCTGCAAAAATGGTAGCAAATCGCCATCTCATCTTCATGAATTGCCCTTTGGTATAGTGTCTGTATTTTGCACCAAAATGTTCTGCTGCGGTGATTGGGATGGCAGTGGCTTACTTTTTCTGACAGGTTTATGGGTATGAACCTGAAGCATAGCCTTTTCCATATCACCCGATAAAAAATGGGGAAACGCTTGCAGGGTGCGATCAATACATTGTTCAATCGCAATGCGGTGATCGAGTAATGGTTTTTTCAATACCCACGAAACCACTTCATCGCGGTGACCCGGATGCCCCACGCCTACACGTAGCCGCCAATAATCTCCCGTTCCCAACTGCGCATGAATATCACGCAAGCCGTTATGCCCCGCGTGACTACCACCGAATTTTAATTTCGCCATCCCCGGGGCAATATCCAATTCATCATGCACGATCAGTATCTCCGAAGGCGCAATTTTAAAAAAACGCGCCAAGGCAGCAACCGATTTACCCGATAAATTCATAAAGGTTTGGGGTTGCAACAACCATACAGTTTGACCATTCACCGTGGCACGCGCTGTCAGCCCATGATACCCCTTCTCCATCACCAATGGAGTCTTCAATTGGCGTGCCAAAGCATCTACCCACCAAAAGCCTGCATTGTGACGAGTTGCCTCATATTCCAAGCCGGGATTTCCCAAGCCGACAAACAATTTAATCATACAGCGTAATCGTAACGCAAATTGCAACACCTAAAAAACACCTAAAAGCATGTAAAAACGGCCCACCGAAGTGAGCCGTTTTAATGATTCAAAATCAATTGAGTGCTAATTGCAAACCCAATTATTTTTTACCTTTGCCTTTGCCTTTGGCGGGAGCAGCAGGTGCTGCTGCGGTAGCAGCCGCAGAAACTTCAGCCGCTGGAACCACCACCGACACCACAACGGGGTCACGGTTGCTGCCACGAACCACTGCTTTCACGCGGTTAGGCAATTTGATGTCCGACAGGTGGAAAGAAGAACCTTTCTTCAAACCCGACAAATCGACCGTAATAAATTCGGGCAAATCGGCGGGCAAGCAGGAAACATCCATCTCGCTCAAAACATGGGTAACCAAGCAGTGATCCAGTTTGAATGCAGGGGATTCTTCTTGACCGATGAAGTGCAGAGGCACTTTCTTGTGCATACGGGTATTGGCATCCACACGTTGGAAGTCAGCGTGCAACACCATTTGTTTGAAGGGGTGCATTTGCAGGTCACGCAACAAAACAGGCGTTACTTGACCGTCAATTTCCATTTCCAAAACGGATGCGTGGAAAGCTTCTTTCTTAATGGCGTGCCACAAGAAGTTGTGATCCAATTCGATAGCGACAGGCTCTTTGCCCATGCCACCGTAAACGATGCCGGGTGTGCGACCCGAATTGCGCAGACGGCGGCTCGCACCCGTACCCTGCTTGGCACGCTCAAAAGCGACGAATTTCATACTTTTCTCCTAGATTGAGTCCACCGCGACCAGTGTGACTCGGTTTAATAAAAACAAAAAGGGTTTAATCCGCAAACAAGCTCATCACCGATTCGCCATTGGCGATACGCTGAATGGTTTCAGCAATCAGAGGAGCAACGGAAAGCTGGCGAATTTTGGTGCAACCTTTGGCAGTTTCGCTCAGCGCAATGGTGTTGGTCACCACGATTTCGTCCAACGCATCGCCGCTTGAAAGGCGTTCGATAGCGGGGCCGGAGAAAATGGGGTGCGTGCAATAGGCATACACTTTTTTCGCACCGCGTTGTTTCAACACTTCAGCGGCTTTCACCAGTGTGCCGGCGGTATCAATCATGTCATCCATGATGACGCAATTACGACCATCCACTTCGCCGATAACGTGCATTACTTCGCTCACATTGGCTTTGGGGCGACGCTTGTCGATAATCGCCAAGTCACAACCCAACTGTTTTGCCAGCGCACGGGCGCGAACCACGCCACCCACGTCCGGCGAAACGACCATCAGATTTTCATAATTCTTCTGGCGCAAATCACCCAGCAAAACGGGCGAGGCGTAGATGTTATCCACGGGAATATCAAAAAAGCCTTGAATTTGATCGGCGTGCAAATCCATCGTCAACACACGCGCCACACCCACGGCTTGCAACATATTGGCAACCACTTTAGCGGTAATCGGCACACGGGTAGAACGGGGACGGCGATCTTGGCGGGCATAGCCAAAATAAGGAATCACGGCGCTAATACGATCGGCGGATGCACGTTTCAAGGCATCGACCATGATCAGCAATTCCATCAACGTATCGTTAGTGGGAGCGCAGGTGCTTTGCACCACAAAAACGTCGCGGGCGCGGACGTTTTGATTGATTTCCACAGTGACTTCGCCATCCGAAAAGCGCGAAACGGTGGCATCACCCAGAGAAATACCCAGATGCTGCGCAATTCCTTCGGCCATAGCACGATTGGAATTACCCGTGAAAATCATGAAATCAGGAATACTGGACGCGCCAGAAGATGAGTCAGATGGAAAAGCCTGCATTCGGGTTCCAACAAGTAGAAGACGGGAAGTTCGTTCCCAGATGAATGATTTGGCAGGGGAAAAAGGATTCGAACCTTTGCATGCTGGAATCAAAATCCAGTGCCTTAACCAACTTGGCGATTCCCCTACACAGGTGATTAACAAAAATCAACCACCGTTAACCTTTTTGACATCGCTACCAACCCAATCCATAAGGGGATGTGATGGTAAATTGTTGCATATTCTAACCTGCATTCCAACAGGAGCAGAAGCAGTATCGACCGTATGCAACAGCTTCGCAAATACAGCACTCCCAGAACCCGTCATCCGACCCTGAAGCCCTTGGGACTTCAACCACCCTAACGCATGTGATACATCAGGACAGATTTTTTCGGCGACTTGCTGCAAGTTATTTTGACCAAATTCAAATGTATTCGCTGCGAAGTCCCGCATTGTAGCAAACTTTGAGTCCCGTTTCAGCATTGCATCAGAAAAAATCAAACGCGTCTCCAATCCCGCATCCGGTTTGACCACCACAAACGCGGCGGATGGCAGATCAATCGGGGTGATTTTTTCCCCAATTCCTTCCACCCACGCATTGCGCCCGCCTAGGAAAAACGGCACGTCCGCCCCCAGTTGAAGCCCTATTTGCGCCAATGCGGACAAGGGCAGATTCAGTTGCCACAAGCGATTGAGCGCCAGCAAGGTAGAAGCCGCATCGGAAGACCCGCCCCCCATACCAGCCTGTGCGGGAATGGATTTGGCAATACCGATATGCACCCCCAACGGGCATTGCGTGAATTGCTGCAAGGCTTTGGCAGCGCGGATCACCAAATCATCGGCGGGCAGGGGCGTGGTTAAATCTTCACGGCTGATGCTGCCGTCTGTGCGCACGTCAAAATGCAAGGTATCGCACCAATCCACCAGCATAAAAACGGATTGCAGCAGATGGTAACCATCCGCGCGGCGACCCGTGATGTGCAAAAAGGTATTCAGCTTGGCAGGAGCCGGAACATCGTACAGTGCTTTCATGATTCAACGCTCCAAACTGATTTTCAAATCGACCGGAATTTCGGGGGGCAAACGCCGTGCATTCAAACGTCCGCTGGAAAGGCGTTCTAAATCGGTTTCCCAGCCTGCTGCGGGCGCATTGTCACCCTGAAGCCATGCGAACAAACTGGCAATCGGCAATTTGGAACCGACGGCATACAGCGTCAATGCGTCTAGCGATTCAAAATCCCGAACCTCTCCCCGCGCACGCAGTTTCGCCCCTTGCGCACCCCATTCCAACTGCGCTGCCGTTAAACCCAGCGGGGTGGAAAACGTCAGCGTTCCGGTTGTGGCATTGCCTTCCAATTCAAAATCGGCGGAAAAAGTTTCTATCGGGTCGCTATAAATCTTCAAAGCCAAGCGACCTTGCCAAGAGGTGGTTTTTTCTACAGGTGTTGTTGTGCAGGCAGCGAGCAAAAAAATCGCCAACACCATTCCCAAGTGGCGCAGGATGCTCATGGTTTTTGTTGAAAGCGTTTCAGGGTTGCACGCAGGGTGTCATTTTGGGGATTGATTTTCAAACCCTGTTCCCAGATCGTGCGGGCTTTTTCCGGCTCCCCTTTTGTCCACAGCACCTCGCCCAAATGCGCGGCTATTTCGGCATCTTGCCCAGCATCGAATGCGCTTTGCAGTACACGCAATGCTTCCTCGATATTGCCAGCCCGAAACTCCACCCACCCCATGCTGTCCATGATGTAGGGATCGTTGGGTTTGAGGGTTAACGCCTCTTTAATCAAATCGTAGGCTTCGCGCAAGCGGATATTGCGATCGGCCAAGGAATAGCCCAGCGCGTTATACGCATTGTGATGACTGGCATCGATCCGAATAACTTGAAGCAAGAACGACTCCATGAGGTTCAATTCTCCGGCTTTCTCGGCGGCCATTGCCAATTCGTAGAGCATATCGGTGTTATCGGATGCCAATTCCCGCGCCTGCTCGAGGTATTTTTGCACCTGCTCGGATTGCGCACGGTGCTTGGCGATTTTGGCGAGGGAAGCGTAGGCATCGATCATCCCTTTTTGTACTTTTCTCGCCCTCGCTTTTTCTTCTGCTTCTACTTCTGTTTCTACTTCTACTTCGGATGCTGTTTTTGATGATTCCGATGATTCTGACGTTTTAGATGCTGGTGCGGCATCTTTGGCTTTGTGCAAAGGCGATTTCAGCGACGTTTGGGTGAGGCGGATATAGGTTTGGAGCGAAGGTTCTGCGTTATCGAACAGGGATTGTTCCACCTCCAACGCCCCCCGCATCAACCAGCCATCGGTATTCTCGGGGGATTTTTGCAACAGCGAAAGCACTTGCGCATACGCAGCGGGAATGCGCTCCATTCTCCACAGTGTGGTGACGTAGGATTGGTGCAGCTCTGCATCGTAATCTTTGGTTGTACTGAGGTACTGCTGAACGAGTGGGTCAGCGGCCACCTTTTGGCTCACCAAATAAATAGCAAGGGGTATCGGGTCTTTGGAATTCGCATCGAATGCGATGGCTTTGCGACAGGCATCCAACGCACTGTCCGCATCCCCTGCAACCATGCGTAAAACGCCAATCGTCACCCAGATATTGGCGGCGATGGCGGGCGGTGTGTTGCGATGCTTCAGTTCAAATTGAAACGCTTTTTCGACCACATTCGCGGCTTGCTTTTTATCGTTGATACGCCCGAAGTACGAGGGAAGCTGCTGAAGGAATTTTTTGCGATCCGCTACAGGGGTTGCCGCAAATTGGCGTTTCAAAACCTGTTGCGTTTCGGCGACACGGTTCATGCCCAAAAGCACCTGAAGCTGGTAACGGTTTGCATCTTGCGATTGGGGAAACATGTGCGTCCACGCATTCACCACCTCCAGCACCTTGGTGCTAGAACGGGTGCGCAGAGCGGCCTCAAATGCCCGTTCATAAATCGCTTCCGATCGGGTTCTGCGGGCGGCATTGAGGAGTAAATTGACACCGTTGAGGTTACTTGCGTCATCACGCGCACTGATTTCGCCTAGCAACAATTCGTAAAACGTGTCGGCCGTTAAACCAGAATCTTGCGGTGCTTTGAGCGTTTTCAACGCTTGGGGCGCAGCCGGAGCGGCTACAGCATACAGACCCATCGTGAGAAGGGTCACAAATGTGAGGGTGTGAAAATGTTTAAGGCATGGCATCGGGTCATAATAATCCAACTCAAACGAATCTACGCCCTTTAATGCCATGCCGGAGTTACCAGAAGTTGAAGTTACCCGCCTTAGTTTTGTCAGCCGCATTGCCCATGCACGCATCGAAGCAGTGCGTTTAGGCCAGCCGCTGCGCTGGGCGCTGGGCGTTGAACCGCACCATTTAGTCGGGCGCGTGGTGTTGGACGTGCGTCGGCGCGGTAAATACCTGCTGCTGGATATGGATGCTGGCTTATTGCTGATCCATTTGGGAATGTCGGGGCGTTTGTCGTTTTCTTGCAACCCTCCCGCAGCGGGGAAGCACGATCATTTTGAAATGCAAACATCGGCAGGTGTTTTGCGCTTGCACGATCCACGGCGTTTTGGGGCAGTGGTCTGGGCGGAAAATGCACAAGCACCCATCGTACAAAAGCTGCTCGGCAAACTGGGGGTGGAGCCGTTTTCACCCGAATTTACGCCACAAGGGTGGCACTTGGCACTACAACGCCGCACCGCCCCCATCAAGCAAGTGCTGTTAGCGGGGGATACCGTGGTAGGAGTTGGTAACATTTATGCGTCCGAAGCACTCTTTCTGGCACGAATTCGCCCTACCATTAGGGCATGTGATTTAAGTTTGGCACGGGTAGCACGTTTGCATGGCGCGGTGCAGCAGATTTTGGCACGCGCACTGGCGTTAGGTGGCAGTACCTTGCGGGATTTTTCCAACGCATACGGGGAAGATGGGCATTTTCAACTGGAAGCAATGGTATACGGTCGTGAAGGTTTACCCTGTACCGTGTGTGCTACGCCTATTCGGGGGATGCGGCAAGGGCAACGTTCGACATTTTTCTGTTACAAATGCCAGAAATGTTGAAACATACGATACGGTGGAGTGTGCTGTAAAAGTGCTATAAGAGTACGATATTGAGCGAATCAACGGGGGTCTAGTGACAGTTACATTTACAGAAAAATTTGACCAACTCGGTGCATGGCGGCGTGAGTTTGCGCTGCGCCTGAAATTGCTATCCGAGTGGCTGAGGGACAATGACTTAATCGACTCTGGCTTGGAAGAGCGTTTGGTACGCCTAGGCGAGCAGGTGCGCTCTGACAAAGTAATGGTTGCTTTTGTTGCCGAGTTTTCGCGCGGCAAGTCGGAACTCATCAATGCCATCTTCTTCGCGGGCTATGGTCGTCGCATCATGCCGGCTACCGCTGGGCGCACCACCATGTGTCCGACCGAAATGGGCTACGATGCCGAGATTCCACCCTGTTTGCGCCTCTTGCCGATTGAAACCCGTCTGAAACCCCAAGCGTTGATGGAATGGCGCATGGCCCCTGAAAAATGGGAACGGTTTGACTTGGATGTGAATAATTCGCAGCAACTGGCCTCGGTCATGGAAAAAGTGGCGGAAGTGCGCATGGTCACCAAAGATCGCGCCCGCGCACTAGGGCTGTGGCACGATGATTCCCCCGACGACAACCCGCCCGTGGATGCCGATGGCATGGTGGAAGTTCCCAAGTGGCGGCACGCGCTCATCAACATCGCCCACCCCTTGTTGAAACAGGGCTTGGTGATTTTGGATACACCCGGGTTGAATGCGATTGGTGCTGAACCGGAATTGACCGTCAGCTTGATTCCGCAAGCGCATGCGGTCGTCTTTATTTTGGGTGCGGATACGGGCGTGACCAAATCCGATCTGGCTATCTGGCGCGAGCATTTGATGCCGGATACCGATTCGCAAGATTCGCGCTTGGTGGTACTCAACAAGATCGATGGTTTGTGGGATGCTTTAAGCACCCCCACGCAAATCGATCTGCAAATCATGCGCCAGCAAACCTCCACTGCGGATATTCTGAGCATTCCCCACGAGCATGTGATTGCGGTATCGGCACAAAAAGGTCTCGTCGCCAAGGTGACCAACGATGCCGAGCTGCTCACCCGCAGCCGCTTGCCCATGCTGGAAGAAGCGCTGGGCTTGGGCATGATGAAAAAGCGGCAAAAAATTCTCGGCAATGCCATGATCGCAGGCATTACCGACTTGCGTACCGAAGCCGCTCGCATCATCAATGTGCGCAAGCGTGATTTGACCGAACAACTGATGGAACTCAACGGGCTGCATGGCAAAAACGCCTCGATGGTGCGGCACATGCGTTCCCGTATCGCGCAGGAACAAACCGAGTTCAATCTGGGTGGAGCCAAAATCCATGCCGTGCGTTCCGTCCACATGCGTTTGATGCGTGAGGTGTTGGACTTGTTAAGCACCACCATGCTCAAACAAGAACTGACGCAGCTAAGCCAGCGTTTGCAATCCAAGGGCATCAAAATCGGCATTCGCCAAGCGTATGACGACACCTTTGGCCGTTTGCGCGGCAATCTGCAAAAGGCGCAGCTTTTGTGCAACGAAATCCAAAGTATGCTGGGTGCATCCTTCAAGCAGTTGAATGTGGAACATGGCTTTTCGCTGCAAGTTCCCCCCACACCGCTGATGGATCGCCACACTTCGGACTTGGATACCGTTGAACGGAATCACCTGCAATACCTCAGCTTGACCAATGCGCTGAAGTTGGCTCAACCCGAATTTGCCGACCGTTTAATGCGTGCGCTGGCCACCCGTCTGCGTACCATTCACGATACCGCGCTGGCCGATGTAGAGCTGTGGAGCAAAACTGCGGGTGCGCAAATTGACGTGCAGTTGCGCGAACGCCATCGGCATTTCCGCCACCGTCTGGAAGCGATTGATCGCATTCAGCAAGCCACCGGTGGCTTGGAGGAGCGCGTCAAAGATATTGACCAGCAAGAAACCGCACTGTGTCAGGTGGAATTGAAGTTGATTGAACTCACCGATCATCTTCTGGCAGCCAACCGTGCGATTACCGAAGATACACCCCATCCACCGCCCCCCTCTGCGGCCTCTGCTACCGCTGAAGCAGATACCATTGCCCCCGAAACCGTTGGCTGATACGCACCCGCCTGAATGCTTTGCCACCCAAGTCGTGCGGTGGCAAGCAGTGCGGGGGCGCAACCATCTACCGTGGCAACAGGGGCGTGATCCCTATCGGGTGTGGCTCTCGGAAATCATGTTGCAACAAACGCAAGTAGCCACCGTTATCGGCTACTTCGCGCGTTTTATCGCCCGTTTCCCTGATTTAGCAAGCCTTTCCCATGCTACCGAAGACGAGGTGCTAGGGCTTTGGAGCGGCTTGGGTTATTACACCCGCGCCCGTAACTTGCTCCGCTGCGCCCAGCACATTGCTGCGGATTATGGCGGTGTGTTCCCCCGCACGGCAGCGCAATTAGAAACCCTGCCCGGTATTGGACGCTCAACCGCCGCCGCGATTACCTCGCAATGCTTTGGGGAGCGAGTTCCTATTTTGGATGCCAACGTCAAACGTGTAATTACACGGGTAGCGGGGTTTGAGGGTGATTTGGCACAGGCCGCCAAGGTGCGCCAGCTATGGGAAATTGCATCCCATTACCTCCCAACCACCGCCGACGATATGCCGCGCTACACGCAAGGCATGATGGACATCGGCGCGATGATCTGCCAACCCAAGCAACCACGCTGCCACGAATGCCCCGTACAAAGCGAATGTACCGCCGCAGCCCAAGGTAACCCACAACGCTATCCGGTTCAAAATCGCCGACTCAAGCGCAGCAGCCAAACACTGTGGCTTTTATGGGCGCAAAAACCCGACGGCGCAATTTACCTGTACAAACGCCCCAGCCAAGGGATATGGGCGAATCTGCATTGCCTCCCCGTATTCGATTCCGAACAGGTGCTGCGTGATGCAATGCCCGCAACATGGCTGCCTTTATTGCGCCCCCTACCTGCTTTCACCCATGTTTTAACGCATAAAGATTTACTGCTTTATCCGTTTCAAGTATTTCCAGAATACCCGAGTGATACGGAAATCATCCATGTAGAGAATGGGCGTTGGGTTGCCGCAGAAACTTGGGAAGCATTGGGTTTGCCTGCGCCGGTGCGGAAGTTGCTACAGAATCAATAGCTACTAATACATCCCCCTAGAAGGCTCTACCGCCCTTCCATTTCCCGATGCCGCTTAATCGTAGCCCAGCGCGGGGCAAAATGGGCGGTGAGTTGTTCCACCATATACACAGAACGGTGTTGCCCGCCCGTGCAGCCAATGGCAACGGTCACATAACTGCGGTGGTCGCGCACCAGTGCATCTAACCATGTTTCTAGGAATTGGGTAATTTGCTGGCGCATTTGCTGCACTTCGGGGCGGTTGTGCAGAAATTGAATCACGGGGGCATCGCAGCCCGTTAAATTGCGCAGGGCGGGGTCGTAGTGCGGATTGGGCAACATGCGCACGTCAAACACATAATCGGCATCACGCGGCACGCCGCGCTTGAATGCGAATGATTTGAAAACCAAGGTTAATTGTTCCACCGGAGCCGCAATCAACGCCTTGATATGCCCCTGCAACTGCGCCGAGCGAATCACGCTGGAATCAATCACATACGCATCTTGGCGCAGGGTGGCGAGTAGTTCGCGCTCCAGCTCAATCGCATCCGCCAGCACGCGCCGCGTATCGGAAGCAATGTCTTGCTGCATGGGCTGGGAAAGCGGGTGTTTACGCCGTGTCTCGGAATAACGGCGCACCAAGGTGTCGGTATCGGCATCTAAAAACAACGATTTCACGCCAATGCCCCGCTCCCGCAAGGTTGCCAAATGCTGCGGAACCAAGGGTAACGAGGCGGCGCTGCGCACATCCATCGCAATCGCAATATGGTGAACTTGCTGGCGTTCTTCCAGTTCCACCAATTGCAAGAGCAATTCGGGCGGCAGGTTGTCGATACAGTAGTAGCCCATATCCTCCAGCGCATGAAGTGCCACCGATTTGCCCGAACCCGACATGCCCGTAATCAGGACGACCTGCATAACATCTCCCTTGCGTGTGCCAAACTGGTTTCTGAAAGCGAATCCCCATCGCCACCGCCCAGCATACGGGCAATTTCAATGACGCGCTGATCCCCCTCAACAAAGTCGGTCGCGCTGGTATTGTGCTGCTTGGTGACCACCAGATGGTGATCGCCATACGCTGCCACCTGCGGAAGATGCGTCACCGCCAGCACCTGCCGATCCAGCCCCAGCCGCTGCATCAACTGCCCGACCGTTTGCGCGACCGTACCGCCGATGCCGGAATCTACCTCGTCAAAAATCAGGGTTTGCGCCGTTCCCAGTTGGCTGGTGGTGACGGCAATCGCCAACGAAATGCGCGACAACTCACCGCCCGATGCCACTTTCCCCACCGGACGCGGCGTGCTACCCGCATGTCCCGCCACCAGAAAATTCACATCTTCCCTGCCATAGGGCGCGGGGTCGGCTTCGGGCGCGTGGGCATCCAACTGCACCTGAAAACGACCACCTTGCATCCCCAGCCCTTGCATTGATTCGGTGATGGAATGCCCCAACCCCGCTGCGGCTTGGGTGCGGGCGGCGGTGATTTGGTGCGCTTCTTCGATATAGGCGGCGCGGGCGGATTGTTCGGCGGCTTGCAAACCGTCTAAATCGGCAGCGGTATCCAAATCGGCCAATTCGCTGCGCCAGTTGGCGAGCAAGGCGGGCAAATCTTCCGGCAAACGCTTGTAACGCCGTGCCATCGAAACCCACAACGAAAGCCGTTCATCCAATTCTTGCAGACGTTCCGGCTCCAGTTCAGTGCGGCGCAAATACGTGCGCAGCGTGCGAACGGCATCTTCGATTTGCGTGATGCTGGAGGCGAGAATATCGAGCGGCTCCTGCAATCCCGCTTCCCACTGCACCACATCTTGCAGCTCTTGCACAGTGCTATTGAGCCAGTGCAGGGCATTGTGCTGCGGCTCTTCTTCCAGCATTTGCACGGCGGATTGCGCCGCATCTAGCAAGGCTTGCCCGTTAGCAAGGCGGTTATGGGTACTTTGCAGCTCATCCCATTCACCGGCAAGGGGGTTGAGCTTTTCTAGCTCACTAATCTGCCACGCCAAGCGTTCACGCTCGTTTTGCAGCGAATCCTGTGCCGTGATAGCCGTTTGCAAAGCGGTATGGGCTTTGCGCCAAGCCTGCCAGCGTGTGCGCAGCGTGGTCGTGGAGATAGCGCCATAGGCATCCAACAACTGGCGCACGCTATCGGGCTTGGTCAGGCTTTGCCATGCGTGTTGCCCGTGAATGTCCAATAACTGCTCACCCACGCTGCGCAACTGCTGCACGGTAGCGGGGCTGCCGTTGATCCACGCGCGGCTTTTTCCAGCGGTATCCACGGTACGGCGCAACAAAAGGGCTTCTGCTTCATCCAACCCAAAGTCCTGCAAAAGCGGGATGATGCGGGGCGATGGGTCAAATTCCACGGTGACTTCCGTGCGCTGCTCGCCTTCCCGAATCACCGAGACATCGGCACGCGCTCCCGTTACCAGTTGCAGGGCATCAATCAAAATGGATTTACCCGCTCCGGTTTCGCCCGTCAGTGCCGTAAAACCGCTGTCAAAATCCAGTTCTAACTCGCTTACGATGACAAAATTGCGCAGAACAATACGCCGCAAAGCCATAGGTATATCTACCCTTACTAAAAAGTAATTAAGAAATTAATTTGCTGAAAAAGGATTTTTTCTCGATGGATTGTGGGGGTTGTTGCTGGACTTGCTGTGCTTGTCTCAGTTTTTCTTGCAACACGGCAATCTCCGCGCTCAATTCATTGACCTTTTGTTGCAATTGCACCTGCGCAAAAGGCATATATTGATCCCATACATTCGGGGGCAGCGCAAAACGTTCGCGCAAATCCAGATGCTCTTCAGCGAGATAGTAACGATTCACCCCATCATAGTAAACCATAGCGTAGCGATGGTTGAGCAAGTACGGCTCCCATTCATGGTGGGCGGGGATGGGAGAGCCGGGTAGCGTTGCCTCTAACACAATCAACCAAGGGCGGTGTTTATCCAGATTCAAGCCCTGTAGCACATCCATTTCCATCCCTTCCACATCAATGCTCATGAAATGGATGGTGGTATCGGGCAAATGCGTTTCAATCACCTGATTCAAGGTCAGGATAGGTACTTTGATTTCGGATGTGGGTAGCATGTTATTACGCTCCCAATGCGCCCGCGTTTCTTGCGACATGCTAGAGATTTGCCCCGCCTGCGCATAGACGTACAGCGTTAACTCACCCTCTTTCGAGCCAGCACCAGCCTTGAGCAATAAATCCCCCGGACGTGCTTGTTGCCATGCTTGATCGGCTCCGTCTTGGGGTTCCATCGCCACACCGCGCCAGCCTTTTTCGTAGAGTGCGTAAGTCAAACTACAAAAAACAGGGTTGGATGCGCCCACATCCAAGAAACAACCATCGGGAATATCCGAAAAAACGCGCTGAATCATCACGTCTTCTAAATTACTCGCATAGGAAATCATCGCCATCGTTTTTACTCCGCATTCCAGTATAGTTTTTGCCGCAGGGTATCGAAATAACTCCAGCCTTCGGGGTGCAAAAACCGCGCTTCATGCTCAGAACGGGTGACCACAATCCGGTCACCGTGCCATAACGAGGCGAGCGATTGCATATCAAAATTCGCACTCGCATCCCGACCCGCGATGATTTCAATCGCTACCTCAGAGGTATTGGCCAGCACAATCGGACGATTCGACAAGGTATGCGGTGCAATCGGAACCAGCACCCACCCCGGAATCGAAGGGTGCATGAGTGGCCCGCCAGCTGATAGTGAATACGCCGTCGCCCCCGTTGGGGTGGAAATGATGAGTCCATCGGCGCGTTGGTTGGCGACAAAATGCCCATCAACCTCCACGCGCAATTCGACCATGCCCGCCGTGCCACCGCGATTGACGACCACATCATTCATCGCCTCGGCAGAAAAGAAACAATGTCCATCGCGCCATACCCGCGCTTGAATCAGGCTCCGCCGCTCTTCGGTGAAATGCCCTTCGAGCATGGGGCGGAGAATGGTTTCAAAATTCAGCAGGGGAATATCCGTCATAAACCCCAACCGCCCCTGATTGATGCCTATCAGCGGCACACCGTAGCGGGCGAGTTGGCGGGCGATGCCGAGCATGGTGCCATCCCCCCCCACCACAATGCACACATCGCAATTTTTGCCGATGCCTGCCACATTGAGGCGGTTGTAATCGTTGAGGTTCATATTGGTGGCGGTATAGGCTTCGAGCGATACCTCCAGCCCCAACCCCATTAAAAACTCGCCAATACGATGCAGGGTCTGGCGCGAGAGCGCACCACCCGACCCACTAGAAACCGCTTGGTATTTTCCAACCAGCGCAGCATGGTGAAATAGAGACTTCATATCGTGATTACATCACAGGTTTCAATCCGCGCCCCTTCATGAAGCCAATCAGAAAGGACAAATAAAAACCGCCCCAAAGGGCGGTTTCATTGTTATCAGTCAGCCGATATTATTGACCCAGCGCCGCATTCAGCGTGGCACTGGGGCGCATGATGGCGGCGACCTTGGCTTGATCCGCCCAGTAGTAGCCACCGAT
>ERZ724509.449-NODE-449-length-18003-cov-4.448518_pt1 | contig 18003 bp, 31 predicted proteins | sample MGYA00376042_ERZ724509 | MGnify/ENA primary metagenome ERZ724509 (study PRJEB28724, sample SAMN07190887) | wastewater metagenome | isolation source: effluent of sewage treatment plant in Hong Hong | place: USA: Christiansburg, Virginia | collected 2016-03-01 ...
GGAGCTGACGTATGTATGGATATACAAAGGCCACAAAGCGAAGTGGGGACGAAATGGGTTGAAATGGGGGATGGTGGGATGAAACAGAACCACATGAACTGAGTTGCTATAGAAAGGAAGTATGGGGAGGGAGTTGCATATATTCCCACCCCGTGCAACTTTTCAAGAATTTTTCTGTGGCGATTTTATATATATTGCCATGCTACTTTCCTATGAAACATCGTCAATCTCTTATGATGCGGTTGATTTGATACATGGCAAATTCGTCCCCGCGGCCATTCTTGATGATAACCGTAAGGGGCAGATTCGCTTCTTTATCAACCTATACGGAGTGTTCAGTGATTTGACTGGTGCATTTGCCAAAAGGTATGATGACCATTCCATTCCTTGCATCAGTGAGTGTATCTTTGACCCTGAATATATTATAAATAACATACCGCGTAGTGGCGTTGAAGCAATGATGGAGGAAGATTTCTTTTGGTTGCATGTAGAGAGTTATCCTTGGTATATGCTTTTGATGGGTGAAATGTATAATATATGTCATGGTAATTATTACTTTGTTATTCCGCACTATAGAAGTATGCAGATGGATGATAGACTGACTTGGGTGTGGCGGCACTTTGGTAATGCTGCCAAGGATAAGACTATACTGTTGAACAGTAATACTGCATGTGAGTTGTTGATAAAGAGTAGGAATGATATATTCATTGGTAGTGATTTGGTTGACGTTGAGAAGTGGAGTTTAGCTGGTGGCAGTGCCTATTGGTGGCCTGAGATAGATGGTAAGTGCAAAGACCCCGCCAAGTTTCTGAGTAAAAGAATTAGATTACTCAGTCAGCATGTCGCGAGTCTGCGTGAGTTATCTCAGAAATAGGCTTGACTTTTGATAAAGTGGGCCCCATGATGGTGTCCTTAACTAACCTATATGGCTACCTACAAGAACCCTTACAAGGGCAAACCCAAGACTCCCTCAGGTGTTATGCCAGAGGACCAGGCAACCCGTCACGGCCTAGTTGGCGTGGCATTCTGTGGGGCATCTGATGCCTCCTACCGCAAGGCCTATTGGCGCCGGCGTCCAGTAAAGAAGATGTTTGAGGCGGTCAAGCATTACCGTCAGTTGGTGCATGGTGTCAACCAGAATCGTCTGGCCACCACCCTTCGTGACGCGGTTCACTACCTGATTGAACCCATGAGTCGTGGTAACAGCTGGACAGCTAACGCTGGCACCCAAGACAACGACAACAGCTTGAAGGCTGTGGCCACTCCTCTCAAGGTCTAACCTGAGAATTTAGGTAGGCTGCCTACCTAAGCGTCATCATTGTATCGCTTATCTCCTAAAAGTGGGGGTAAGCGATATTATTTGCGTGGTTATCAAGAATTTAGCTACCCCACCCTCCAAAAATTTAGCCTAAGTGATATGTATGGGTATGAAGCTCATACAAGAGAATAATCAACTAAATATCAACGAAGCTAACGTCTGTGGAGTGTATGGCTTTCAACTACCTGATGGTGGGTGGCTTGTCGGTTACTCCACTAACATACTCAATAGGGTGTGTCAATACTATAGGTTGACGAAAAAGAGCGGCAATCTAAAATTTAGAGAAGCAGTAAATAAATGTGGGTGGCGGTCGGTCAAGGGATATGTGCTAGAGGAGTGTCCCAATGACAAGAAAACTCTTCTGAGTAAAGAAGGTGAATGGTCACGAAAACTTGACTCAGTGAAGAATGGCTACAATGTTATGGAATGTGGAGTAGAGTCTGGAACGAATGTCTCTATCTATAAAGATATAAACTATAGAATGAGCGTATCTGATGGGATGAGGAGATACCACGAAAAGAGAAAGTTATCAGGAAAGACAGGATATTCGGTCTCAAAGGTTCAATAATGTAAATCGTTGTAGTTCGGTGATTTATAACAATTGTTCAGATTTATAATAATTGGTGCGGTCCCAAAAATGGGATTTTACACTTTTTTTACAATTGAGGGATTTATAACTATTGTTGGCGTCGCATGTTACGTTTGCGTGTTCATCAACGACTTACGCATTTTTTGGAGCTTGAGCTTTTTTATAAATTCTGCTATACTACTTGAGTCGGGGGGAGCCTTTTTTCGGAAATGAGCTCGGCACTTGCGCAGGCGCCGGTCCCCTACCCATCGGCCACCCCGTTCGGGGACTCACCGTAGTCCGGCTTTTCAGATTGCCCGTGCCCCTTACTTCCACCGTGCCACCAGTATGACTGCGCTCTTATAAAAACTCAAGCTCAAAGTGCATGAATCGCGCTGCTCCGCACTTTTTCTAAGATTGTTGTTGAATTTATAAATTAGTCGAGTATGATACGGGGAATGAATCACCAACCTTTCATCGTCCTTGTTCGGGAACTCCATCGCGCCACCAAACGTCGCATGGACATTATTCAGAAAACGGTCACTGGATTCACTGGTGGAACCGGTCTATCTGGTGGAGCTTACGGTGAAACCTATGAGAAGGTTTTTGTTCAAATCTGTTTTGAACGAAATCTTCGCATTGAGGTTTCTCCCTTTGGCGCCGTGACCGACGTTTATTTCCACGACTATCGGGCGATGCTTCAAATCAAGACCAATCAGGGTGGTAAGAAGTGTTTTGTTTACAATGGTGGCAAGACCAAAAACAAGGGTGGAACCCGTGGTGAGGCGGTTGCTCTTTATGTTGAACGTGTTGAGGAGCAGTTCAACGATGTTTATGAGGCGGCTGAGAATTTTTACCTTTTGTCCTACAACGCCAAGGCCAACACTCTTGATGTTTACTGGTTGGCGACGACCGAAGGTAAGAAGGTTGCCTTCATTGATGACTTTATTCACCAACAGGCAAAGGGTTACGACGCCGACGCCCGTGTTGGGATGCAGTTGGAGTTTTCCATGTGTGTCCTTCGGAAAATCTACGGCAACCCCTGAGTTGGCATAATTCGCTACTTCCAGTCAAATTTGACTTGAGTTTTTATAACTGAGTGCCATTCTCTCCTACATGAATCACACGGTCTCCATTCCCTCCTCTTTCTTCCTGAACGAAGCGAAGCACGAATACTACGACTACCAGACTCGGTTGGTTCAGGAACTCCTGCAGAACAGTCTGGACGCGGGCGCCACGGTCATTGGTTTCGTCTTTGGGACCAACTCCTATCGTTGTGAAGACAACGGCCGGGGCATGTCTCAGGACCGCATGGTGTCGGCTCTCCTGACGATGGGTGGGAGTGTGAAGGAGGCTGGCGCCACCGGTGGTTTTGGTGCGGCCAAGAAGCTCCTTCTGTTCGCCCACAAGTCTTTCAAGATTGAGTCGAATGACACCTACGTTGAGGGAACCGGCCTTTCTTATAAGTTTGTCAATGGCCCCTTCCGCAAGGGCACGGTGGTTGAGGCGGAATACGCCAACGCCTCTGACTTTGAGGCGATGGAACGGAAGGCTCTCCGTCTGTTGGCCAAATGTAACTTCAACGGTCGGGCCAAGATTTATGTAAATGGCGTTCTGTTCACGGATTACGTCTCTGCCCGTCACGCCAAGAGCGTCGAAGGTCTTGGCGAAATCTACGCCAACAAGATGCAAGTGCTTGGCCAGAACACAGTTACCGTTCTTCACAATGGTCTGTTCATGTTTGAACGCTATATCACTGACCTGAATCGTAAGGTCATCCTGATGGTCACGGGCAAGAGCGTGGACGTGTTTACTCAGAATCGTGACGGTTTCCGGGGTGAAATCAGCCGTAAATTCGACGCCTTGATGGCTGAGCTAGCCATTGATAAGAAGAGTGTTGTGAAACCCAAACCTCGGAAATTCATCCTCCAAGGCACCGATTCCTTCATCTCTTTCATCTCAAAGAAGTTCACGGTTTCGCCTGGTATCCAAGCGGCCATCAACAGCATCCGCATGACTTCGGGCAACTTCACGCCGACCCAGTTCGCTGAGGCCGTGGCTCAAAAGGTTGAGTCCAGCCCGGTTTCCTTCGCTGAGAAGGTTACGGCACAGGCCATGGCGACCTACGTTCGCAACAACTCTGCCAGTGTCCAAACTGACTTTCACTTTGACTTGGCCGACAGTAGCTTCCGCAAGGTGCCGGCCAAGTTCCTTCCCAACGCCGGGAAGCCCAAATACACTTCGCTGGCTCAGACGTGGAAGGTGGCGGTGCGTGAAGTGTTGAAGGCCAACGGGATGGACCAGAACTTCGTCATTGGTTTCACGTTCTCTTCTGAGGCTGTCGCCACTTATCAGAAGAAGGACGGGGTTGTTTGTTATCTCATTAACCCTCTGAGTGATGAGATTGATTCTGGCACCAAAGAAGAGAAGACCATCAAGATTCTGACCACGGCTGTCCATGAGGTTGTTCACTCCACGGGCTGCCAGAATCATGATGAGAACTTCGTTCGGGAGTTCCATAACCTTCTGGTTCCGACACTTACCAAGGGTCTCACTTGGCGCCAAATCGTCAAGCAGGCCAAGACTGAGACGGTCTAAGGGCTTGACTTTTATAAGAACGGCCCCCATCCTCTTACCAATGAAGACCTACATCGTTTACGGCAAATGTGGTAATGAGCTGGGCTACATCAAGGCCGGTTCTCATAACTCCGCCGAAAAGAAGGCTCTCAAAAAGTATGGCGTTCGATTTGATTCGGTCGCCTACACCGAAATCTGATGAAACTCTGTGACCTGATAGAACAAACCGAAGAGGCTTTGGAAGTTGTTCTGCCGGTGGATGATGTGGAAGAAATGCAACGGCATTTCGGAGACTACACTCCACTGCAGGATTGACTTTTATAAAAACGCCCTCATTGTCATGAATATGAAACGACCTGACTTTGACATTCCGGTTTACACTTCCGATGAATTCACTTGGAAGAACGGCCGGGGTGTTGCCGAAGCCTCCTCCCTTGTGGGACCACTCAACCGAGGCGACGGCACCGTTCGCTCCGTTTGGGCCGGGGCCCGTATCTGGAAAGACGCCTGCGACATGGGTTTCTACGTCATTTCCTGTCGGACTGGCACGAAAATGCTTTTCACGTATGTCCATGATGAAGATGGATATGACGGTGAAATCCAGGTTTACATCAACGACAAAGACCATCGCATCACCGTCATCAACGATTGATTCAGAATAGGCTTGAGTTTTTATAAACCATCTCCATTCTCAGTCTCATGAGTATCAACACCGTCGGGCTGCTTCCACCGCAGTTCGCCCACACCCAACGTTTGATTGATTCGTTGTATCTCAACGGATTCGCAATCGACATGTCCGAAACTGGCACCGGCAAGACCTACGTTGCCGCCGCCATCATCCGAGAGATGAATCGGCCGGCGTTCATCGTGTGCCCGAAGAGTGTCATTCCGCAGTGGGAGAAAATTCTCAAGACCTTCGACCTGAAGGCGACCATCATCAACTATGAGAAGATTGGTCGCGGTAACACCAAGCACATGAAGTGGAAGAAAATCCAAGACTTGATGAAGCCTTGGAAAGAAGACGCTAAAGAAGAGCGTCCTGTGTTCATGATGGAGCAGAGTGCTATTGTCATCTTGGATGAAGGTCATCGTTGCAAGGGTAACGACACCACCAATTGCCAGATGATGATTTCTCTGGCGGACCAAGGTTTCAAATGTCTTGTGTCGTCTGCGACTATCGCCACCACTCCTCTGGAAATGAAGGCGATTGGTTTCATGAGCGGACTCCACAAACTATATAACTTCACTGACTTCATGCGAGTGCATGGTGCGAAGTGGTTGGGCAAGTGGGGCGCCATGACTTTTGATATGGCATCGGATGAGGCCAAGAAGGGCATGATGTTGATGCACGAATATTGGTTCAAGACCAAGAAGTGCGCCAGTCGCCTGACTGTAGAGGATTTCGGTAAACTCTTTCCTGAGTCGCACATCGTGGCTGAGGCGTATGACCTTGGTGATATTAACACCAGCCGCATCAATTCCATCTATGATGACATGGAGGCGGAGTTGGCCAAGTTGGAAGAGAAGTCGGCCAACTATAAGGACCACGCTTTCGCTATCATGATGGAGGCCCGTCGTCGTTCGGAACTGTGTAAGGTTCCTGAATTCGTCAATATGATTGAGGAGTTGTTTGACGAAGGTAAGAGCGTGACGGTGTTCGTCAACTTCCAAGACACTGTAGACGCTATCAACAAGCGTCTCAGTCTCATGAAGAAGTTCAAGGGCCTGATTGGTTATATCATCGGCGGCCAGAGTGAGAAGGTCCGTCAGCAGGATATTACTGATTTCAACGCTGACAAGAAGCGTATACTCATCATCAATATCAAGGCGGGCGGCACGGGCATTTCGCTTCATGACTTGAACGGTAAGTATGCTCGGGCCAGTATCATCAGCCCTAACTATAGTGCTTATGAGTTGGTTCAGGCTCTTGGTCGCATCTGGCGTCAAGGTGGTCTTACCAAGTCTTATCAACGTATTGTGTTCGCCGCCCGTTCTATTGAGGAGCAGGCGTGTCGTCGGGTTCAGTTCCGTCTCAACAATCTGTCAACGTTGAATGACGCTGACATGAGGGCTGGAATCAATCTGTTTGGGTAAGTGATACTCGTGGGCCAGGAAGGTGGAATCTCCTGGCCCACACTCTTTTCTTGACATTTATAAAAACAATCATCACTATTTGACCATGACCTTCAACAAACGTATCGCTTGGATTCAACGTAGTCTTGCTCGGGCAACGGCTCGGCGTCAGGCCCTACTCACTTCCATTCCTGTTCTGAAACAGAAGGTCAAGGCGTTGGAAAAAGCATCAGCCGCTGCTGAGGCCGTTTTTTTGAAAATTGAAAACTGTTGTGGCCCGGAGTGGGCACTCATTCTTGATGAGGCTGAGGGAGTTGTGATGGAAATCAACGGAGAACTCGACCTTGCAGAGATGGCTTTGGAAGGTGCAGAAACTTCGTTGTGGGATATTGAGGGCTACGTTGAAAGCACCTGCTATTGTGCAGTAGATTCAGCAAGGGCTTGACATTTATAAAAACCTTCTCCAATATCATCAACATGCAAGACGCACCACAAAACATCAAGGTTCTGGTCATCAATGTTGGGACTGACCCAATCAAGACCGAAAAGTTTGAGTTTCCCATCACTGAGGCCAAGATTGCCGGTGCGGCCGCCCTTGAGGTCATGAACCGCATGGGCAAGAATTCTGAGACTCTGTTCAAGAAAGGTAACACCGTCTGGCTGTTGTCTCACACTTCGGCCCGTGGTCCTTCCAAGAGTCTCTATCACGCGAAGATTAACTATCACCCTCTCATGAAGGAGCTGGAATAATATGAGTATGAACATCACCATCACCAAGACCGTCACGAAGACGGTTCCGTTGCATAAGCAAAAGGCTCCTGTAGTTCAAGCCGCTCTTGAAGAGTTGTTTGAGGAGATGTGCGAAGGCAACTACGTTGAATTCCGCAAGCTTCTGGCAACACTGAAACCCTATGTTGATGAGTGCCATGAGGGGCACGTTGACTGATATGAGCACCTTCACCATCTACGGTCAGCGCTATCACGCCTATGAGGCGATAGTTGACGCAAAAACGAAAGAAGTGATTGACGACGGCCAGCCAAAGCGTGTAAGATTGGCTCAGTGGTCAGATAAGAAAGTGGCAGAGAGTATGGCAGAGAATATAAAAAGTCACTGTCAGAAAAGAAGTTGGAAAATCTGGATAGAATAAGCACTTTTTTGTTTGACCTTTGGATATATATCCACATAGTAGTGGAAGGTTAGGACAAGACTAACCAAAGTTCTTTGTAAGAAACATCAGAATCTCCGGACGGAAAAAAGCCTTCTCATGAGACTAAACCTAGCAGCGCCGGCCTCTATTGTATAGAGAGCCATTCGCCCTAACGGCGGGCGCGGCCCGTATCCCAGAATGAAGCATTGATGATGCAGACGGAAGACCGAAAGTGGGAAGTTGGTATAGATGACTGAGGATAGACGCTTCAACAATACTAGGCTGTGAAGGAATGGAAAAGTTCTCTTTTTAGTTGACATTTATAAAACGGGGTTCATACTGATGTTTGTTCTTTAATCAATTTATGCAGAGTCGTCTAACGGTAGGACTTGTGGCTCATAACCATACAATGGCGTTCGATTCGTCCCTCTGCACCCATTTCCGAAATAGGATTCAAGCTGGCCTGGAAACCAGCCCGTGTCTATTAGGAGAATCTTTCCGGATTCAATTTTCAGTTCTTTAACAGTTTAATATATAAAGGGGGTGTGACCTCCTTCAAGCCGCAAGGTTTGTGAAGATACGCCGGCCGAAAGGTCGGGAAAGGTGGGACTCCGTTTCCCATCGCTGCATCGCAGTCACTTACACAAGCGTAGTTCATAGTCTGTCATTCTCACGAATGGCAGTAGCTCTTTAAGTTGCAGTTGCCCGTAGATGAAATCGCCAACCCACGACTAACAATCAGGCTGACGAAGTATAAGAAGGTGTAACCTTCCAGGCGACCAAACAAACAACGAAGAAGTAGAACGAAGCGTAGTCTGACTCTCCAAGGCAGCAACCAAGGTGTATCAGGCAGTTGGCGTAGAACAAGGTGCAGCTGGTATTCGGCCCGCCCAAACCTATGACAATCAGACAAGTCACCCCGCAGGTGAAATCTATGGCGATGGTTCATATAGGCTAATCCAAAAGGTTAGTTGTTGATGCAAACGCACGTCGCTTCGGAAATAAGCGCCACACAGGCACTTTCCCTTTTAAGGAAATCATAAAAGCAAAAGCCGTTTGCTTGTTCAGATGAAAGAGATTTAAGCCCACGGCCGTAAGGTAACGTGGGGCAGGTTGGGCTCGCAAGGTCTGATTTGTTTGATATAGTGAGTAGGTCAGGGAGTGGTTTAGCGGCCATTTCGGATTGAAAGTTATGTCGAGTTGTCTGAATAATACTCTACCGCATGAGTCTAAACTGCAATCTTGGCCATTACGACCCGCGAGGGCGTGGAAAATGAGGGAAAAAATAATCCTCAGAAAGATGGGACCGTTTAGGGTTTATTCTCAGCCCGTTGAAAATGAATTTAAGTTGGCACCTCCATTGCTGGAGAAGACGATACTCAAAAGGTATCGTCTTTTTTATTGACATTTATAAAAACTCTGCCACTCTATCTTTATGGTAATCTCCAAAACACAGTCCAAGACCACTCTGACCGTCAAGACCTCTATTCCGGAACTTCAAGCCAATCTTACGGCATATCAGACTGATATGATTCAGGAAATGGTCATTGAACTCTATCGGAGCAAAGAAGATGACAAGACCGTTGATTGGCGTGATGCCGCCAAGTTTGCACTGATTTGTATGCGGAAAGGCGATGAGTTTGATGCCTTGGTTGAAAAGACCCAAACACCGTGGATTTCAAGTCCATTGACTGGCGCCACTTCTTCTTGGGTTGAACTTGTCGTTGAATATCCCTATATCTTTGGACTGACCGATGAGGTTGTCACCAAGGACGTTGAGGTAGTCGTTTTGGTCATCGGCGGCAATCGTTACGCCGTCAATGGTCTGATTCAAAACATCTAAGTCTTGACTTTTATAAAAACTCTGTCACTCTCTTCTGTATGAACTCACCCATTAAAGTTATCAATCACGAAGGTTTCATCTCCGACCTCAAGGCCGCCCACAAGGGTCAAGGCGTTCTCAAACTCCGTCCCCGTAACAAGAACCGCAAACAGTTCTACAAGTTCGGTGAGACCCAACGCCGGGGATTGGACGGAACTCTCTGGAAACACTCTTTCCAACAAGACCTCCCCACCAAGTTCGCTTCCCACTTCGCCTTCTACGGCAACAAGACCATCCTCAACGCTATCGCCAACGTCTACAAACGCGCTGGTATCAACGTCTTCGTAAAGTGAACACTCCCATTCGTGACGAAAAGGGTAAGGTCATCGGATATAAAAACACCGATGGAACCTACGTCAAACCCACGGGCGAAGTCATCGCCCGCGTCCGTAATGGGAGCACCTACGACACCAAGGGTCAAGTAAAAGGTAAGGGCGACCAAGGACTCAGGCTTTTTTAACACAAAGCACACATTTAATTGACAATCGCAAGGGACCAACCATAATTATGAGTTGGTCCTTTTTTGCTTCTTCTGTCATGAAACTCCACCTCCAAAATGCTTCCACAACCATCAAGGTCAATCATCCGGTTCCGTTGAATCGTTTCCCTACTCCTCCGGTCTTCACTTCTCATCCGACTCTCAAGCCGAAGGTTGTGGCGGAACAGAAAAAGAAGCCTTGAATTGATGTTTTGTTCCACTTGCTTCATACTTATTGAGCATGGAAGTGGAACAACTTATCAATAAACGATTTGGCAAACTGGTAATAGTGGAAGAAGTTCCACGACCAATGGGAAAGAACTACGGAAGGACGTGGCTCCGATGTAAATGTGACTGCGGAGGAGAAACCATAGTTCCTTGGGAGAAAATCAGATATGACAAAGTTGAGGCATGCGGATGCAGAAAACGGAGAAGAGGTGCTGACAGTCCATTTTGGAAAGGATGCGGGCAGCTTAGTCACGATTTATTCAGTGGATTTCAGAGAAATGCAGCTGCAAGAGACATAGAATTTTCCGTCACTATATCTGAGTTGTGGGAGCTATTCAAGATTCAAGGTGGTAAATGCGCTCTATCAGGAGTTGAGTTATCACTTGATTATCAAGGTGATAGATTGTCCAGAAAGAAAAAAGAGACGAGCACTCTTACGGCAAGTATTGATAGAAAAGATAGCACAAAGGGATACTCAGTTGGAAATGTTCAGTGGGTTCATAAGCGCATCAATATCATGAAGAACGACTTGTCTGACACTGAGTTTGTTGAGTGGTGTAAAGTGGTATCCTCAAATAATTCTTGACCTTCTTATAAATCAAAGTATTCTGGTGCAATGAAAATTGATGTTTCAGCGATTGACCAAACGAACTTTATGGTTCACACTCATCTCATCGGAAATGAGCAGGTCTATCTTGTCCAACCAATCCATATTGGAGCGGTTTGGGATGGCATCAACGACATTTTCCGTTCCTCAGTGTGGGACATGGAAGGCAACCTCATCTCCGCTTCCTTCAAGAAGTTCGTGAACTGGGGTGAGAAGCCACACATCTATCCGGTTCCAACCAACTTGGCTGGTGCTAAGTTGATGGAAAAGGTTGATGGTTCAACCCTTATCTTCTCCCGTTGGAATCGCAACACCATCATCCGCACCCGCGGCACCGTTGATGCTCGGAAGCAGGAGAACGGTCACGAAATCGACGTTCTGTTGGCGAAATATCCGAAGTTCATCGAATTTCTGGAGATGGGGGAAACTTCTACGTGTTCCTACGTCTTCGAGTGGACTTCTCCGACCAATCAAATCGTTATCAACTATGGATTTGAGCCGGACATGGTGCTGACAGCCATCATCGACCATAAGGACTATTCTTACGCTCCTCAGGCTGTTTTGGACAACTGGGCTAAGATTTGGGGTTGTCGGCGTCCGCAAACCTTCTCTTATGACTCCATCGAAGAGATGAAGGCATCTGTTGAGGCGTTCAAGGGTATGGAAGGCATCTGCGTTTACTTCCACGACGACCAGAAGATTCTCAAGGTCAAGGGTGCTCAGTATCTTTACCTTCACCGGGCAAAGTCTGAAATCTCTTCAATTGAGAAGGTCATGGACGTTTACCTTGGCCGGTTCTTTGAGCTGGGCAAGGCTCCGACCTATCAGGAGTTCTTCTCCTATCTGGAGACCACCTTTGACCATGAGATTGCCTGTATGGCTCGTGGTCACGTCTCAAACATTTGCGACGCAATGAAGGAGGTTGAACGGATTGTGGAGGGAATGAAGACCTTTGCGGCCGGTTGTGGGGTAACCCAGATAGCCGGTCGAACTGTGACCTTAAATCCAAAGCAATCGCGTGCTATGGCAGCGCAGAAGATTCTCCAAGCCTACGGTAACACCTCCCGCTCGTCCTTTGTCTTCAAGATTTTGGACGGCAAGAAGTTCGTTGCTGACGACTACAAGAAGCTGCTGTTTCAAGTTCTAAAGTAAAACGATGGCTTGACTTTGATAAGAAGTCAGGCCATTTTTATGCCAATGAGCAAACCATATCAAATCGTTATTGAGTTTCCTTCCAAAGAGATTGCAGATGAATTCTGCGGTCAAATGTCCGATGGCTTTGGAGAAGGTCTGTGCGACTTCTCCTTTCATCGTCAGATTCCTGGCACCGATGGTAAGAAAAACGAACACTATGAACGCGTCAAGGATGAGACTGGTCGCTCGGTGTTCTTCGTTGATGAAATCTTTGAGTTCTGAGTTGACTTTTATAAAAACATCCCTCAATCTATCTTCCTTATGAAAAACACCGCTCACTTCGGTCTCACCGCTAATGGAACTCTCATCAACCTTGGGGTTGGTGCCGAAACCAAAGAAGTCGCCAACCTCTTGGCTGATAACGCTGAAAGCGTCGCGCTGGCCAACGGAACGCCAACGGAAGTCGTCGCCCTCCTGAACATCAGCGACCTCTACAAGCTCCGCACCGCACTGACTGACGCCCTCAACAACCTTGACAATGAGGCGCTCGCTGGCCCCGTCGAAACCTTCGGGATTACTGAATAAGAATCCTTTTTGCGGGGGTAGCTCAGCTGGATAGAGCAACGGTTTTCTAAACCGTCGGTCACGGGTTCAAGTCCCGTCCCTCGCACCACTTTTCGGGATGGTAGCTCAATGGTCAGAGCGAAGGACTCATAATCCTTGGGTTGTGGGTTCGAGTCCCACCCATCCCACCACTTTCTTCTTTACTTTTTATAAACCGTGTGTAGTATGGAGTCTCAATCAAGGAGATTACTTCACCAACATGAATTAAACTTAAATGGGTTCAAGGCCACCTTCCGATGAAGGTCAAGACGGCCCACCATACGAAATCATCGGGACTCACCCTAAAATCCTCAGGGTGGGTAATGCAAGGGGGACGCAGCCCACAAGACAGGTCAGTAAAGGCGAGGTATTCTTGACATTTTGTTAGATAGCCCGATGTTCTTGGTTCTCAAGCGATTCGGGCTCACACAGGTCACCCAAGGATGGGGCAACGGAGCGTCAAAAGTTCTGTTGTGGAGTTCAATCCTCCCAAACCTGTATCACTTTTTGTTCTTTGTTAGCTAACAACACCGATAGAAGAGATGCCGAAAGGCTATTTTACTCTTCGATTGTGAGTCCGCTAGTCTCACGGCCACACGGCCATCGGAAATCTAGCAAGCCTTTCGTCCGGTAAATGAGATAAATGTAGGCGCCTTTCTCAGGTAGATGTAAAGCGGCGTTGGTGCCAAGGCGGAAGCCTCTTCGCACTCTCTAAGGTTCAACTCCTCAATCGGACACATTTTGTTTGACATTTGATAAAAAGGATAGATGATAGTCAGTAAGAAAAGGGTGTAGTGAGACTAACACAGAGGGACGGCTTTAGACCTCTGGAGGACGGGAACCGAAATATCCGCCTCCCTCAATCTTGTTCTTTACAGTAGGACTCACTGAGTCGCTCCCGAAAGGGAAACCGTAATAGTGACTCCTACACCATTTTTCAGAATTTGTCGTAGCAGGTGGCGTAGCCGGCAGGTGAAGCCAACGGACTGCAGGCGGTCTTAACACCGCACGAGAAGGTTTCGAGCCCTTCACGACATTTATGGCAAAACAGGTCTCCCCTAAAGGAGAAGACCCGGGGATTGCTGTCCCGGCCATCGGCATAGTCCGGTGCGTATTGTAAAACATCAACGCCATAGTTAGGAGCTGGTCAATACGCGCAGAGTTAAATGACACGCGCTTTCGGTGTCAGCCAGAAGAGTAGTGTGGTGAACCAGGTGAGCCACTTAAATCCCGTCAATGAACTGGCGGAGGACTACAAAACGTAAGTGTTAGAGCACCGCAACGACCTCTGTGGGTGAAACGAAATGTTCCGCCGCAGCTCTCTAAGGTGGGGTAAAACGCCCAATCTGTCTTTCTCTTGGGTAACAAAGCGGGTAGGCCCGTGGTGGTGACGCATACCGAAACACGTCGGCAACTTGGCAAGGTGTGAACTTATCAGGTGGGTAAGCCCACGGTGGCGCAGATTACCAATCACTGCACAATTTTCTTGAGTTTTTATAAACCTTCGTTCAATATCATCAACATGGCAACCAAAGCTGACTTCCAACTGACCGTAGATGTTTTCGCCCGTGGTATTTACCGTGGCGAACTTGACGAACATCTTGACCGACTCGCCACTTCCATCCGCAATCGTCGTGAGGCTCTGGCCAACGGCAAACGTGGTAAGATGGAAATCGGCTCCATCGTTTATCTCAACAACACGACTCGGCCCGCATATCTGCAGGGTGCAGCTGTTGAGGTTGTGAAGTTCAACACCAAGAAAATCGTGGTCAACATGGTCAACCCAATCGGTAAGTGGGACAAGAACGTCCGGGTTCCCCTCTCACTGATTTCCTTGGAGAAGGTGTGAGGTAAGTCTTGACTTTTATAAAAAAGAAGTCCACTCTTGCCAACATGAAAACGAAATCACGTTCCACTGTTGGTAAGGGTATCAATCTCTCCACCCGCGTTGAGAAACAGGGTAAGGGCAAGGGCGCCTACGTCCGCAAGAAAGAGAAGTTCGTCCGCCTGACCGACTTCCAAGAAGGTAATTGGTAAGGCTTGACTTTTATAAATTTCTCACCCATTCTTACAACATGAAGACCACCACCTTCGCTCCGATGAAAGTCGGCAAGAATCAAAAACTCCTTCCCTCTGGCGTCAAAGTCTCCGGAGATGGAAAGTATCACTACTGGCAATGTTCTGTCAGTGGTCTGGAAACCTTCGCCAAGCCCGACTATTGGGTGAAAATCATGGCCAAGTTCAAGACTGAGGCCAATCTCGTCGAGACCTACGTTTGTCGCAAGGCCCAGCAACTGCTGGACGACGGCAAGACCCAGGCTGAAATCATCACCATCCTTTCCCAGCCTGAGTCCACTGAGGCCAAGAAGGAAAAGAAGAAGAATAAGGTCATCAAAGAGGAACGGAAGGCTCTGACCAAGAAGAAACGGTCAAAAGGTCTGAAATCGTTCGCAATCGGCTCTGTAGAGGTCGCCACGGCTGAAGATACGGGCTCAATCAAGGTGGAAAAGGTTCCCGTCTACCCTTGGCAGGGTGACCCGAACTACTTTGGCGGTGGGGTTCATTCTCCGCTGTCCATCGCTGAGGCCACCAAGGAATCGTGTGCCTTTCCGGCCAAGAACCTTGATGATGAGTGCCGGGGTTGCCCGTTTCACGCAGATTGTAAGTGTTCCGCTCGTTTCAGTGAAGAGGACTGGAAGAAGCCACGGAGCAAGGCCGGCGTGAAGATTACGCAAATCAAGTCTTTCGAGTAAAGTTTCCGCCTGGTTTTTGGCCATGGCGGTCTGTTGACATGGGTGGGTTTACGAGGGCGGCATCTGTGGTGGGTGCCGCCCTCTTTGTTGCGCATTTTCTTGACATTTATAACAACTCTGGCAGTCTTGTGTAATGGACGAAGCACTCATTCTCGAACACATCAAATACAGTGGAATCATCACTGAGATGCAAGAACACCTGAATGGAGCGGAGATTGTTCGGGCCAAAGAACTTATCGTCTCCAAGGCTACCGCAGACGGATGGACCGCCATCAGTGACCACGGTGACTGCATCTTCGGCTTTCCCCCTGACGTGCAGACCGATGGTGACGGTCAACCAATTCGTGAGCGTTTGGCTTGACATTTATAATAAATCCACCCACTCTTATCTCATGAAGATTTTAGCTGAACTTCCACTCAAGGAATCACTCAAGATGAGCCTGATGACTTGCACGAACGCTCGCAAGGTCAAAGGGAATGGTCAGAGTTTCAGTGTGTCAAATCTCAAGACGTTCGCTGTTCACGGATGCAAGTGTGTCCGTTGTGGTCGGGTTGGTAACAAACTCATCGCTTGGCAAGACAACGGTGGTGGCATCCACGTTGACCTTTTCAGTGAGGGGCAGAAGGGTGGGTTGGTTCTGATGAATCGTGACCACATCATCCCCAAGAGCAAGAAGGGCCCGAACACGGACTGGAATTACCAGACCATGTGTGTCAAATGTAACTGTAAGAAGGGCAACAACGAAACTCCCCAAGACATTGAACTGGCGAAGTTTCGGGCACGGTGGAGGGCAATCCACGTCGCTATGCACGATGGCTACTGGAAGTATGTTCCTAAGTTCCTCCGTGGTCGTTGGTTGACCAAAGTAAGCGTCTCCCTTCGGGATGCTCATCTCCACAAGTTCACTTATGTCTTGGCCCGACTGACGGCTTGACATTTATAAAAACATCAACAGACTTTCTAACATGAACAACAACGTCAACCACAAGAAGGTTCTTGCGGAGTTGAAGAACAACATTGAAATCGCTGGGATGCCTGAATTCACCGATTTCAGTGAATTGTGTGAGTATGTGCGTGATTTCCTAATCCGCCGGCATGACTTTGACCATGATGATGAAATCAATTATGGTTACTGTTTTGTGTGGGCCTACCTTGTGTGGGCGTTGTGGCCCAAGGGCGGCATCACCTTTGTTTCCGTCACTGGTCACGTCGTAGTAAAATATGACGGAACCTATTGGGACGCAGAACATTGTCACGGTGAGAAAGACCTTCTTGGGTTCTGTTCTTTCAGTAAATGGAGCAATCCTAAGCACTTGGATGTGCGCTGGATGTGTTGGTATTGGACTCGCGCCGGTAAGGCAAAACGTGAACTTCGCCGGCTGTTGAGGGCGTTTGACCCCCGCACGTATAAGTTGGTCAGGAACAACGGCAAAGATTACTGGAAGAACACCGATGACGATTTTCCAAGCTACTCCGCACTTGATAAGATTACCGAAGTGGCTTGACTTTGTATAAATCCTCTGGCAGTATTCTATACATGATTCCTCAACCACGCAACTGGAAAGTCACCTTCTACAAAGGCAAAGAAGTTCATTCCACCACTGTCTGGTGTGTCAAACGATTCGCTAAGTCTCTGGCCAATGAAAAACTTGGCTACATCGCCTTCTTCTCCGACAAAATCACCGTCTCTCTCGTCAAATGAACATCAAAATCAAAGATAAGGTCACTGTTCAATATCCAGGCGGAATGCGTCTGGGTGGTGTGGTTCTTGGTATCATTCAGGTCCAAGGTAAGGAACCGTCTTATGATGTTGTGTTTGAACAACTCTACGGCACCCACGGTCAGTTTCCTCTGAGTCAAATCATCTCTCACGTATCTGTATGAACCTCAATCGTTTCTTCCCTCTGATTGTTCACGTCATTGTCGCCGCAACTGCGGTCGGTTGGGCCGCTGGCCTCCATCACACTTCAGGTTCTTCTATTCCAATGACCTACGCAGTCACAGGATTCGCGGTTGGTCTTGGGGTCACGGCATTCTTTCGTTTTCTTGCCGCCCTCTATTGAGATTGGGCTTGATATTTTATAAATGATGGCCATACTCTGAGGTATGAAACTGACCAAACAAAACATCACCGCTTATGTCCGTCAGCAACTCAGCACCAACCAACTTTGGGCCGTCAAAGCGATGGTCCGCATCTTCCAAGAGAACCAAACTCAGCAAGAACAGGCTACTGAGGCCACTGTTGAGGATAACGGCATTGGCTTCAGCGGCACCGATGGTGAAATCCTCAGTTCCTTCGCCAAACAACAACTCTCCCGTGGCTCACTGAGTCCCAAACAGATGGTCATCGTCTTCAAGAAGATGCCCAAGTATCACAAACAGGTCATCGCCATGAGTGACGAGCGCCGCCTGAAAGAACTGGTCGCCAACGCTTAAAATAAAATGACTCCAAACGAAATAAAAGAGTTGGATGCGCTCGCTATTGAGTTTACTCAAGAAAACTTCACTAACCCAACGACTTCTGATTATCTGGTGATTCGGTTGGCTATGATGCAAGCCGTATCAGTGATAGTGAAAAATCTTGAACCCTCTTAATCCTATGAGAATCCAAATATTCATCAAATCCGTGTCCG
>ERZ724509.450-NODE-450-length-17961-cov-15.189154_pt1 | contig 17961 bp, 11 predicted proteins | sample MGYA00376042_ERZ724509 | MGnify/ENA primary metagenome ERZ724509 (study PRJEB28724, sample SAMN07190887) | wastewater metagenome | isolation source: effluent of sewage treatment plant in Hong Hong | place: USA: Christiansburg, Virginia | collected 2016-03-01 ...
CCATATGCATCTTTCGGTGAGAGTGTGAATTCTCGAGTTTGTCCTGCTTGCATACACATCATTGCCTGTGCAAAACCAGGTATCGTCCCTTGCCCAACGACCGCATCAAAAGCAAGACGTTCCTCACGTGTACCTTGAATAGACGTACCACATGTATCATAGAGTGCATATTCAACCTTCACTTGAGATCCTGTATCAGCATAAACACGCCCACCCGTGCCACTTATGGATCCAAAATGTGTTGTTCTAATTGGACATTTTTGCGCAATAGAACTATCTATGATTCCAGATTGGGTTGATATGGTTTGATCAATGATTATCCCGCTACTCGCTTTATTGATAGCATCAAGGTCTGCTGCTATCACCGCACATTTTTGTGCTATAGGATCTTCTATTATTACAGCAGATGGGGTATTCTTATCCATTCCAGGTATGCTACAACCCGTCATTGCAAGAGTCGAGAGAAGTCAGATAAAGAGGATATTTGTAGAAATTCGCATAAAAAATCGTTGAAAAATAAATCGCCCCTATGCTATCAAAAAAAGTCATCCGAGCAAGTCCTATTATGATAGGTTATCTTGACATGGTACAACAAGCCTGAGATATACATAGTCCTCCATAGATCAGACTGATCAACCCGTAATCATCTGTCTCTGAATATCATTGATAGACATCATAAGTTGAGAGAGCTTTCTGGTGGTATGTTTTCGCTGCATGAGTTTATCCAGAGGATATCTCTTCACGCCAAATACCCCACCATCGGCATCCCTTCTTGCCCCATGAGCGAGAAGATCAAGTGCTGCAATATATTTACGAAGTTGTGTTCGTAGGCTTGGTAATACTGACCACATCATACCCATACCGCAGAGACCATACCAGAGTTTTGCAATCTCTTGAGGGTTTCATCAGAGGATCGCATCCAGCATCTCGTAGACCTTGAGATCGAGTGATGGCTTGTAGGTTTGGCTGATCTCCTCAACGCTCAATCATCTCGCGTCATCATGATAGCCAAGATGGTAAAAATTGATCGCTTGCTCCATTTCGGCAGATGATAACTGTGACAAATATTGAAGCACTGCAGAAGATACATTTGGCAACAGAGTTTTTGCTCGAGTAGTGAGCTCACTACTCGAGAACTCATCAAATCGCTCTATACAAGCATTTTTCTCGATCCATTTGAAAAGTGATGATTCGATCGTCTGACTATTTCAGACCATCACAATTCTTGCATGATCAGGTATCTGGCTCAGATCGTATTTTGCTGATGAAGCTTTCATGCGACTTACAATCCCATCATCATCATTACTACTATCCTCATCATCAGATGTATCCTTCTTCGATCACTTCAGTGCAATAGAATATCTCGCAATAATAAGCTTAAGATCCGAGAAAAAAGGAACAGCTCTCGCCTCAGCCACAATATCTTCCCAGGTAGGGGTATCGAGTGAAATCACATTATGCTCACCATGTTCCATAGAAAAATCTTGGACCAAAACATCAAGAGAGCTCAAAAGATTGTCCGTATGAGTTCCCGTATAGAGGGTAAGCGGCGAGGAAAGAGAGGGTTTATTCATAACAGAAAGTATATGAAAATTCTCATGTTTGTCATACGAATGAGAAAGGAAATGCAACTCCCCCTAGCCCCCGACTCAGTGCGACTATGCACTTCGCTGGACTACTGAAGCTGGCCCTCAACGAGGGGGAACGATAAAAAAAGTTGCAGATTCACGACTCATCGCGAGAATGCGATTTATGATTAGCTATCTGCGTAAACATAGAAGGAAGATCCTGATTTTCATCAGGATGACCAAGAAAAATTCAAAAATCCTGTCATCCTGAACTTGATTCAGGATCTTCCGTTGTTTGTATAAAATTCATGCAGAAGGGATTCACGACTCATCGCGTCTATGTGATTCACTGTATTGCTGAAGCTGATATCCCGATGGTCGAAATGACGGATACAAAATATCCGACTCGTTCCACCCCGGCTTCGCCACCCCTCAAGAGGGGAAGAAATATAAAAAATCCTCACTCATTTTATGAGTGGGGATTTCAAGAATCACAAGATACTATTGCACCGAAGTCACTTTTGTCAGATTATACTGCTTGAGGAAATCACTCACGAGTGGTGGTGGATCTGAGAGTACTCGAGAAGAGTAATTCACGAGAATTCCCGTCACAATACCACTTGATGCACTACTTCCACGAGCATAGGTACGAGCTTTGATGAGTTCAGAAGCATCTCCATACAGACTACCATTGACGATCAGTTGCGAAGTTGATCAAGATGTTTCTCATTCAATTTTTTCTGCAATATAGATGCCATCGAGGCGAGTTACATTATTTTTAATAACAATTTTCTTTGCAATAAAGGCAACAGAATTGTTATCAGTTTTTATGTCACCATTAATTTCAAGTACACCATCTACTATTAGAGCTTTTTTCTGATTGACCAAAGTAATCGAAGAAGTATTTCCAACACTTAAACTTGTAGTAGTACGATAAGTAGATAAACGATCGGTATTGATTGATATTGGACCAGACGTTGCTCAAAGTGTTGAGGGAACAATCTTACTTAAATCAAAACTTGAATTAGATGTATTCGTATTTTTGGCATTACCAGTATTGAAGTTTGCTGCCCTGAGTTGTTCAAGAAAATCCTTAGCAACTGTATCAATATCAACTGTTTGATTCGGATTCGCAAAGTATCCAGCACCACCAGCATTATTCGCAATAATTGGTCGAGTTACACGAATATTAATAGCACCAGGTAAACGCATATCGTTATCTATATCATCACCAGGTTGTTGCAAGGTAACATAAAAATCAAGAAATGGTTTATTTGGGTCGTTGACTGTTCGATAAGCTGCATTTTTAAGATTGTTCGTTTGTCCATAATCAGTCTTTCAAGCATCATTCCAACGATTTGAATCGGATGGCCAATTAACTATAGACAATCATTTATGTTGATTCAAACGAGCTGAATTATTGTCAAAGTCACTGAAATTCATAAGTGGTTCACAAAGTTCCCACGTACTACCGTTCCACCGAGAATTAAATTGATTCGGCTGATCCCATGGATTTGCATTTCCTATACAACTTTGATTCAACGTTTGGCTCCATGCATCATTCGTGATGAAATCTCATTGACTCTTGAGAACTATTTTAGATCCAGGAGGTGGAGCAAAGATATATCCGGGAGATCGGAGATTGAGCTTATCACTCTGTCGAAATACCGGAGTATTCTGCCCAATGATCATACTATATGCCCCAGATCAAGTAATATTCTGCCCATTGAACAAAGTAAACTCTCTGGATGGACTTTCTGCAGGATTGATAGTAATAGATGGCAGAGTACAGCTCATCGGTTGAGTACTGATATCAAGTCCTATCTTACATTCTCCAGGTGTTTTAAATCTATCAACGTAAACACCATTACATACATCATATGTTCTCGTTGTTATAGTTTGAGATGGTAATCATGGTTTACCACAATATCACCACTTGCTTGGATCAGAAGCATATACAGAAGGATCACACTCTTCTCCAGCATCAAGGCGACCATTTCAACATACTGGTGAAGAAGTCCCGCCAGTCTTACATTGATTAAATGCTCCTGGACGTCCACAGGCACCCCAGTTTACCGCAGATCACATATCACACGTTTCACCAACCTCAAGTGTGCCATTTCCACAGTATGGATTTGATACGGTATTTGTGATCTTACATGTTGTGTCATTCGTATCGAGCGATGATGCATAGTTTGAATATTCAGCATTATAGTTCCGTCCTACAGCGATTGGAAAAACTGGATAGTTTGAAACAATACATTTCACATTTTGAGAACCTGGGCGATCTGGATCGACTGGAAAGCTCGCGGGATTGCCATGAGAGAAATCACCAATATAATCAATCACATTGTCACCATCACGATCCACTCAAAATGATCGAGCTTGAGAATTTCCTTGACAAGCAAATGTTGTGTTATTGATTTTTGCTACAGACATACATTGAAGCTGGCTTCCTCCTCAACAGCTTCCTGTACACCCAGTCTTCAATACAGCACTATTACAATTCGTCGTATCTCCACCAGCGAGAGTCTTTGTAGTAGATTCATTCGTATTCGTAACACAAGCTGTATTGGTGACCATTGTATTGTCTCCAGCGGTTACTCGCATTGGTACAATAATTTCTGGGAAGGTTCCACCAGCAGCAATCGTTTGAATGCTATAACAAGAGAGAGTTGACCCGCTACTTGCTGAACAATTCCATCCCGTACCAGTAATCGCTCATACAGTTCGCTCCACTCCAGCAGGGAAAGTATCAGATACAAAGGTTGTACCATTTACCACTGCAGGACCATTATTCGTAACAACCATACGATAGTTGAATGTTGTTCATCCCGCAAGACTGATAGCTGTCTCTGCATCATCACTATTGATGTACTTACGAATCGAGAGATCAAATCCATCGTTTGCCTTGATACAAGCAGGATCCATAAAAGGAGGATTCGGGAGAGTACTACATCCAGTATCAGGAGGCAAAGGTGGAACTGTCGTTGTACAGGCCGGATTATCTATGAGAGATCCGCCACTGACAATCTTTTTTGCACAAACATAGGCAATATTCTGATGATATTGTCCGACAGCATCTGCCCGGAGTCGAGCTACGATTGTGAAATCATACGTACTACCAGAAGCAAGAAGATTGTCAGTCTGATGCATAACCACCGTATGAAGATGACCACTATGTGTCGTCGCTGTCGATCCTGTCGACCATCCAGCTGGAGTCGATCCAAATCGAACAAATTCAACATACTCTGGGAGAGCATCTCGCACAATCGCACCGTTTACTGATCCACTCGATACCGTGACTCGATAGAGATAGTTAAACTCTGCGCCACGACTCACACCTACAGCGGTGGGCTCTGTCTGGGAATCACCAGCAGGCATAGTTCCAGCATATTTCTTGATAGAGAGAGTACCTTGAGATATTGGAGTAGAGGAGATATGAATAACTGCTGGATCCGTGTTATCTGAGATATTTGTATCACCAGGATTTGATACGGTTGCTGTATTATTGATATATCCACTCGCTGAAGCACTCGTCACTACCGGGATATTGATGACTTGAAATGCTGATCCGGATGGAATCGCACCAGAATTGGTACAAGTGAAATTGTTTGTAGCCTGAGAACATGACCACGTCGTACCAGTGACGTTACCAGAGAATGATATTCCCTCTGGAAGCGTATCAGTCACTGTTGTTATACCACTCACACTTGATGGACCATTATTCGTCACAACGACCTTATAGCTGAAAGCAGTAGAATTCACCTTCTCAATAGCACCACTATTATTTTGAGCATCGTTCTCAACCGCTACTGTATCGACATATTTCTTGAGAGAAAGATTGAACGAATCAGGTGTTGTTATTGGTTTACAAGATGTTGCATTACAACCACCAGATCCCCATCATGCTCGGGATGGATCATTTGGATCACACTGCTCACCTTGGATTCCAGGAGTCGCAAGATCAGTATCAATATTCGTGTCCAGAATACCATCACCACACCAGGTGATTTCATATTTTATACATTCTTTATGGATTTGCTGTGAACCAAAAGCTACTTGATAGCGAATTCCATAATCAATTTTAAGATTATCGAACGAACGAACAGCAGGATGATCAATAATATGATATTCTTCCTTTGATTGAATAATCTCCTGATTTACTGTATTATTTGGGACAATAAATGATCGAGATTTGATCCATGGAGTCCATTCAAATTCAAATTTTGCGTTTGACCTATTATAATCCTCTGGTTCTCGAAAAATAGCGGTAAAACTATTGAGAGTAAGATTATTTCCAGTAGTATTCGTAAGCTTATCAGTAAACTGAAATGTTTGACCAACTCGTAGAGATCAAGTGAATGTTTGATTACACACGAGAGGAGTAATGTCCGTTTGACATGCTAAAGTACAATATCCATCATTACCATTACTCGCACCGTTATCACATTCTTCACTTCCCTCTCGAGTTCCATTTCAGCAGAATGGTTGAGTATAATTCGCAGAACACGATTGATTTCCATTTGTATTATTACATGACCAATTGTAATTCGTCATATTCCCTGCCGTAACTGCTGTAAATGATGTAACATTTCCAGGTGTACAGAGATTCAGAGAAGTTGCTGTGATCGGTGCCGTGATTATACCAACTGAGCTACCACACTGAGGAACAGGTGGCTTGTCTTCGAGAGCACAAGATGTTGTACACTGTTTTCCAGTTGGTACTCCATCAGTTCCATCACAGGATTCAGTTCATTCCTTGATATTGTTTCAACATACAGGATTCGTAAATTCAGCAGAACAAGACTGATTTCCAGATATGTTATTACATGACCATGAATAACTTGTCTTATTTCCTAGTATAGACGAAGTAAAACCAGTAAGAGAGGGTGCTGGATTACAAAGATTTAGTGAAGTAGAGCTAATTGGTCCTGAAAGGATTCCAACTGAGCTACCACACTGAGGAAAAGGCGGCCTGTCTTCGAGAGTACAAGATGTTGTACATTGCTTTCCAGCTGGTACTCCAGCAGTTCCATCACATGATTCAGATCCTTCTTTCTTTCCATCACCACACACTGGAGGCTTTGTATAGTTTGCGGAACATGAGTCACTTCCGGATGGTGCAGTACAAGACCAGGAGTAATTTGTTCGTAGACCTTGAGCCGTCATACCAGTAGAGCTATTGAAAGATGCAACAGTTCCTCATGTACAGAGATTTGGTGAAATATCAGATATAGGCACACCTATTATTCCAGAAGTAGAACCACAAACAGGTGGTAATTTTGCTGTACAGCTTGCATTACAATATCATGGTTGACCATTGTTTGCACCATCATCACAAGATTCTGCTGTCCATGTCTCACCTGGTCATATCGTTGAATCAGTAACACCATCACCACACCAAGTAATAATATATGGTTGACATTCAGTGTGACGAGGGAGCGGAGTCCAAACACCTGGGCTTGTTTCCTCTTCTGCTTCAACAAAAAATTTAATAAATATATCAGGTCGATCCCATGTAGATCGATTGATAAGATGATCATATACATTGTAATAATCGCCATAGCCGCGAGATGGTGCATAGTTTGTCAAAAATGGTACACGTGAATTTCCGGGCACAATGTTACTACTATCCACTATTTGTTGTGTTCGAAAAAAGATTTCGCCCGACCCATTACCAGTTCCGCCAGAAGGAGCGGCACCAATGACTCATGGTGCACCACCAGCTCCTCCACTGCTATTAAAATCAATCCACTCCGCAAAATATTCACGACCAGATTTGATAATTTTATGATTGTTCGAGGAGTTATTAATATAATCATCACCAAATTTATATCTCTGCTCATGACGAATATAAATAGGTGAAAAAGTTTGATTACACGAAATTCATGTACCTGGTGGATCCGAGAGCGCCAATGCTTCACTAAACGGAGCTATAATTGCAAAAAAGCATAGAACCATTGGAAGACGAGCGAGTTTAAAAATAGTCTTCATAAGCTCAAAGAAAAAGAATTATTGTGCTGGTACCGTTGTCACATCTACTGTGCCTACATCGGTAGCCTGTTTTGATGGTACAGATTGTGGCTCAACCGGACCACCTGAAATGGCAGTAGCAGGCGATCATGTATTGTTCGTGGAAGTTTCTTTATTTCCACATGATAGAAGCATAATGCTCGAAGCAAGCAAGAGGCAAATAAGAGAGAGTTTTTTCATATAGATTGAATATAAGATTTGAGAACTAGAGTGATTCCTGTACAATTGTTGCTGCGGTTGATTCTGCTTTCTTGGCTGTTTCTTCTGCTAATTGTTTCTTGAGTAACTCTTCTGCCGCAGTCTTTTTTAGCGCTTCTGCTGCTTCTATTGTAGCCTTCTTGGCTGCTTCTTCTGCTAATTTTTGCTCAGATGTTACTCAGAGAGCACCACTCACATCCACTCACCCAGTATTAGGAATAGCAACACCGGATGGTATATCCGCTGCAGGTATTCCGGCAGTACTACCTGGGGTTGTTGACACTCATGGCTTTGGAGAGACAGATCAACCTCAATCAGTCGTCGTTTGTGTATCACCTGAAGTTGTCTTTGGCTGCTCTGGAGTTGGAATTGTAGGAATCTCCTGCTGAATACCAGTACCAGCAGCCATATTCACTTCTCGACCAGATTTAGTTCCAGCATCAGCTACCACATATCCATCAACTGCAGCAATAGTTGGAGTAGAAACCGAAGTAACCGTTCTATTATGCTTGATAAACTCAGGTTTTCCTATGAGAAAACTATCATTTGCACAGACAGAAAATTGTGCACGTGTGAATTTGAGTGGTTCGGCGAGTTTTACGCCATCGATTTCCTCCTTTGCGCCAGACAAGAGAGCAATAGCATCTTCTCGTGAAACATCTTTTCCAGTCGCTTTTTTAAGCGTCTCGAGGATAGCATCACGACGATCTGCAAAAGATTCGCGATTAAATACAAGCCCAAGAAGCGCGGCTTTATTCTTAGGCGACAAAGCAGTCGTCTCCTTTGCAGTTCATCGAATGATTTTTTCCATAGGTATAGCGACCAAACTATGAATACCTGTAGTATCCTTGGTTTGAGCCATACTTATAACGGTAAAGTAACCAATATCAGGAGGGATGGCTTCAACTGGCTTTTCTGATCCAGAGAATTTAAGAGCCGACAAATCCTTTTTCCAAGCTCTACGATCATCAAGTATTTTTTGATCTAATTTTGTTCAGCTTACACTATCAAGGACATCTCCAAATAAATTCTTTTCATTTTCTTCAAACGCACGCTGTTCTGCCTCCCCATGCTTACCTTTAAAGGTAGACGCGTAGATATCTTGAAAATTCCCACTCAACTTCCCACCTGCGTTTCGCATACGACGATCGCCCATATTAATTGCCATAAGAGCATCCGAGAGTGCAAGTAATTTTTTTGAATCATCTCATGCTTCTTTTACTGCCTTACCAAGTGCTGGATTTTTCTTAGCAAGAGTGATGAGGGATAATTTTATAGCGGTAATATCGCCTTTCCACCAACTTTCTGCAAACGCTCGAAAATTCTTTTTCTCACTACTACGGAGTTCCTGAGTTTTTCCATCAGAAGCTATATCTCACGTATCTTGCTTCACATCACTCACAGTAATCTCTTCAGTCGTTTCACTCGATGCCGTAGCACTCGGTGTAACTATTTTCTCACCTTCCTTGATAGAAAAGGTAAGGGTTTGAGTTCCATTAGGAGCAACACGAGCCTTGAAAGATATCTTGAGTGGAGCATCAGTCACTACCACCTGTTCACCATTTGCCTGAGTTGTAAAATTAAGTTTATCAGTAACTCAAGTAGTCCTTGCTATATCCCCACTAATAAATCGATATTCATATTTATTATCAGGAAGTACCTTGGCTCGTACCACTCATCCAGGAAGCTCTACATATCCATCTTTATCTTTGGCTGCAGAAAAGTCGATAGATACATTATTGATTTCACTTGCGATTTTCTCAGCAAGTCATCTGTTTCCATTTTTCACTTCTACTCCATATTTATCAAGAACGATTCAGGCATAGACCGTGAGTGGTGACTGACCTTTGAGTATTGCACCAAATCCGCTCCATTTCACGAGTCACTCAACTCACTTTACATTCCATTTCTCAGTAGAGGCAAATTCTATCATTTTGTTTTGCGATACAAGATTGGCGCAGGCGTTTTGAATCTCCACAAATGGTATATTTTTTTGTGACAATTGACTAATTACATCACGAATAACCTTTTTTGAAGAATCATCTGCAACCAGAGTATCTACTACACTCTGAAGTGATGGAATATCTTTTGTTTCATCAATCTTTTTTCGCATCGCATTAATCTCTTCATTCATCTTATGTTCAGCATCGTTCCAATTGAGACCAACACGACCTCCAGTAAGATCACCTCCAACACTCATTGTATACTGTTTCCACCCAAAACTTCTATCCGCGATAGCACCGGATTTTCCATCACTCGTCAGTTCATGCGTATTAGCACGAACATAGAAATTATTGAGTGCAACAGTATGACCAATATCAGGGAGTGCTTTAATAACGGCAGCTAATTTTTTCTTAAATCCATCAGGATTGGTGCGCTCATTCTCCGCAATCTTTTTTATTGCTATTGGATCTGTCAGAAGAGCCTCTATATACTTGTGATCACTATCTCTCAGAACGGTAACAATATCTACTGATGTATCGTGTGAATTGGTAACAAGATCTTGAACCATTTGAAGTTGTTTGGTAGCTTCCAGAATACCATTCCTAAGCTTCTCAGCCCCAGATACATCTAATGTTTTTACATCAAATCTTTCCATAATATCAGTGAGAAATCCAGAATTTTGGTCATGAGCATTTTTCATGAGTGTATAGAGTTGTGACTCACCTACAACGAATTTTTGAGATCCCGATGTAGAATCAATACCATAATCCGCATTAAAAGCACGAATAAATTTCGTTCCGAGACCTTCTTTATTACTTGCTTCAATACCTGCCTTGTCACCATCAAGATTTGCAACCAGAGCAATAAATTTCTCATCACCAGTGAGTTTTTGGATATTTTCTCGTGAAAGAGTCTCTCATTGTCCATTTAATGTTATGGTTACCACAGAATCTGTTTTTTTTGCTATTTCATTATTAACTGATCAAACAGCATTTTGAGTAGTATTGAGGATATCATTTTGTTCCTTTTGTTTATCACCAAGGATTTTTGCTTTTTCCTCTGGTTTCAATGTTTTAAGACCATCCAATGGTGAAGAAAAATCTACATCCTTTGATTTTGAGATGTACGGTTCTTGATTTTTTGATACAAGTTCTGCCATATAAATATATTTAAAAATTTATTACTTCACTACACTACCATATTTCTATCCATTCTGTCGAGTACTTGAGCTTGACAAGACTCATATTTGTGGAGACTCAATCAGAAAATGATATAAAGACAGACAAAAACCAAAAGAAAACCCCCTCAGAGAGGGGGCTATAGATCCGGCGAAAGCCTAGATCGGGAGTTTGTCAGAGATACGAAGTTGTTGATAGGTATTGCTATCACCATATACCACTGCATATACAGTGGAACCTAAGGTTAAGGCGCCATCACCACGTTTTTGTGCTTCCACACGAGTGGAGTACAGAACGTTCACATTCATGGTTACAGCACATGCGGCAGGCTGAGCAGCAACTACGGGTGCAGTCGCTATGAGAGAGAACTCATAACAACTACTATCCAACTTAACATTTGCAACTGGCACCAAGCCAGCCATCACTGGCTGAGCTAAGCTAACTGCGATAATTGCAGCAAGAAGAACTTTTTTCATTATGATATCACCTATTTGTTCACATACTGATTTTGTATGCTTATTTATAATAAATAATTTCTAATTTATGTCAAAAACAAAATCACCCAATTATGAGTGATTTTTCAAGAAGAGAATCTATTAAAAATTCGCAGCAACTGTTACGATAACCTTATCGTTATAGCTGGTTGCCGGAGTATCTTCAGCAACCTTTGCAGAAGCAGTAAAAGTAAAGTCATCAATACCGACAGAAGTCTTGGAAGGCTTGTTGGTCGTGTAGAGTGTGTAGGCAGTGACAGTACTGTTGATTTCACTGCTGAGAGATGCTGTTTGTACGAATCCACCTGCAACACTATCGGATGCTCCAGAGAGGGTGGTAGTCCACTTGTAGCTTTCAGCAATACCATCAGCAACGAGTGTGTTGAGGATATCACCAGATGCAGAGAGCATACCTCCATTGAGAGACTTAGCAGTGACTGATGCACCAGCTGATGCATTCGTACCGATTTCCATAGTTACTGATCATGATGTGTAGGTAGTAGGATTGAGGTATCCGAGATCAATAGTATCTGCAGAGATAGCCATATTGAGGATAGGGCGTACTTTTGCTTTTACAATGATACCATTGATGGTACCAGAGGCAGAACCTGGAATGACATCATTCCAGTTGATCGCGGTGGTAAGACCACCGGATCCGGTAACCGTACCGGTACCGATTTGAGAGGCAAAGGCTGATGATGCACCGAATGCAGCAAATGCTGCTACGGTAGAGAGGGCGATAAATCGCTTGGTATTGGTATTCATAAGACAAGAGTGAAGAAAGATATAAAGAGATCACGATATATTGTCTGATGCTCACAGATATGTGGCTTCGTTGTCTATGCTACCCTATGTTTTTCTCTCGTGCAAATAATTGTATATACAAAAAATGGGTTTATGTTCAAAATAATAAATGATAACTGTCCGTCATCCTCACGAAAAAGAAGCCCAAAGAGTAAAACGAGTCAGAGATTTGTATTTGAGAATGTAAATAGAAAAAGAAGATCCCGAATCAAGTTCAGGATAACAAAATACAGCTCCCACTGCTCGTAAACTTGTTTGCCCCCTCATTGATAGGGGCTATGGGAAGAATCTTTATTATTGTTCCCATCAAGCCTCAAGTAGTCCAGCAAAGTGTAACAACATAATAATTCAGAGAATCAAAATATGTCATCCTCGCGGAGGCGGGGATCTTGTATTCTTGTATTTGTCTTTATGTCTTTATGTATTTTGTCCCCCCTCGTTGAAGGCCAGTTTCAGCAGTCCAGCGAGGTATATAGTCGGACTGAGTCGGGAGCTAGAGGGAGCTCTGTCATAATTGTAGAAAAAAGAAGATCCTGAATCAAGTTCAGGATGACAAAATACAGCCCCATGCTTGTAAAATCGTTTTCCCCCTCATTGAGGGGGATTAAGGGGGAGTTGCACTCTTTTGAAATATATAAAAAACGCAGGAATCTGCGTTTTTTTAATCACTAACATTTGTTCAGTCATTCATTCAGTTAATAAGTCATTTATTTATTATTCATATGTTAATCTACATAGATGTATCACTTGATAGCTGGATGGTCTTTGGGGATTTCTCTGATGGTTACTGTGTTGAGTTTTTGATAGTTCATATCTTTGATGATGATCTTGGTGTCTTTGATTCATACGACGATACCTACGTGTCAGTAGTAAGGGTTATATCCGTGTCATTCGAATTGTATAATAGATCCTATAGCAGGAGATTTACCGGTTGGTATTCCTTTTGCTTTTGCATTACGTATCCATTGATTTGCATTTCATCTCCAGGTTACACTCTTGTTTTGTGCGACGTAGGCGGTACAGTTTCAGCGGGAAAAGCGAGGATTGTAACCATGATCTTGTATTGTATAGACTCTCTGTGATCATGAAAAAGAACTACTCGTATCAAGGAGACTCTCAGATAACTCTGGATGGATGATTTCTCCCGATTGGTAGATTCCAGATGGTGAAATTACAGATCCAGAAGCGATTCACACAGATATATCATGTGCCTCAATAATCTGAAAAGCAAATACCTGAGAAAAACTCATCATAATACAAGCAAGGGTGCTCGTAACCGTTGCTATAGATCTCGTATAACTATTCATAGAATATTTTTCAAAATAAAATCATGTGATCCTCCCATCACAAGCTCCCTACGTATTTCTAGCATGCTCTATAAATTTCATATATGCAAATATTCGAATATACTCCTCGAAAATAGTATGTGTAATAAAAAAAATATGAACCATGAAAAACTCTCAATTGTCTTCTTTGGAAGCAATCATCTCTCCGTTGCATGCCTCGATAAGCTTCTTATCGATGAACGATTTGAGGTGCTTGCAGTTGTCTCCCAGACAGACAAACCAGCAGGACGTGGTCACAAACTCACCCCAACACCTGTGAGCCAATATGCCCTGGATAAGAGTATAGAGCTCTTTCGCTGTGATCGACCATCACGAGACGAGGAACTATTTCAAGAACTTCAAGCATTCAAACCTGACTATTTTGTCGTAGTCGCCTATGGGGCGATACTTCCGCAGAAATACCTCGATATTCCACGCCAACTCTCGATCAATGTACATGGCTCTATCCTTCCAGCGTATCGAGGGGCCTCACCAATACAGACAGCGATTCTTGACCAAGCCAAGATCACCTGAGTAACCATCATGCAGATGAGCCTGGGTATGGATGAGTGAGATATACTCTCAATACAAGAAATCAACATCGATGAGACCGAAACAACCGGGAGTCTCTTTGAGAAATTTGCCATCGTATCACCTGATCTTCTCACAGAGACAATGGTCGAATACCATCGAGGAAAGATTGAGAGAATCCCGCAGGACCACTCAAGAGCAAGCTACACTCGCAAATTCACCAAAGAAGATGCACAGTGGAACAGAGAAAAAACCATGAATGAAAATCTTGCCATCATGCGAGCCAACACCCCTGGTGCAATGCTCTGGTGAGAAATCGACGGGAAGAGGTATAAATTCACAAAACTTGAGAAAACAAATGAGATAAATGAGGAATGGGTACTCTGATGCAGTGATGGTGGCCTCAGAATTATTGAAGCAATCGACGAAAAAGGGAAAAAAATACAGAGATAAAAACTTGCCCTCACCTCATTCCTCTCTAAAATACGATCATTCATTTCTTACGACACGCCATGTTTCCAATTGCTATTAATAGTTTTCGTGAATTCATTCGCAACAAGATACTCTCACTCATTACGTTCTTTGCACTTCTCTTGATTGGGTTTTCCCTCTTTCTTGCATCGATTAGCATGTGAGAATCGACTCGACTCGTAGTAGATTTTGGACTCCAAATGATTGAACTCTTTGGAGTGTTGACGGTGGCATTTCTCGGGAGTCAAATGCTCTTTCGCGAACTCGAATGACGCACTATCTATCTGATCCTTTCAAAACCTATCGAACGCCATGAATTTCTCATTGGCAAATTCCTCGGACTCGCGATGGTAATGCTGCTACTCGTCGGTATCGAATCAATTGCACTCCTGGCAATTATGGCTATGAAGGGGATGATCATCTCACCTCTCATTCTGCTCTCACTCCTCACTATTAGTATCAAGCTACTCATACTTATCGGAGTAATTATATTCTTTTCGACATTCACAGCACCACTCATCGCCCTGAGTTCAAGTGTAGCTGTCTATCTTATCGGGCATACGGGTAGTGATCTGATCACCATGGGTTTGCGAACAGGAAATAACCTCATCATTGCAATGGGAAGATTCATAGAGGTAGTGTTTCCCAATATGGAGGCGCTCTCATTACCAAAATATGCGATCAATTCATCAGTAGTACTCTCATCAACGAACGTAATGATTGCAATTGGGATTGCACTTGCATACATTACTATTCTTCTCATCAGTGCATCTTGGATATTTAACCGAAAAAACTTTGAACGATTCTAATTATCCTTGGGCTTATACCCAAGGATTTGTTGACTTCTTCGGGGTACGAATTCTATGTGATGAGCGAGCGCTCATTCCTCGATTTGAGAGTGAGAGCTTGGTGCGATATGTTCTCTGAGAGATGACAAGATCATCACCGAACAAGCAGCATATTCTTGTATGGGATGTTGGAGCTGGCACATGAGCACTTTGAATCAGTCTGATAAAAACACTTGATCGCAAGAATATCACAGCTTCATCCCTGGTAATAAGCGATATTTCACAAGAAGCCATCAATCTCGCTCAAACAAATATCGAACTCCATAACCTCAAGACCAGAAGCGAACATATCAAATCGTCTCTTCTTACAAAAACTCCAAAGAGTCTCGAACAAACAGATCATCTTGTTATTCTCGCAAATCTCCCCTACATTCGAGAAGATGAGAGGGATCTCATGAGTCCCGATACAGCCTATGAACCAAATATAGCACTCTACTGAACGGAAAATGATGGACTCTGACTCTATCGTCATCTCATTGAACAAATCAAATCAATCTCACAAGTCCATACCAATCTCCAACAAATCGATATATTCTTCGAATATGGGCATAATCAAAAGAGTGATTTTCTTGCTTCACTTGATTGGCCAGGAACATATACAACCTTTCATGATCTCTCTGGCACGGAGCGATTTGTACACCTTACACTCACTGCTATGTCATTCAAAAATCTCGATCTCTCACACATGTGGCACAATCCTCAGGTAAAATCAGCATTGATCTATCATGATGTGGTGCATACTATCCATACAGCATCACCTGAGATAACACCAAATAGTGTAGAGCACAAATGAGAGCAAATTCTTATTACCTGTCGTAATCCCGTCGCGATAGCAATCCTGAGGGAATCTCAAGAAGATATACTAAAAAATATATCAGAACTCTTCAAAAAATACGGTGATATGAAAAATGCACCAAAAAAAATTGCCTTTCGTTAATCTCTCGCGACTATGACACGAAGACTATCACAAAAACATCACTTCATCCTATCATTCCTCAGTTTTATAGTGATTATTCTTGTGGGCTGATGGATTGGGTATTCTCACCAGGAATCATACATCCAAGAGCTCAAACCACTTGGAAATACACCAAAAGAAGCAGTGATCAACGATGATACACAGAGAGAACCACTCAATCTGAGTGATCATACAATATATACCACCCCGAATATTGATCTCATCAAGAAGATAGTAGAGCAAATTGACCAAGCAAAGACACAAGTACTCATAGAAGTCTATATCCTCTCTGAAAAAGAAATCAAGGCTGCACTAAAGCGAGCCAAAGCAAGATGAATACGAGTCGAGGTAATCCTCGAGAATGAACTCTATGGAAGTGATGTACTGAGTAATAATAGTCGTCGAGAGCTGATGTGATCAGGCATAGAGGTGATCGCACCTGATCATGAGCAATTCACATTCACGCATTCAAAATTTATGATTATCGATGATAACTATATTGTATCATCATGAAATTTTGCCTACTCCAGCTTCAAAGACAACAAAGAATTTCTCATATTTTGAAGGAACAAAGAAGTTCATAGCTATCTTGAACGTCTCTTTGAAAGCGACAAAAAACATAAGATATTTCACGAAACAATATCTTGAATATTTATCTCTCCAGTCAATGCTCGGTGAACGATCGAGAGTGCCATACAGAGTGCACAATCTTCTATCGTACTCACGATGCAATCTCTCTCTGATGAATCCATCATCAAATTACTCGAATCAAAAGCCCAATCTGGTATAGAAGTATCCCTCTGTCTTGGAGATACCAAGAAAGTAAACTGAAATGACCCTGTAGCAGCAAGACTCATAAAGTCAGGTGTAAAAGTAAGTGCCCCAAAGAAGCCCTATATTCACACAAAATCGCTCCTTATCGATAACAATGATTGGTATATTGGATCTATCAATTATACAACAAATTCGATCGACCGTAATCGTGAGCTAGGATTGCATATCACACTCGACAAGCAAGCATCAGAGAGACATATAGAAGATTATGAGAGAATCTGTTCTACTCCCTATACGCCAGTATGAACAAAATAACTCTCATGACCGCACTCGGGGCAGGCAATCTCGGTGATGAACTCATTGCTTGGTGTGAATATCAATTCCTACGCGAACACTTTCCAGAAGTACTCATAGTTGTATACACGTATGAACATTCAGATGGGTTGTTTGCAAGACTCTCAGCAAGAGACCATCTTGTACATATGAGACAATATTTTCCATCCAATATTCGTAAACATCCCCTCAGAAACATAGTTTCACTCTGAAAAATGTTGTATGATATCAGTACATCAGATACTCTCATTATCGGAGGCGGCTGACTCTGGTATGATAATGAATCAGGACAAAATAGTCTTATCCAACGATTGCAGTGGCTTTTGCGAGTATGGACGGCAAAGGTCGCTCGTACCCGCATTCTCTTCTGGTGAGTTGGAATTGATGTAGCTCAGAAACATATCAAATCATATCGATCCATATTTTCTGGTAACCATTCATTGGTGATCGTGCGAGATCATCATAGCAGTGATTTACTCAAAGCAATTGAAATCCCTTCTAT
>ERZ724509.459-NODE-459-length-17774-cov-7.626559_pt1 | contig 17774 bp, 16 predicted proteins | sample MGYA00376042_ERZ724509 | MGnify/ENA primary metagenome ERZ724509 (study PRJEB28724, sample SAMN07190887) | wastewater metagenome | isolation source: effluent of sewage treatment plant in Hong Hong | place: USA: Christiansburg, Virginia | collected 2016-03-01 ...
CTTATTACAAGCCTTTGATATTGTGGGGCGTGGTAATCCCAACCCCAGCGTCACAAAACTCTTGAACGATATTCGCACCGATGTGGAAACAGGAACTTCCTTGAGTTCGGCCTTTAGAAAATATCCTTTATATTTCAATACACTTTATTGTAATTTGGTTGAAGCAGGCGAATCTGCGGGTATTTTGGATCAGTTATTGGATCGACTCGCAGTGTATATGGAGAAAACCGAGGCCATTAAATCTAAAATTAAATCAGCATTGATGTATCCTATTTCCGTGCTGATTGTGGCGTTTGTGGTGGTGGCGGTTATCATGATTTTCGTGATTCCATCCTTCAAGAAAGTATTTGAATCGTTCGGTGGTGACTTACCGGGCCCAACCCTAGCCGTTATTGCATTGAGTGAAATTTTTACCGCCTATTGGTATTTGATTTTTGGCGGCATTGGTGGTGGGGTTTATTTCTTTTTAGAATCATGGAAACGCAGCAGAAAAATGCAAATGTTTATGGATCGGGTGATGCTCAAAATGCCAATTTTTGGTGTATTGGTAGAAAAATCAACCATCGCCCGTTGGACGCGTACTTTGTCCACCATGTTTGCCGCTGGTGTTCCGTTGGTGGAGGCATTAGATTCCGTAGGGGGCGCATCGGGTAATTATGTATATACGGTTGCCACCACCAAAATACAGCAAGAAGTCTCGATGGGAACATCGCTGACTACCGCGATGGCAGCCGCCAATTTATTCCCGCCTATGGTTTTGCAAATGTGTGCGATTGGGGAAGAATCGGGTGCTATTGACCATATGTTGGGCAAAGCCGCTGACTTTTATGAAGCCGAGGTGGATGATATGGTGGCCGGTATTTCAAGTTTGATGGAACCTATTATTATTGTGGTATTGGGTGGCTTGATTGGTGGCATTGTGGTTGCCATGTATCTTCCTATTTTCAAAATTGGTCAAGTGGTTTAAGGATCATCAATATGCCAGAAATGCAATGGATTAACGCGATTATTTTTGCCGTTTTTGGCTTAACTATCGGTAGTTTTTTGAATGTCGTGATTCATCGCCTGCCCAAAATGATGGAGCGGCGATGGTCGGCAGAATGTGCTGAGTTCTCCGGTAAACCACTGGAAGAAAGTGCGCCGTTTAATTTAATGGTTCCCCGCTCCCGCTGCCCGCATTGTGAGCACCAAATACGCTGGTATGAAAATATACCGGTATTGAGCTATGTATTCTTGCTACGCGGACGCTGCTCCAGTTGCAAAGAACCTATTAGTTTCCGTTACCCTGCGATTGAAATCATTTGCTCGGCATTATTCTTTGGCTGTGCATGGCGCTGGGGTTATTCGATACAAACACTGGTTTGGTGTATTTTCTGCGCCACGCTGCTGACATTGACGATGATTGATTGGGATGAAACCCTATTACCCGATGATTTAACCTTGCCTTTATTATGGTTGGGTTTGGTTGCAGCGGCACTGGAATGGATTCCGGTTGGTTTGAAAAATGCCTTTTGGGGTGTGGTTGCGGGATATATGTCGCTATGGCTTATTTATTGGGCGTTCAAATTACTCACGGGTAAAGAAGGCATGGGGCATGGTGATTTCAAGCTCTATGCCGCCTTGGGTGCGTGGTTTGGCTGGCAAGCCTTGATTCCTATCATATTGATATCCGCAATCGTAGGTGCGGTAGTCGGTATCGCTATGAAGATCAATAGCTCGTTGCGCGAAGGGGGCTATGTGCCGTTTGGCCCCTTCTTGTCAGGAGCCGGTTTTATCACCCTGTATTTTGGCCCTGCGTATTTAGTTTCCCGATTGATTGGATGAAGGTTTTTGCATCATCGTGGCTACCTTTTTGAAAATCGGTTTAACGGGGGGCATCGGCAGCGGCAAAAGCACGGTGGCGCAACGGTTGCAGCAACGGGGTTTTCCGATTATTGATGCCGATGCCATTTCCCGCAGCATGACGCAAGCCCACGGCGCGGCAATGAATGCCATTCAAAATACCTTCGGGGCGGATATGCTGACCCCTGAAGGCGCTTTGCATCGTGACCGGATGCGGGATTTGATTTTTGCCAATCCGCAGGCTAAAAAGCAGCTTGAATCCATCATCCACCCGCTGGTAGCGCAGGAAATTGCCGCGCAAGAAAAACAGGCGTTGGAACGAGGCGCTGCGTGCGCGGTGTATGACATTCCGCTGCTGGTGGAAAGCCAAAAGTGGCAGGATTATGTCGATTTAATCTGGGTGATTGATTGCTCCCCCGCCACCCAAATCGCCCGCGTCTGCGCCCGCAATGGGCTGACTGCGGCTGCGGTCGAGCGCATCATTGCCGCCCAAGCCCCGCGTGCAGCACGGCTGGCTTGTGCGGATGCCGTTATCTGCAACGATGGCATTTCCTTGGATGAATTGAACGCACAAGTTGATGCTCTTGTCGCCCAAATTGCCCAATATCGCCCATAATTAGTGCTTTGGATATTGACGTTTACGTAAACGTAATGAGGAGCAAAAATGGACATTGCAGGCAAGGTTTTTATCGTTACCGGTGGTGCATCGGGTTTGGGCGAAGGCACAGCACGGATGCTGGCCGGCAAAGGCGCTACCGTGGTGATTGCGGATATGCAGGATGCCAAGGGCGAAGCGGTTGCCGCTGAAATCGGTGGTGCGTTTGTGCATTGCGATGTGAGCCAAGAAGCCGATGGGCAAGCGGTGGTTGCCAAGGCCGTATCGTTGGGCAAACTCATGGGCTTGGTGAATTGTGCGGGCATCGCCCCCGCTGAAAAAGTCGTGGGCAAAAACGGGGCGCACAGCCTTGCTGTTTTCAACAAAACCATCACCGTGAATTTGATTGGCTCATTCAACATGATTCGCTTGGCGGCGGAAGCGATGGCTAAAAATTCGCCTGAATCAACGGGTGAACGTGGCGTGTTGATTTCAACGGCTTCGGTTGCGGCCTACGATGGTCAAATGGGGCAAGCGGCTTACAGCGCATCCAAAGGCGGTGTGGTCGGTATGACCTTGCCGATTGCCCGCGATTTGGCACGCAATGGCATCCGCAATATGACGATTGCCCCGGGCATCTTTGGCACGCCGATGGTGTTTGGAATGCCGCAAGAGGTGCAGGACGCGCTGGGCGCAGCCGTTCCATTCCCATCGCGCTTGGGTACGCCGCAGGATTACGCCAAACTGGTTCAGCACATTATTGAAAACGAGATGCTCAATGGCGAGGTGATTCGCTTGGATGGTGCGATTCGTCTCGCTCCGCGCTAAATAGTGTGAAGTGGGGTGAATAGAATGGGCGCTCTATCAACCAAATATTAACCAAACGAGAATCAGTATGACCAACGAAGAAATTCTTGCCCAGTACGGCCCGCGTGAGGCGATGGAGTACGATGTGGTGATTGTGGGCGGAGGCCCAGCCGGACTTGCAACGGCTATCCGCATCAAGCAACGGGCGGCTGAGGCGGGAAAAGAAGTCTCGGTTATCGTGCTAGAAAAAGGCGCAGAACCCGGAGCGCACATCCTATCCGGCGCGGTATTTGACCCCAAAGTGCTGACCGAGCTGATTCCCAATTGGAAAGAATTGGGCGCACCGTTAAACCAACCCGTCACCGACGAAGCCATGCTCATGATGAGCGAAAAATCGGCGTTTCGGATTCCCAACTTTTTGTTGCCCGAATGTTCACAAAATCATGGCAATTACATCATCAGCCTCGGCGCATTAACCGCGTGGCTGGCACAGCAGGCGGAAGGTTTGGGTGTGGAGATATTCCCCGGCTTTGCCGCCGCCGAAGTGCTGTACAACGCCGATGGCTCGGTCAAAGGCGTGGCAACGGGCAATATGGGCGTAGGCAAGGATGGTAATCCGAGTGATAGTTTCCAGTTGGGCATGGAACTGCTGGGCAAATACACCGTGTTTGCCGAAGGCGCACGCGGGCATTTGGGCAAGCAAGTGATTGCCCAGTTCAAACTGGATGCAGGTAAGGATTCGCAGAGCTTTGGTATCGGCGTGAAGGAAGTATGGGAAATCGATCCCAGCACCCATCGCCATGAACCCGGGCTGGTGCTGCACAGCGCAGGCTGGCCGATGGATAATGCCACCTATGGCGGTGCATTTTTGTACCACATGGAAGATAACAAAATCGCGCTGGGTTTCATCACGGGCTTGGCGTACCAAAATCCGTATTTAAGCCCCTTTGAAGAATTTCAGCGCTGGAAAACCCATCCCAACATCCGCTACTACTTTGAAAATGCACAAGGTGAAGTAACCGCAAAACGCATTTCTTATGGTGCGCGTGCTATCAACGCCAGCGGAATTTTGGCGTTGCCCAAAACCGTGTTTCCGGGTGGTGCTTTGGTCGGGTGCGATGCTGGCTATCTCAACGTAAGCCGCATCAAGGGTACACACAGTGCTATCAAATCGGGAATGTTGGCAGCAGATGCCGCCTTCGATGCCGTGGTTGCAGGTCGTCAGCACGATGAATTAAGCGCCTACCCCACAGCGTTTGAAAAGAGCTGGTTGTACGAAGAACTGTACAAAGATCGCAACTTCAAAACGTGGTTCAAGCATGGTTTAACGGTAGCAACACTGATGAATGGTATCGAGCAATTTGCGCTGCGTGGCAAAGCGCCGTGGACGTTGCACCGCAACAAGCCCGATCATGCGTATTTGAAACCCGCCGCCGAATGCAAGCCGATTGATTATCCGAAACCCGATGGTAAATTGACGTTTGACCGCCTCTCCAGCGTGTTCATCAGCAATGCGAACCACGAGGAAAATCAGCCATCGCACCTGACGTTGAAGGATGCCAACGTACCTGTCTCGGTAAACTTGGCAAAATTTGCAGGCCCTGAAGCCCGTTATTGCCCCGCCGGTGTGTACGAGTTTGTGAAGAATGATGACAATACCGACAGGCTGCAAATTAACGCGCAAAACTGCGTGCATTGCAAAACCTGCGATATTAAAGACCCGACCCAGAACATCGTCTGGGTCACCCCCGAAGGTGGGGGCGGGCCGAATTACGCGGGAATGTAATTACGCTTCCGCTTTTTGGTAGTTAGCGATGCCGTCCAAGATTTCTTTCTTGGCGGCTTCAGGGCCTTCCCAGCCCAGAACCTTCACCCACTTGTTGGGTTCCAAATCTTTGTAATGCTCAAAGAAGTGGGCGATGGTTTTCAAACGCAAAGGGTTCAAATCTTCGGGTGTTTGCCAACGATCATACAAAGTGGTGAGCTTGCTGATTGGCACAGCCAACACTTTGCCATCCACGCCCGCTTCGTCTTCCATCATCAAAATACCGATGGGGCGGCAAGTCACCACCACACCGGGCACCAAGGGAACGGGTGTTACCACCAACACATCCACGGGGTCACCGTCACCGGACAGGGTTTGTGGCACGTAACCGTAGTTAGCGGGATAGTGCATGGCAGTGCTCATGAAGCGATCTACAAAAAGCGCACCGCTTTCTTTGTCCACTTCGTACTTGATCGGGTCGGCGTTCATGGGGATTTCAATCACAACATTGAACGCTTCGGGGGCTTTTTTGCCTGCGGGTACTTTGTCAAAGGCCATAGTTTCGTTTCTCTCTCGTAAAAAAATAAGATGGACGGGTGGAAGATTTACCCTCATTTTACTGACGCAGCTCTTGCTAAAGCAGCCTCTATGCACCTTTAACGTAACCTTTCATCCATACCAATGCACAAAGCGGTGCATTAACCGCAATGCACGCCCGATTGACCTGGAATTAGCACTCTTTCTATGAGAGTGCTAATATAGCGAGGTGGATAGACAAGGAGTTAAAAAGGAGTTCATGGTATGTCCCTCATTGCTACAACCAATATGTCATGGTCGCTGATGCCTTCGCTGGGCAATCTGGATGCTTACATTGCCGCAGTGAACCGTTTTCCCCTACTCACCCCCGAAGAAGAACAGCGTTTTGCACACCAACTTCGCACCGATAACGATGTGGAAGCCGCGCGTAAATTGGTACTGTCCCACCTGCGTTTGGTGGTGTCGGTGTCGCGCCAGTATGTGGGCTACGGCCTACCGCAGGGTGATTTGATTCAAGAAGGCAATATCGGTTTGATGAAAGCGGTCAAGCGCTTCGACCCCGATCAAGGCGTGCGACTGGTGAGTTATGCACTGCACTGGATTAAGGCCGAGATTCACGAGTACATCGTCAAAAACTGGCGCATGGTGAAAGTCGCCACGACCAAGGCGCAACGCAAATTATTTTTTAATCTGCGCTCATTGAAACAACGTTTCCAAAGCACCGACCACACCAGCAACCCCAGCCTCAACCCATTTCAGGTGAAACAGGTAGCGCAAGAACTGAATGTGAAGCCGGAAGAAGTCATCGAAATGGAATCCCGCATGGCGGGCGGTGATGTGCTGCTAGACCCCAGCCCCAATGATGATGGGGAAGAATCCTACGGCCCCATCAGCTACTTGAGCGATACCACGCACGAACCGCTGACGATGTTAGAAAATCGGCAGCGCGACTATCTGGCGAGCGACGGCATCGCAGCGGCTCTGGAACGGCTGGATGCCCGTAGCCGCCGCATTGTGGAAGAGCGTTGGCTCAAAGTGGCAGATGACAGCACGGGTGGCATGACCCTGCATGAACTCGCCGCCGAATTTGGTGTGAGTGCCGAACGCATCCGCCAAATCGAAGTCGCTGCCCTCAAAAAAATGCGCACCACCCTTGCAGCGTGGGCATAAGCGGGTTCGTATTGGCGATTTAGGGTTGCTCATCCCCTAATGCTTCAATCAAGTCGGGGATGAGTTTTTCCAGCTCGGCGGTGAGCAATACCACGTTGGCATCGAACGCATCTTCTTCACCATCCCCCTTGGCCGATTCTGCCTCGGCGTGCTGAGTGAACACCAGTTTCTTCAGTTGCAGGCTCTCGGTTAGCACAAAGGAAACGCTATCCTGCCATGTCATCGCAAGGCGGGTGGGCATTTTGCCGAGTGCAATGTGTTGGCTGACTTCTTCCGTGTCCAGCGGATGGCGGGCGTAGCGCACCACGGCACGCGATTCATCGGTGGCTTTCAATTCGCATTCCCGATCCACGCTAAAACCCGCCGGAACATCGTGCGTTCCCAGCCAATGCGCCATCGCCGCCGCAGGCGATGTTTGCGTGTTGAGCAACTGCACTTCCAAGCCATGCACGGCTTTAATGAGCCACGTCATCACATCATCCGCCTTGGCTTGGCTGCCCGCATCGGTACACAAAAATCGTGCTTCGGGATCAATCCATACCTGTACATTGGCCTCCTTGGTGAAGGCTTGTGGCAGCAGCGCGAGGCGGGCATCATCCATCAGGGTACGCCGTTCTTTTTTACCCGGCTTGCGTCCGGTGGTGGCCTCGATTGCGTCGATTTCGGTTTGCACTTTACGTTTGATGACCGATGTGGGCAACACCTTGGTTTCCGAGCGTAATTGGATCATCCATTGGTTATGAACCACTTCCAACAACGCACCGTGTTCGTGACCGCGTGGCGGGACAAAGCCAACCGATTTTTCCTGTGTCGCAGCGCAAGGGGCAAATGCGTATTGCGTTAGCGCATGATTGACCGCGTTAGAAGTTGGTAGTATTGAGCGGAGTCGATAGATCGTTAAGTTTTTGAACATTTTTTATCCCGTGTAGTCTGGTAATCTGGTGGCAGTCTGCCGATACACTTGCAAAATCCAAGAAAGTGAAAGAGACATGTTTGGTTATACCGAAGAACAAATTGCCAATTTTGGCCTGACCTTCTGCCTAGGGGCGCTGATGCTGTACATGCTGTTTATTGTCGGCAATTTGGCTTGGCGGTCGAAGGCTGGGAAATTTGGAACTTTTATCATTTTTCTGGGGCTATCGTTTGGCATGGTGGGTTTTATCGCCAAAGGCTTCATACAATGGTATTTAGGCTCCTAAAGTCGTCGATAAGCGCGTGAATGCGTGCGTAAAATTTCAACATGCCAGTCCTCTTTGAAATCAAAAGTACGCTCCTACCCCTGATTGCCCTGCAAATCCGCTCCAACGATTGGAAAGCGGTGGCGGCAGAGGTGCTTCAAAAATTTGGGGCGCACAGTGAGAACTCGGACTTTTTTGACCGCGATGCCGTAGTCTTGGATTTATCTTTATTGGATGAAAAAACCGACCACATCGCCGTTCCCGAATGGGAACCACTGCTACAAACCTTGCGTTCCTGCAAACTCGTTCCCGTTGCCATCAAAGGCGGAGGGGTCGAAGTACAACGTGCCGCCGTGCAACACGGTCTGGTGGAAATTCCATCCGATTGGAACGATATGGCACAACGCCCTGAATTATCCCGCACACCCCATCCCCCCTCCCTCAAAAATGCCATGATTGTGGATAAACCCGTGCGATCGGGACAAAAAATCTATGCCCCCGATTCGGATTTGGTGATTTTGGCGATGGTGAACTCGGGCGCGGAAGTGATGGCCGACGGTAGCATCCATGTCTACGCACCACTGCGCGGCAAAGCACTGGCAGGCATTCAGGGCAACACGGGGGCGCGTATCTTTTCTCTGCATTTACAACCCGAATTAATTTCGATTGCAGGCATCTACCGCACCAGCGAATACCCCTTACCCGCCGATATTCAGGGCAAACCCGCACAGGTTTACCTCAGCAATGATGGGAAGGAACGCATGATTTTTGAAGCGTTAGATAAATAAAACCGATACGACGAATAATTTGTTTCAACAATCTTCCCCGATACAGGGTAAGCCGGAAACAATTCAATCAATAATAAAGTAACTAGGAAGCAGAACTGACTATGGCCAGAATTATTGTGGTGACCTCCGGCAAAGGTGGTGTGGGAAAAACCACCACCAGCGCCAGCTTTGCGACGGGATTGGCTCTACGTGGACACAAGACTGCCGTGATTGACTTTGATGTGGGGTTGCGTAATCTCGATCTGATTATGGGCTGCGAACGCCGCGTGGTGTATGACCTGATTAACGTGATCAACAACGAAGCGAATCTGAATCAAGCACTCATCAAGGATAAGCAATGTGAAAACCTCTTTATCTTGGCGGCATCACAGACGCGGGACAAAAATGCACTCTCCAAAGCGGGTGTCGAGCGCGTCCTGCATGAGTTGGCTGCGATGGATTTTGAATACATCGTGTGCGATTCTCCCGCAGGGATTGAAACCGGAGCCATGATGGCCATGCACTTTGCCGATGAGGCACTGGTCGTCACCAACCCCGAAATTTCTTCGGTGCGCGATTCTGACCGCATCTTGGGAATGTTGGCCAGTAAAACACAGCGGGCAGTAGAAGGGCTAGAACCGGTGAAAGAGCATCTACTCATTACCCGCTACAACCCTTCGCGCGTTGATCAAGGGCAGATGCTTTCCCTGAAGGATATTCAAGATATTTTGCGCATCCCGCTGTTGGGAGTCATTCCTGAGAGTGAGTCGGTCTTGCAGGCTTCCAATCAAGGGGTTGCTGTCATTCACCTGCGTGATACCGATGTATCGGAGGCCTATTCCGATGTGGTCGAGCGCTTCTTTGGAGCCAATAAACCCATGCGATTCATCGAAGCCCCGAAGCAAGGCTTTTTGCAACGCCTTTTTGGAGTCAGATAAATGTCGGTTCTCGATTTTTTTCTGGGTGAAAAGAAAAAATCGGCCAGTGTGGCCAAAGAACGCCTGCAAATTATTCTTGCACGCGAACGCACCCAACATAGCTACAGCGAAACTGACTTGGACTACCTGCCAGCCCTACAAGCCGAGTTGCTGGTGGTAGTCAGTAAATACGTCAAAATCAATCCGCACGATATTCGCGTGAATTTAGAACGGCAGGACAATTTTGAAATCCTCGAAGTCAAAATTGAACTGCCGGAAAATCGCTAACCTTTTACGGAATCCCTCCGCGCCCGAACCGCTGCCGCCAGTTGTTGCAAAACGGGCAGGGTTTGCGCCATACTGATGCAGGCATCGGTCACGGAAACCCCGTATTGCAGCGGCACACCTTGCTGAATATCTTGCCGCCCTTCGTTCAAGTGGCTTTCGATCATGATGCCCGTGATGCGGGTATCTCCTGCGGCAATTTGCGCGGCAACTTCACCCGCTACGGCAATCTGGCGCACATGCTGCTTGCTGCTATTGGCGTGAGAGACATCAATCATCACTTGTTCGCGCAAACCAGCGGCTTTCAATAAACTGCAAGCGGCATCGACATCGGCGCGGCTGTAATTGGTTTGCTTGCCACCGCGTAGGATAACGTGGCAATCGTGGTTGCCGCGTGTTTCAAAAATAGCCGTCTGCCCCATTTTGGTCATGCCCATGAATGCGTGGGGTGCTTGCGCGGCTTGTATCGCATCGGTCGCTACTTTGACACCGCCATCGGTTCCATTTTTGAACCCGACTGGGCAGGATAAACCGCTTGCCAGTTGGCGATGGCTCTGGCTCTCGGTCGTCCGTGCGCCAATCGCGCCCCAGCTCACCAAATCGCTAATGAATTGGGGCGATAACAAATCCAAAAACTCGGTTCCGACGGGCATATCAATCGCCAGCACATCCAGCAACAAACGCCGCGCCATTTCCAGCCCCTCGTTGATAGCGAAACTACCATCCAAATGCGGATCGTTGATATAACCTTTCCATCCCACCGTGGTGCGTGGTTTTTCAAAATACACACGCATGATGATCAATAAATCATCTTCCAAGCCTTTCGCACCTTCTTTGAGCTGCCAAGCGTAATCCATCGCCTGCTCATGATCGTGAATCGAACACGGCCCGACCACCACGATGAGACGATCATCCCGTCCATGCAAGATATGAGAGATAGCACTACGGCTTTGCTCCACCAGCAGCTTGGCATCGTCACTGGCGGGCAGTTTTTCTTCCAACAACGCCGGCGTAATCAAAGGACGCACTGCGCCAATGCGGGTATCGTCAATACGGGTGGTGTCAATCGTTTGAAGGTGGATCGTCATGGTGGTGGGTACTTTCAGTGCAGCAGTAGTGCAAAAATTCAAAGCAAAAAAAAAGCACTTGCATTGTGCCAGTGCTTTCTTGAAAACCTCCTGATGATTATTGCGGCATCGGGGCTATATTATTTTGCTAGTTGTCGCGTCTCCTCGGCTTTTCGTCCATCAATTGATTGGGTATTTCCCTTCATCTTTGATAGGTAGAAGTGTAGCAAGATACAACCGCTTTTCGGATCGGGATAAACCCTTTACCGAATCATTTATTCATTTAAAAAGCATCAAAAGCCACTTTCACGAATCAGCACCGCCAATCCTTGCTTCACACCTTCCCACAACAAGCTGATACGGGTTCCGGTCAAGGTGGCGTGGCCTATGGTTTCACGCTCCGTCTCCAAGGGTTTATCCAATGTCAAACGCACCCGAAACAATGCGGTCGTTGGGCTACCTTGTTGACGGTCACCACTGGTTTGCGTCGGAATTGGCCCCCCGTGTTGCGATTCCAGCAGCATGTGGGACAGTTTCACCACGCGCGAGGTATCAATATCCGTGACGGTAGCAGCCACCGCCGCCAGACTATTGCCCGGATAAAACATGGCTTTGCTTCCCACTTCAATCCGCATGAGTTGGGATTGTTCCACGTAGACATTGGCAATCCATTCGCGGGTGTCGGTGACAATACCCAAGGGATATTTGGCTCCCACCCATGTGCCGGGTAGCAGGGTGGCATCGACATCGCGCCAAATGCCCTCGAATTCAGCGGTAATTTGCAAACGCCCTACTTCGTCTTGAATACTGTGCGCTTCGGCTAATTGCTCTTGCAAGCGTTGGCTGGTGGCGGCTTGCTGCCCTTTGCCTTCTTCGTCCGCACCCAAACCAGCTAATCGACGCTCCAACGAAGCTGCCACCGCCGCCACGCCCACACCGCGCGCCACTAAATCGGGCGATTCAAACCGTGCCAATACTTCGCCCGCTTTCACCTTGCCTGCCGGATGCACCGATGCCAAACGCGCCGGAAACGGGCTGTATACCACTTGCTGCCGCTGTGCATAGGCAACCGCCGGCGCGTGAACATCAAAAGACCAAGGGATGAGCGTGATACCAATCAAGCCCATCAAAATAAAACCCAGTAATTTGCGGCGTTGCGGCATTACTTCCCCCCGTCGTTCCCACCACACCGAAAGCTCGGACGTGATGGGGCGAATAACAAACCAAACCAATTCCACTAGGAATAAGAATATCCCCAGCAGCTTAAAAAACATCAAATAAACCGCGACGGCAATTCCCAAAAATACGACCAACCGGTACACCCATGTCATGAGCGCGAAGGCAATCAAGGCACGGCGTTGCAAGGTGGAAAGGGGTTCGGGGTCTGGTAATTCCCAACCCAACACCGTCCGCCGCAACCAAGTACGGGCAACCGCTCCGGCACGCTCATGCAGATTGGGGAAATCCAGCCAGTCTTGCAAGATGTAGTAACCATCAAAACGCATAAACGGGCTGACATTCAACGCCAACGATAATACCCAGCCCGTGGTCGCCAAATACAGCATGGCTTGACGCAAAGCACCATCCCCCAACAAGGCCCACGCCAATGTCGCCAGCCCCGCCAGTGCCATCTCTACCGTGATACCTGCCGCTGATATGCGTAAACGCTGTCGGGCAGAATGCAGTTTCCACGATTCGCTGGTATCGGTATACAACATCGGCCACAAGACCACCAACGCGACCCCCATGTGCGCCACCCGCACGCGGTAATAGGTTGAAACCAGCGCGTGGCCCATTTCATGCAGGGTTTTGGAAATAATCAACGCCAGCGCAAAACCCAACGCCCCTGATGGGCTAATACTGTCAATCACACTATTCGCAAAAACATCCCACTGGCGAGCCACCAGCACAATCCCCAACAAACTACCCACCAGCAGCAAGGTAATGCCCAAGGGGGAAACCAGCGGCATCACGTAGGGCAGGGCGGATCGAAGCCAGCGTTCGGGGTGAATCAGCGGAATGCGGATAAATAAATAATGGTGCAACCACCAGCGCCAATGATTCCAGCCCGGGGCATTGGCCTGCGCCGTCAGCTTATTCATATTGGCAAAGGGATGGCGCAACAGGTTGTGCGCTTCCAGAAACTTTCCGAAATCTTCTACCTGCCCCTCATCCACCGCCAACGGTGTGGTGGCGGCAATGTCTTCGGCGATGCTGGCCGGTGTACTTTCCGGATCACCCCAGCGCAGCAAGCATTCAAACTCGACCCAACCGATTTGGTAAAAACGGTTATTGACGGGGTCTTGAATCGACCAAGTGGGTGCGCCTTCATGGTCGGATGCCGCACTGTGCAGGCGCAAATCTTCCCGTAGCGGTATCACCAACCACTCCATTCACGCAGGCTTGCCAGTGGGCGGCGGAACACGTAATACCCCAGCGGAACCCAGCCGCCATATACCTTGGCGGTTCCACGCAGACCGATACGTGCTTCTTCGTGCGTAGCGTCTTCAAACTTGGCGCGTAGGCGGTAGCTCGCTACATTGTCCGGTGACAACATCGCTTGGTAACTGGTTTCGATGATTTTGGCGCTCATCGGCGATAAAGGTTTGACCGTCAAAAACATTTTGACATTCGCACCCATCTCCAAATTGATCGCATCCGCCACCGCCATGTGAACCAACAGCCCCGGATTTTTGGGATTCGCCAGCAGCATAATGCGCTCACCCGTCACGACCGGACGACCCAACCAATCATCGGAATCACCAAAAACCGCGACACCATCGTTCTCAGCGAACACATCCACGCGCTTGAGTTGCGCCTGAATCGAAGCCAACTCCGCCCGTTTTTCATAGGCACGTCCGTTCAGCAGTGCCAAGTCACCTTTGCTTTGCACGCTATCAAACGCTTTTTGGGTGGCGGACATCAGCTCGGCATCGGCAACCGCGACCGATTGTTGGGCGACTTCTTTGCGATTGCGCAGCGTGGTTTCGTCCAACGAGAAAAGCAACTGCCCTTTTTTCACCACGCTATTGGGGCGAATGGCGATGTTTTTAATCACACCATCCAGCGGAGCAGAGATAGTCATGGCATCCAACGCCACAATTTCCGCCGGAGCCAATGCCGTTTGGCGAATAGGAATCAACAAAACCACGGGAATGCCGATCGCAAACCACAGTTTTTTGCCCTTGAAAAATTGTTTGACCCGATTCTTCCAACTCAGCGCCGGAGCAGCCGATTGCATCTCCCAGCAATAGCCCCATGTTTGGCTAACGCGGTGCAGGGTGGCGAATTGTTCTTCGCTCGGCGGTTCTTCCAACAAGAAAACCACCCAAGCGATATTTTGCCCCGCGCGGGAAGTAAGTGGTAACGCCAACACACCCGCTGGCCACCATTCCAACCAACCCTCAACCAGCCCCGCAGGAACGCCATCATCCCCTTCATGGGGCATGGTACACCAGCCCTGTTTACCATCCAACCGCTTCAAGACCCAAGGCCAAACACGGCGTAGCCAGATGAGATAAGGGCTGTCTTCGGTAGGGCGGGCGAGACCGGATACGGCAGCGAGTGTGCTGTTATCCCCATCGCCCGCAAAAACCAAGGCTTGGCGAAAACCCACCAAACCATAGGCATCATTGGCAATGGAAAAATGCAGTTCGGCCAGATTCGCCGCAGCCCGCGCCCGCGCTTCAATTTCCCAAGCAAGTTGTTGCATCAATCAGGATGTATTTTTTTACTTGAAACGTGCCACACCCGTCATGCCCGCCAACAAAGCAGGGGATGGGGTCGCAAAGCGGGCTTCTAGTTCGACCGTTTGCGCGACAGCATCCACCCGCGCATTGATAGCCGATACCTTCGCCGTGTAGGTTTTGCCGGTTTCTTCAATATCCACCTCAAACGGCGTACCGACTTTCAAGGTGCGCAGCATTTTGGAGGGAACATTCACACGCAATTTGAGTGCATCGTTGCTCACCAACTCGACCAACGGGCTACCTGCATTCACGCCTTGGTGGTTTTTGACGTAAGTTTTCACCACGCGACCACTAAAAGGGGCGGAAACCGTGCATTGGCGCACTTGCACCGCTGCGAAATCAATAGCAGCCTGCGCCCGTTCTACACCCGCTTTGGCCAGAGCAACTTCCGAATCACCTGCGGCATCCAGTTTTCTCAAACTGGTTTTAACATCCATCGTTTCTTTGGCTCCCGCATATTCCGCCTTGGCCATTTGCAGCTTGGCTTGAGGCTCGCTGCAATCAAAAGCGACCAATGTTTTTCCGCGCGAAACAACCGTTCCAACCCCACTAACCACCGACACCACGCGCCCCGCAGCCGGAGCGACCAGCGTGGTTTCCATGTCCGAGGTCAATACGACTCGGATGGCACTAGGGTCAAGCCCCGCGATAGCCGCAGGTGCTTGCTGCGCCCACGATACCGCAGAAGAACCCAACGCCATAGCAAGTAAAAGGGTCGTTTTCAGATTTGGTTTCATCATTTCTTTTTCGCGCTAAAAACAACGGATTCCCAATCCTTGGTGGTGGTCTCGATGGATTTTGCCAATGTTTTGACATCGTGGCTGGCAATGGTTTGGGGCAATACATCCAAACCAACCGAGTTATAAATCCGTCCCCACGCGGCTTGGGCATTGGAGTAGGAAACATGACGTTGGTATTCAGACAACAAAACCTTGGCTTCGTTGCGAATCACTTCCAGTTCCGAATCAAACTTGGCTTGTGCCGCAGAACGCGCGTAATCCAACAAACGCTGATCCACACGCAGGCTTTCTTCTGCAAAATTCAGCTCGGCTAACGATAGGCCGTAACGCTGCGTTCCCACGCGCACTTGGGTCAGCACGGCCATTGCCAATGCCATACGGCGCATATCGTCGGTTTTATTTTGATCTTCCAGCGCCCGATTCAAAGCGGGTAACTGGGTCAACTTCATCAAATTCCATGATACGTTGAAGCCTACGTCAATCCAATCCTTGTTGTAGTTGTATTTATTGGAATCGTAGGAGTACCCTGCATTGATACCCAAATTCGGCCAGAGCAGAACTTTAGCCGCCTTGATGTCGTTCTCGGTTACACGCTTGCGATACCATTCTTCCATGATTTCGGGGCGTTTTTCCAAGGCGATGTGTTCCAGCTCCTCTACATTGGAGGGAACGGCTGGTAAAGGCATCTCAGGAATATCCGCCAGCTTGTACGCCGTTCCGGGGGGAATCGACATCAAGCCCGCCAATTCGGCACGCGCCAATTCCAAATCTTGGCGGCGCAATGTCAATAAGTTCATCGCATCAAGCAAAGCACGCTGGTAAGCCAACACCTGCGCCTTGGGCATCAACCCCTGCTTTTCCACTTCCCGCGCACGCACCAAGGCTTTATTCACGCGATCCAGCAATTCATCGACTTTTCCGATCAAACGCTGCGAACCCAATGCACGCCAGTAACTGTTGCGCACATCCTGCATCACGTTTTGTACCACTTTGCGGCGACGTTCTTCCGCCATCAAATACTGGTCGGCCTTTTGCTGGGCGCGGTAGTAGGAAACGCCAAAATCCAACACATTCCAAGTGAATGTCATCCCACCCAAGGTGCGATTACGCTCTTGTGAAGTGGAGTCGCGCAACGATTCGACCCGATCCTCAATACCAATCGAACGACCGCCCGAATCATTATTACGAGAGGTATAGCCGGCAGTCGCTACCAAGTGGGGCAACATTTCATGCTGCGCTACATCCAGAAGACTCATCGACAGGGCGTTTTCCATCAACTTGAGTTTGTAGTCCAAGTTGTATTTCAAGGCACGCGCCGCTGCTTGATGGAAGTCAATCGGAGCGGTAATCGGCTCTTGATTGACGTACATCTGCTTTTTGTCTTCTTTCACACGTTTTTGAATTTCATCCTGCTCAAAAGGAACAGGATTCACCGTGCCGCAACCAACCAGCAACAGCGTCAAGCTCGACAATGCGAACAAACGATAACGGGTCGATTTACTGGTTGTTTTCTTGGTAGTGAGGGTCAGGGTCATAATTTTTAACAATTAAACACGCATAAGCGGCCAGCCTTTAGCCAGATATGCGTTCAGGGGCGGTAACTGGCAATCGACCAGCATCCTTTTGCAACTGCGCAGTGAAGGACAAAGCCGATCGCTTATCCGCAGTCAACTGATGTTTGACGACAGCACCTGCTTGCATGAATGCTATCGCACGGGAAGCGGGAGAGCCCACTCCTTTGCTGTCCTCCTCTCTTTGATTTTCCCATACATTATGAACAGCATAGGTTGCTACAGAATTGGCGGGGGTTGTAACAAGGTCGGAAGTTGTAACGGGAACTTCTTCCCCATTTACCGTACCGTTGTCGACTGATCCAGAGTATTCAATACCCGAATCCACGCTAGCGAGTGGATCGGTCACCCCATCCACCAAGTTCAGGTTACTGTTGATCACGGCTTCCAATATGGAAGCATCGGTTTGTGCAGCGACCTCTTGTTCGGATCGAATGGTCTCGCCGACCGTATCTCCCACGGATGGAATACCCGACTCTGTGGGTGTAAATTCCTCAAAGAACACTTCTTCCTCAGGGAGCATTTCCTCTTCGGGCAGGTTTTCCTCTACAGGACGCATGTCTTCCTCGGAGAGTATTTCCTCTTCGGGGAGGCTTTCTTCTTCGGGAAGCATTTCTTCCTCAGGGAGCATTTCCTCTTCGGGAAGCATTTCCTCTTCGGGAAGCATTTCTTCCTCAGGAAGCATTTCTTCCTCAGGAAGCATTTCTTCCTCAGGAAGCATTTCCTCCACAGGTGGAACCACGGGCGGTTGCTCTGGCGTTGTGGGAGGCTGCTCGGGTGGTGT
>ERZ724509.460-NODE-460-length-17773-cov-4.623095_pt1 | contig 17773 bp, 10 predicted proteins | sample MGYA00376042_ERZ724509 | MGnify/ENA primary metagenome ERZ724509 (study PRJEB28724, sample SAMN07190887) | wastewater metagenome | isolation source: effluent of sewage treatment plant in Hong Hong | place: USA: Christiansburg, Virginia | collected 2016-03-01 ...
ACGAGAAAGACGAAGCACTTCATCAAGCGTCCCACTACCTGCCAGTTCTAATCTCGTGAGTGGTGAGGTGGTACCAATACCCACGTTTCCACCAGCAGTCACACGCATCCGTTCGGTACGGTTGGGTCTAAAAATAACTGGCGCAGTATTATTGCCGGTACCCAACACCATACCCGCACTATCCCAGGCTTCGAGATAGCCATACCCTGCCGTAGTAGCTGGCAAAGCTTGGAAAAATACATCATTGGTCCCAAGGACCCCAACTTCAGCCACTCTAAAGTATCCACTCCCTGGGAAAGTGAAATCAACCGCTGGTATAGAGGCTGAACCACTAAGGTTCAGTGTGTTCCTGAGCGTACCTGAATTCGTTCCACCGGTTATCAATCCGTTACCAACATCAAGTCGCTGTTGTGGATTGGCAGTACCAATACCCAACGATCCACCAGTTAAAGACATGTTTAAAGTGCCCCCTCTATAGAAATTATGCGCACCAACACCTGCCACATTATAATTAAGCGAGTTAACGGTGACACTAAAACCATATACGGAACCCCACAAACTGAGGTGTCGATCAAGACTAGTCGTCGCACTAGCTAACGCTGAACCAAGTGAAATACCATTATCAAACACATATCCTGATGATGTTGCTCCCTGGAATAACATTTGTTCACTAGCATTAACAGACAACGAAACATCCGTTCCCGCCGGCGAAGCCTCCCACGCAATGAGTTCGTTGTTCCCCAATCGAAGCACCCCCGCATCGGCAATATCAGCAGCGGCCGAACCAAAGTAGGTAGCCAGAGCCCCGGTAGTAAATGTGCTCGTACCAGTAAAGGTCGAGGTACTCGTGACAATCAGATTCGGTACCGAGAGACGTGTCCCATCAAACGTCAAACTCGCACTGTCAGTGAGCGCCGTCGCACCACTGTTCGTGAACATGATGCGGTTCGCGGTGTATGAAGAAGGGGTGTCTGTCAACGCGAGGAAGGTAGTTGCTCCAGTGATACCAAGGGTGGAAGTCGCTACCCAGGTTGGTACCCCACCCACGACGGACAGTACATTGCCAGTAGAACCTATAGTACGATTAGCAAGGGTGTTTGCTCCTGAGGCGTAGATAAGGTCCCCAGTGGCGTACGAAGAGAGACCAGTACCGCCTGAGGTAGCGCCGAGTGCCTGGGCTAAGGTAAGGTTGGTGATGGTAGTGGTGGCGAGGGTGGAGGTGCCAGTTACAGTCATGGTGCCGGCGACGGTCAACAAACTACTTGGTGACGACGAACCAAGTCCGAGATTCCCTGCACCAGTGAGCGTGAGGAGATTCGAGCCCGTTGATGAAGCTATCGAAAGAAGATTCGTGCTACCAGCGGGACCCTGGAGTGTGAGAGCGGCACTGTTGGTACTCGTACCAACAGTGAGGGTATTCATGAATGTGGTTGGTCCTTGGTAGATATTGTTGTGGGCGAGGCGGGATTCAATAAGGAAGCCGGATGTAAGAACAAAGTCATTACTTGAACCAACAACTACAAACAGGCCGTTAGCGTATACAATATTCTGCAGAGCACCATCATCTCCAGCGGCAGAGCGAGCCGTCCAGTTAATACCGTCAGGGGAGGTCATGACGCGGTCAGGGCCAAGATTAGACACGGACACAAAGAGACCATTGCCGTAGGTTATACCCTGCCAGGTGTCATCATTCCCCGCGGCTGAACGAGCCGTCCAAGTGATTCCGTCAGGGGAGGTCATGACGCGATCACTGCCAGAGTCACCAACTGCCACAAAGAGGCCGTTGCCGTATTTAACTGATCGCCAACTATCATCACCCCCTGCTGCGGTAGTAGTCGCCCAACTAATACCATTACTTGAATACATAACAGTGTCGGTGCCACCACCAACCGCTACAAACAGACCATTGCCGTAGGTGATACCCTGCCAAGAATCATCATCTCCAGCAGCAGAACGAGCCGTCCAGTTAATACCATCTGGGGAGGTCATGACGCGGTCAGGACCACTACCAACCGCTACAAACAGACCATTGCCGTAGGTGATATTGCTCCAACTATCATTATTTCCAGAGGCCGAACGTACAGTCCAAGTAATTCCGTCAGGGGAGGTCATGACGCGGTCAGTGGACGCTCCGTTCCCTACGGCCACAAAGAGACCGTTGCCAAAGGTTACACTATACCAACTATCATTATTCCCGGCCGCTGAACGAGCTGTCCAGTTCACACCGTCAGGTGAGGTCATGACGCGGTCGCCAGAGAGTACTCCCGTTGCCACAAATAGACCGTTACCGTAGGCTACTTCAGACCAAGTATCATTATTCCCCGCTGCACTTCTCGCCGTCCACGACACCCCAGCGTCAATCAGTTGTCCAGTAAGTTCAACATTATTATCAGCCAGTACCCGGAGTGAGGGGTTCCCGGTAGAAGAAGCAACGGTGAGAATATCGTTCTGTCCGGCGAAGCCTTGTACTGTCAAACGAGAGAGACTAGTAGTGGTACCAACGCCAACATTCCCCGCAAATGTTGTGGTGGCCATAGTACTGGTACCAGTAAATGTAGACGTACCAGTTACTGCTAGATTGAGTGTCGCCAATTGTGATCCATCAAAGAGGAAGTTTGCACTGTCAGTGAGCGCCGTCGCACCACTGTTCGTGAACATGATGCGGTTAGCGGTGTATGAAGAAGGGGTGTCTGAGAGTCCGAGGAAAGTGCCATTACCGAGACCGAGGGTGGAGGTAGCAACATTATTCCATGCCGAACCATTATATGAGAGCAATTGACCACTAGCGAGACCGCCAAGAGATACATCTGATAGTGATGCCAGGGCTGAAGCACCTCCGCTAATGCCCAAAGTGCTCGTAGACACCCAGCGAGTAGATGTTCCGGTAGACTGCAAGACCTGACCGAGGGTACCGGCAGAAGCAGTAGTATCACGTAGTGCGCGAGCAACCGTGAAGTCTGTAATCGTAGTGGTGGCGAGGGTGGAGGTGCCAGAGATGGTTAAGGTACCGGTGGCGGTAAGGTTGCCACCGAAGTAGCCAGCACCAGCGACGGTGAGTTTTGATGATGGTGAGGAGGTGCCGATACCGATGTTGCCGGATGAAAGAGTTGTGCCGGTACCGTCTACGTTGTTACCGAAAATGAGGTTGCCGATGTTGAGGACGTCGTCTTGAGTAGTTGAAGCAGCCGAGATGTTGTACCCAATGAAGATACCGCGGTCGACAGACTCTGCGAATTTACCCGCATCATAACCAATCGCAATGCTACCAGTACCATTATTCCAAGACAAGGCATTGGAACCAAGAGCAGTGTTTCGATCGCCGGCTACATTAGAACCCAAAGCCCAATCTCCTACCGCCACGTTATCTGAACCAGAGGTGTTAGAGGTCAAAGCATTTTGACCCATCGCGTTATTGTAATTTCCTGTTGTATTATCCTTCATCACATAAGCACCAATGGCGTTATTATAAAAACCAGAGATATTTGTATAGAGTGCTTCTTTACCGATAGCAGTGTTAAACGAGCCAGAGGTATTTGTATACATCGCATTCTCACCAATCGCATAGTTAGAGATACCAGTTGAGGTAGAGGTGGTGCCAATAGCCCCCGCAAAGAAGAAGTTTTTCTTTGTAGTAGAACCAGTGATAACTGCCGTCGAACCGATGTAGTAACCATCTGACGCAGTCGTAGAACCAGTTACCGAAAGCAGACTGCCATCAAACGTCAAACTCGCACTGTCAGTGAGTGCGGTCGCACCACTGTTGGTGAACATGATGCGGTTAGCGGTGTATGAAGAAGGGGTGTCTGCGAGTCCGAGGAAAGTGCCGTTACCCAGGCCAAGAGTAGACGTGGCGACAGCTGACACAACACCATTAGTTCCAAGGAGGAGTCCGTCAAGTGTTCCGACTGACAATGTGCCAGTCGCAGTAAGATCCCCACCAATGACGGCGTTCCCGGCGACAGCGAGGCGACTCGAAGGTGTCGTAGTACCAATACCGACGTTCCCATTATTCAAAATCGTGAACACCTCAGTAACACCACTAAAGAAACTCGCAATCTTGCCCAGACCATTCTGTACCACGCTCAAGATAGTCGCAGTTGACGAGGCGGTGGTTGTACCAGCGGCATCATTGCGCACCAATGAGGTTGAAGCGACGCCACCTACTGTACTGGCATTACCGGCTTCTTTCGCGACAAACGCCGCCGGTACCGCACCGAGAATCTTGCGCGGCGCCATTTCACTATCAGCTTCAATCGTCACACCGAGATAAAGAGTCTGATTAAAATCAACACTCGTAAGGGCTGATGTAGAGCCGAGCATAACCGAAAATAATCCATCAGTAACGGTCACCTCATTGACTCCTGAGAGGGTCTCAGTCCAGATGGCCGACCCACTCGTCGCTACCGTGTACAAGTTAAATTCCATGGCATACGTGCCGTCGGTCACCGCTGAACCAGTCGAGTCAAGGAGCCGTCCTTGGTAGTTTATCTGTTCATTGAACTGCGCCTGCACTGGTACCACCCACAACAATGTCACCGTGACGAGCGCCACGAGCGAGACAAAAAGTTGTAGATAGTTCGACCGGTACATAAAAAAACTATGGTGCCAATTGTGGTGACGGCACCTCTATAACCTCCTCCACCGGAGTTACACGCACAAATGGAACTGAGCTCGACGAGGTCGAACTGTAGATAATGCCACTGGTTGGACCAGTCTCTTCCACTCGCACCTCGTCCGAAAAGAAAGCCGCCGGGTCTTCAGACACCCCTTCTGGCATCAGTAAAATTCCCACCGGATTGAGTAGTGACTCATCTTCAGTGATTACATTACCAGTCTCGTACCAAGTGGTTGTACTGGTAGCGGAGTCACCAGCTTTGATAAGCGATGCGAACTGGCGGTTATCAAGCAACGTAGCCAATACTTGTGGATCACTCAGTGGTGCCAAACGGGTCACTATCAATCCGACCAACATGCCGAGGATGATGATGAGTACAGACTGCCGCAGTCCGCGAGCGGTCCGTCCGATCCGACGCGCACGCTGTGTCTCAACAAAAGCAGACCACCACTCATGAAGATCAAGTTCTTGTTTTCGCAACTCACGAACGTACTCACCCCGCGCATGAATTTCTAGCTGCGCCTGTTCAAAGAAATTTTTTAGTGACTCTGGATCGATGTACCACTGGCGATTAATTTGCGCCGCTGCGACTCGTCCATCACGAGCCAAGCGAGCCACATACTCGCGCGAGTACGGGACAATTTTAGTCACCTCTTTAAGGGGAATAAGGCGACGATTTCCAATGAAAAAATTTTCTGACATACTCTACGAAATAGCTAATAATATTATAGCTATTTCAGCATGATTAACCGACCCCTATGATGTTAATAACTACAGCAAATTTAAGAAGAAATTTTGCACTGGTTTTGGATCAAAAATCACCCGGATAGTAGTAACCTGCTTACTCACAAAAAACTGATTCGCTGTAACAGTCACAAAGACGAAAAAGAGTGCACTCATGAAGACAGCCACCGGAATTAACAGTCTGGTTGACGTAGGCTTGGCTTGTTGCTGCACACGCACGGGTGTATAGGCAATGGTAGCGAGCGGTACTGGTGCATCCATAGCAAGCTTCTGTTCAAACGAAGGTTTAATCTGGGGAGCGTTCTCAGGTTCTTTCGAGCTTACAGCAGCTGGTATGACCACTGGCGTTGATGGAGTGGTATCAGGAACGATTTCTTTTACCACCAAGTGCCCAGTCAAAGCAACGGCCGGCATCTCTGTAAAATCGAGCTTTTTATGGGTATTTTCAGCTTTTACTTTGATTTTGGTAGCTGCTTCAAGGACGACCGGAACGATAGCCGGAATCACCGGTTTAATAATCGGTGTTGGTTTTACCGCCACAGGAAGCAACTCTGTCTCGTCAGTAAAATATTTTGATTCTCGCGGAATAAGACGCGAAGCAAAATGTGAAGCTGGTGCAGCTTTCTGTGCAGTCTTCAAAAGTCGTGGTCGAACCGAGATTTCTGAGGTGTCTCGAACCGAGATATGGTTGCTTTTTATAGTTTTCTCGTCTACACGAACTTCCTTGTAGCGAGTGTCTTTGTGGGCTAATAGTGAGGCTTCAGTAACATACCACGAGCGTCCGACAAACTGGCAATCGACCTTCTTGTTACGACAGAGCTGACCAATATAGTCAGTTGTATAGCGAAATTGCTTGGCCAAAACGGTGGCTTTTTTGTAGAGCTTGCCATTAACAGTGACTGTGTCCATATCTTGCTTCCTTCAGTATAGCAAGTCAGGTACATAAATGACCACCTACTGGTGGCCGAGATATGTTCATAACTCTCGATTTCTCGTTTAGTTTTGGAGTGTACGTTCAAGTACTTCGCGCACTGTGATCGGGTCTGAGGCTCCCTTGGTCTGCTTCATCACCTGACCCACCAAGAACTGGATCACCGTAGTCTTGCCTCCTTTGTATTCAGCTGCCACGGATTCATTACTCGCCAAGACCTCAGCAATGATGCGCTCAAGGTCGGCTGAGTTATTGGAAGTAAGGAGTCCTCGTTCATGAACGAGTGCTACTAAATCACTATCCTGCAAAGCAAACTCTATAAGCAGGTCCTTTGCGACCCGCGAAGTAATCTGTCGGGTATCAAGGAGACCCATCAGAGCGGCAAAATGACCCGGAGAGACAACTCCATCAGTCACGGCCACATTACTCCAGAGCGGTACCATGTCAGTGAGTAGATAGTTGACCGCCAATCCGAGTGCCGAAGCCGTGTTGTCGCCCATAACCAGGAGAAGGGATGTGAAGTACGAGTCAATCCTTTGGTCAGCAATAATTATTTCAATTTGGGAGTTCGTCAATCCGAGAAGACTATATTTTGAGCGCTTCTCCTCAGGCAACATCGGCATTATCTCGGCTAATGCAGACTTTGAGAACTCAGGTTTTTCATCTAATTGATACTTCGGAATATCTGGATCTGGGAAGTAGCGGTAGTCTTTGGCAGTTTCTTTACTCCGCTGCACAAACGTCTCGCTCTTGTTCTCATCCCAACCTCTCGTTTCTTGACTAATCTCCCCACCGGCTTCAAGTACGGCTATCTGGCGTTTGATTTCAAAGTTGATCGCATCCTCTACCGAGCGGAATGAGTTGAGGTTTTTAACTTCAACATATTTTTTCGCTCGCTCACCTGTATTACTCACCGATATATTAGCTTCAACCCGCATCTCCCCTTTCTCCATGTTAGCGTCACTAATGCCAATTGTTCGCAATAAGAGCTGCAGTTCACGAGCAAAGTTCCCTGCCGTTTGTGCATCATGGATGACAGGTTCGGTCACGAGTTCCATCAGTGGGACTCCCGCCCGGTTGTAATCAACGAGACTTCCTTCCCCTTTATCATGCTGGCTGCGAGCAGTGTCTTCTTCGAGATGTACCCGAGTGAGTTCCACTCCGGCGAGCACTCCCCCACCAACAAACGGGAACGCGTACTGACTGAGCTGGTACGCTTTTGGAATGTCGGGGTAAAAATAATTTTTGCGGTCGAATTCTGAGTAGGTAGCGAGTTCACCATCGACTGCTGCCCCAAACATGAGCACAGATTTTATCGCTGCTTCATTAGGAACCGGGAGTGTACCCGGATGCCCCATACAAACCGGACATACATTAGTGTTCGGTTCGTCATGATGTGGGTTGTTCTGGCAACCACAAAACATTTTACTTTTGGTTTTTAATTCGGCGTGAACTTCAAGCCCAATAGTTGGCGTATACATGCGGGTATTTTACGTCGCTCGGAGGTACTCGACAAGGGTATCTTGGAGGTTTTTGACCCCTTCCCCGCTTTCTGTCGATATAATAAAGACACGTTTGCTGGAACTGTCAATAAACTCTTGTACCTTTTCTAATTGTTCTTTATTTGCAAGGTCTTTTTTGGTGAAGATAATCCATTCTTCCTTTTCTTCAAGGTCTTTGCTGTACGAAGACAACTCATTTCGAATGATGTAATACTGTTCCAGAGGGTCCTCATACTCAAAAGAGACGAGATGGAGGAGCATTTTGGTCTTGGTGACATGCCGCAAGAAAGTGTGTCCAAGACCCTTCCCGGTATGAGCCCCGGAGATCAAGCCTGGGATGTCTGCGAGCACGTAGCCGAAGAGATCACCAAGGTGTGGGACCAGAGTGGTAAATGGGTACGCCCCCACGGCACTACGCGCATTGGTGAAGGTGTTAAGAAGTGTCGACTTACCAGCATTTGGCAGCCCAATTAGTCCCACATCTACCACCAGAGTAAGTTCAATTTTGAGGTCACCTGATTCACCTTCCTTGCCCTTGGTGTTTTCTTCTGGCGAGCGATTGGTTGATGACTTGAAGTGTTCGTTACCAAGTCCACCTCGACCACCCTTGAAGACGCGCTCTTTGTGTCCTTCGATGAAGAACTCGTAGACTCGCTCACGGCTCACATCGGTCACGATTGAACCGACCGGGACCTTGATAACCAGGTCTTCTCCATGACGTCCAGCCTTGCTTCCTGTCTGCCCAGGCACGCCTGCAGCCGCGCTAAAGCGTGGATTACCAAGATACTTTGAAAGCAGTCCAAGGTCACGTACGGCCTCGATATAGACGTCGCCACCATCGCCACCATCGCCGCCTGAGGGGCCGGCATTCGGGACAAACTTCTCGTGACGCCAACGCGTTACGCCATCCCCGCCCGCTCCCGCCTCAGCATATATAGTGATTTGATCTGTAAACATCTGCATGTCATACCATAAAAACTTTCTAGAGTCAAAAAATTATTCCTCTCTCGTATGAAGGATTTATATGATTTTGCTTGAATTGCTTGATCCAGATGTGCCTCTTCGGAAAATTTATTTTGATTCTTTTTGGGTCTTCCCGACAAAAAGATGTACCACACTGACGAGGAGCGTACCAAGCGCTGCCGGTATGAAGCCGGTAACAGCAAAACCCGGAAGGAGCCAAGCGGCCGTCATAAATAAGAGAACATTGATTACAAGAATGAACAGGCCTAGGGTAATAAGGGTAATCGGTAGTGTCAGGAGTATGAGAATCGGTCTCACAAAACTATTAAGGACACCCAGTACGACCGCGGCAAATACTGCCGTTTGCCAGGTATCAATAGTAAGTCCGGGGACTATCTCATTGGCAATGAGGAGTGCCAACGCACTGGTGGCGACATACACAATCATTCTTGTCATATGAGTATCATACCATCTTTAATTGGCGCTTGAACATAAGCATAATCAAAAGTATCGGACAGGACGCACGCGGTGGTCAGAGCCATATTTGAACACAATGAGGACAAAGCGACATTTTACAGCCAAGAGTTTTTGGCTCGTGTATGGTGTGGTTACGTGAAGATTGGATACACAACAGCAAAAAACACCCGTATCGGGTGTTTTTTGCCTTTTAAGGCGATACCTACTTTGCTACCAGACTCCAACCTGCCGCCAATAATGGTTCGGCTTTTTTATACTTCATACTTTCGGTTTTGGTGCCATTGGTTATTGTGACCATATCATTACGCCCTGGCGCAGCCGCTACGACACGTGGAGCAGCTTTTGATTCGCCACCCTCACTTGCCTTCAGTGCCGCTTCGGCTTCTTTCTGATGAGCCACCTCCTCTTTGGCAATCACAGCTGGTTGCATAACTGGCAATACTTCAGCAATACGATGCAGAATAGACGTCTCGAGGTCCTTAAAGGCCTCTGTCCCTTCCCTCCGGTACTCAATAAGTGGATCACGCTGTCCGTAGGCACGTAGATTTACGCTCGAGCGAATATGTCCCATCATCTCGAGGTGATCAACCCATAGTGAGTCAATGATCTGGAGGCAAAGCTGGGAGAACATACGATTCATAAGTTCCACCCCAAACTCCGCTTCTTTGGCGACATAGACCTCCGCCACATCAGCAGCAATGTCCACCACTTCAGCTTTAATCGCCTCTAGTTCTGTCACATCTTGATGCAGTAATTTGTGACGGCGGTTATAAATTGAGATACGTTGTAAATTGAGAACATCATCATACGCCAACACCTGCTTTCGTGAATCGAAATGGAAGCCTTCAATACGGGTCTGGGCACCTTCTAATTGCCTTGAGATGAGCTTCATCTCAATTGGTTGGTCTTCAGGAATACCAAAGGTGCCCATGAGATTTTTGACTCGCTCACCACCAAAGACTCGCATAAGGGAGTCTTCCATAGAGACATAAAACTGGGTAGCTCCCGGATCACCCTGCCGACCCGCTCGCCCACGTAACTGATTATCAATACGCCTAGCTTCATGCCGCTCGGTACCAAGCACAAAGAGACCGCCGAGCTTTCGTACCTCATCTGCTTGTTCAGTGGTCGCCTGCGGACCTCCTAGTTTGATGTCGACACCTCGACCGGCCATGTTCGTCGCCAATGTCACCGCTCCTTTCACACCAGCAGCAGCAATAATCTCACCTTCTCGTTCGTGGTTCTTGGCATTGAGTACCTGATGCTCTACCCCAGCTGTAGCGAGCGCAATTGACATGCGCTCATTCACTTCAATTGAAGCGGTACCGATGAGAACCGGTTGCCCCGTTTTGTTAATTTCTTTTACCCGAGCAATAATCGCCTGAAACTTGCCAATTTCATTTTGGAAGATGAGATCATTATGATCAGTACGAGCGATGTTACGGTGAGTTGGCACCGGCACCACTTCAAGCTTGTACACGGTATAGAATTCTTCTTGAGAGGTGAGCGCTGTACCAGTCATACCACACAATTTTTCGTACATGCGGAAATAATTTTGGTAGGTAATAGAAGCGTAGGTCCGTGACTCACGTTGTACAACTACTCCTTCTTTGGCTTCGATAGCCTGATGGAGACCGTCAGACCAACGACGTCCAGGCTGCATACGGCCAGTGAACTCATCGACAATAACCACCTCGCCGTCCCGTACTACATACTCCTTGTCTCGAGTGTACAGAGCCTCTGCCCGTACAGCTGTTTCGAGGTGATGTACGTATTTGATACCTTTGTCAGTGTAAATGTTTTCTACACCCAGCATTTTTTCAGCAGCTTCGATGCCGCTATTTGTCAGTGTGGCGCTCCGTAATTTTTCATCGACAACATAATGCTCTTCGTTACGTAACTGCTTGGCAATTCCAGCAAAAACAGCGTAGAGGTTTTCGGAATCCTGTGCTGGTGCAGAAATGATGAGCGGTGTACGTGCTTCATCAATCAGAATCGAGTCAATCTCGTCGATAATCGCAAAGGTGTGGCCGCGCTGCCGTAAGCGGGTTGTATCAAATTCAATATTATCGCGCAGGTAGTCAAAACCGAACTCACTGTTGGTACCATATGTAATGTCCGCTGCATATGCCTCAGTGCGTGTACATGGACGCAAAAAATCATAGACTACTTTATATGAACCTACTTCATCACGCTCACGATCCTTTTCAACATGTGACGCATCATACAGATAAGAACCTGTACTATTGATAATACCAACTGACAAGCCGAGTAGATCATACACCTGACCCATCCAGGCGGCGTCACGCCGAGCTAGGTAGTCGTTAACCGTCACGACATGGACACCATTCCCATTGAGCGCATTCAAAAAAGCAGGTAATGTACCGACCAACGTCTTTCCTTCTCCTGTGCGCATTTCTGTTATCTTGCCACGATGCAACAGTGCGCCACCAATGAGCTGCACATCATAGTGTCGCAGTCCAAGAGTACGCTTACTAGCCTCTCGAGCTAGCGCAAAGGCGGTAGGCAGTACATCATCAAGCGTCTTTTCACCAGCTGCCAACGCGGTCCGCAGGGCGTTAGTTTCGGCCCGCAGTTCCGCAACTGAAAACTCGACGTAACGCTCCTCAAGCGCATTAATCGAGGCTATTAGTGGTGCCAGGACGGCCAATTCACTCTTGTAAGAAGGGCCGAAAAATCTATCTAAAAATGACATAGTTTGCCAAGTATACCGTTTTTTATAGGAAAAATAAATAGAACGCCTTTTCCTGCACTACAGATAAATCAAAGTTCATATATCCACAACATACAACACAAGGAGCGTCCAAACATAAAACCGCCAAAGGCGGTTTTATGCAATCAGCTCGACACGGAGGTGTCTTACTTCTTCTTCGCTACTTTTTTTGCGGCCTTCTTTGGGGCAGCCTTCTTGACAACCTTCTTTACAGCTTTCTTGGCTACCTTCTTCTTTGCTGGAGCCTTCTTCACTGCTTTCTTGGCTACCTTCTTAGCGGCCTTCTTTTTTGCTACTGCCATAGTATGTGATGAGAGTTAGTTGAATAAATTTCGACCGCATGACTCTCTCGCTTCAAAGATCAAACAATATGAGAGAATGTCTGCTTACATCTATTATCACGTGTAAAATTTTTTCGCACAATTTCTTTTCAATCATTTGTGGGGATAAAAAATAAAATCATTTTTTGCAAAAAAAAAAAATATTCAAACTACTGCAACACCACCACTTCCCACTCAATTACAATTCCTGTCGTAACAAAAACTTTTTCTGCAATCAAATGTGCAAAGGTCACCACCGCATCAGCCGTCGTATACGGAGTCACTGTTAGCACTAATGCTTGTTTCTCGAATAAACCGACAGCACCGTCTCGATATCCTTTGAGACCACAAACTTTATCTAAAATAAATCCGAGTGAAATTTTTTTGGTCCGTTCGTTACCGCCCTCATATATCGGCAACGTTGGATATGTTTCAGCCAGCTTCAATGCAATATCGTTGGCAACAATCGGATTTTTGAAAAATGATCCTGCCGTACCCACCACCTTCCAGTCAGGGAATTTGTCGGCGCGAATTTCTACGACCGCCGCACGGATTTCTTGAAGAGTTGGCGATTGATCGAGGAACCGTTCAGCTAAATCTTTATAGGTTAACTGGGGTTTAGCACTCGTTGTAAGAGTAAAGATAACTGCCAACACAATATAGTGTTTCCCTTCGGGGTGTTTGAAGATTGAATCACGATAGGCAAAACGACATTCGTCATGAGTGAGCATGTCTATAGAATGTGACAAACGATTGTATACTCGCACCATAGTCACCACCTGACTTGCCTCCACACCATAAGCTCCCACATTTTGCACCGGCACTGCCCCGACCGAACTAGGTATCGCTGTTAGATTTTCAATACCCCACCACCCCGCTTGAACGGTATGACTAATCAGCGTATCCAAATCTTCCCCTGCACCTACGGTACACACAACCGCATGTGTATCAGACATCACCACCGAGTCGATTCCTGTAATGGCAATTTTGACAACAACACCAGGATATTCGTTATCAAGCGCCAATACATTTGAACCAGCGCCGAGCACAAAGAGCGGCAAGTGCCGCTCTTCTGCAAACGTTACCGCTTCTGCAACCGCTTGTTCCGTCTTTGCAACCATGAAGTACCGGGCGGTACCACCAACTTTTAGAGTTGTGTGAGAAGCCAGCGAGACGTGTTCCTCGATCACCAAATCATCCATAGTTTTATTGACAGCCTACTTCTGGCGCTCGACCGGCCTTAAGATTACCTGACACACAGGTAGCCGTTGGCGCAAAAGTAGGAACGGCCTTGGCACCTCGTGCCAGCGTTTCAATCGCCTTATCTGTCATAATCTGGCGGCGTTCAGGTTTAGTGGTTGATGCCTCTTGTCCGAGCTGGTAATACAAATACGCCAAACTCGCCCACTGTTGTGCGTTGTCAGGTGATGTAAGAACGCGCTTTTCGTACAAGGCCGCCAAATCTTCATACCGCTTCGCCTGGTTCAGAGCCGAAAAGACAAAGTCACTGCCAGCGAGACGATCTTTGAACTCAGGGGTGGTTGAAGCAATCAGACTCTCTGCCTTGACGGTGTCACCAGTGAACAAAAGTGACGCATAGTAGTATTCACGCGCTTCATCATTAGATTCATCTAAAGCAAAAGCCTCAGCGAAGAATTCGCGAGCAGTTGGATTATTCCCAAGCGCAATTTCAACTGCCCCCTGCTGAAGAATAATAGCCTGCTTCTTCGGTGATAATGCGCGAGCAGTTGCTAGCTCTGTCTGTGCCTTTACATTATCTCCAGTAGCACGATAGTAGCTCGAAAGGAAAACATGAAGACGTGCATCGCCTGGCTTTTTTTCTACCATCGTATGAAGTGCCCGTTCAGCAGAAGCCAAGAACTTATCTTTAATGGCCGGATCAACCGAACCAGGATTTTGAGCAATACTCATTGCTTGCTGAGCAAATTGTTCGACGATTTCTTGTTCTGCAAATGAATTGAGTGCAAGCACCTCTTCGAATGTTGCCAAGCGTTTGGTGACATCTTGTTCACGAAACGCATCAATGATACCGGTAGCAGCACGCATGCCTGGCACATTCACGACATACACAACCATAACCGCTACTACCACAACCAGCGGAGCAACGATTTGTGTCACGAGAGGTGTTGGTATTGAAAACTTCATCACACTTCCCCATTCCTTACTATAGTAACTGTGCACGAGCGCAAGCAAGACTGCGAAGAAGATGTAACTGATAATATTATCAAACACGACTAGATTGTGTGTGATGTAACCGATCGTAAGACCGACCAAAATACCTCGTTCAAGTACTGGAATACTGCTTTCTTCCCGCCAGGCAACAATGACTAAATAGTAAAAGAGGGCAGCAAAAATACTGGCGTACATTACCAAACCGACGACACCCCCGGCAATCAGCCAGTCGAAGACGATATTGTGAACACGGTCAAACCACTGTTCCTGACTGTACAAATGTGGATCGTACTCCGCATTGAACACATAGTTGAAGTTACCGTTCCCCCAACCAAAGACCGGTCTTTCCTTTACTCCTTCAATAGACATTCCCCAAATAGTTGAACGTACCTTAAGGTCACTGCCGAGGTCAATGTTAGCAATACGAGCAAGCGCTGGAGTACTTTGAATATACGCTGAATCGCGAACCGCAAAGAAACCAGCAAACATCACTGCCAACACCACCGCTGCCATCAACGCATAACGACGAATCTGTGGTAGTTTGGCAGCAAACAGAACTACATAAGCAACAGTAGCGAGTGATCCGGCTGCTAAACCGATAGCCGTACCACGCGTACCTGTTTGGAGTAATACAAACACAAACAGTGCCATAAGAATACCGTAGATGATGCGGTATGGTAGTACGCGAGTGCGTACAAAAAGTAACGCTACAATAAAGATGTGGAAGAGCATGTACACGGCCATATACGCCGCATTACCAAGGGTACTATCAACACGAGTAGTCCCCGTTGAAAGCTGCGCCACTCCTTGAAAAGCCACCAGAGCGGCGACACCAACTGTTGTGTTGAGGAAGTAGGTCCAGACAGTCCGACTCTTGAACATTGCCGCCAACACGAAGAAATAGAAGAACACATGCACAAGCGTGACATACCCGTCCATTCGTTCAAAGTTACTCCATAAGGCAGTGGTGACATGTTCAGCCATCATCGTTGAGATGAACATTGCCGCGAGCAAACCACCAAAAGTCGCCAAGAGCCAAGAGAATCGTGGACGAAATGTTTTATCAAGGAGCGCTAATATAATATAAGACGCCAAAACGATCTCAACAATGACACGGAACCAGAAATTCTTACCGGTAATGTACGGGAAAAAATTTTCATTTGCTACATAAAGTGTTAAAAACGGTACCGCAAACAACCCTACATAAATAATGCCTTTCAAAATATCTTTCATCCCGTTAGACGAGTACGACTGAGTGGACATGTGTAAAACTTTAATGTTAATTAAATTATCCTAGTTAGCCGACCCAATGGCGTCTAACAGGATTCATATGGCTACTACTATACCACAAGGAAAAACGGGCTTGTCCCTAGACGAAACGACATTACTAGTGTCTTTCTGTGGAATGAAGCCAAAAAATTGAGGGGTATATACATCTACTCCAAGTTCCAAAAGGCGACCATATCCCGCCCCATAATATGAGACAACCGGTCTGCCGAAGGTCGCATACTTGCAACAAATAGCGCTTGTTCTTCTGCCGAAAGTAGTGTTTCAATGGCTGGCTCTGGCGGAAAAAGAGGTCCAATGGGACGTTCTCTAAATTTTTTGACTGCTGTTTTTATACGTATGATACTCCGCTTTATAAGACCGGGGTTTTTTGGTGGTTCGGGTGGCGGCGCAAGATGACGGAGGCTTTTGGGGATGACCGTTTTTGTAACTTCAAGATATTCATACAATTCGGACATTACTTTTAGTGGGTCTGCCACCAAATCTTCATACGCAATGATGTGTAAGTTTACCGGTGCGTAATACTCGCTAAAATGAGCCAAGTGATCAGCATAATAACTTTCAGTCTGCAACGAGACCTCTTCAGCCAGATAGGTGGCGGCACTCTGATTCTTGGCTCGAGCATCTATATCACGATGCGCCACATACGCGGCCAATGCCCGCTTCAGTGGGTGACGAACAATGACAAACAATTTTGTCTCACTGTAGCTCGTCGCAATACGTTTGGGAACTTGTGCGTTAATAAGGTAGCCTGGCGACACATCACCACACAGCAACCCACTCTTTCCCTGCGAAGGACAGATTCGTTCCTCATACCAATCAAGTCCTTTTTTGGTGAATGCTTCGGTATTAAAAAAATTTCCCGACGGTATAACATCAACAATTTCATCATGTTCAGCGAGCCATGTAGTAACTTGTGTCAATCCAGCAAACGATGCCCCGATTCCAATAAATGCTGGTCCTTTGCGCATTTTCATATTTCAATCATATTAGTGTAGCACGGGTCTTATGACCCATCGAACAAAAGAGCGCTTTCCACACTCGTGCGATACTCACTTTCATAGGCAGCTTGACTAGTCAACAAGCGGCCGAGTACCGCCGCCCGACTCTGTTGCCGCAACAACAAACGATCGCTCGTATTATTAAGTAGTCGCGATAAGGCATCTGTTATCCGCGACGAACGGGCATCGGATACGATGTAGGCTGACTGCCCATCAGTAAAGATATCTTCACGCAATACTGTCTTCACCATAACTGTCGGTACGCCAGCTGCAGCGCCATACAACACCACCTCATCGGCCGATGTATCACTGTCAGTAACCAGGAGCGCATCAGCACTGTCCATATATGACCGCAAATCATCGGCTCGCCGTTCAATAATTACCTGATCTTTGATACCGAGTAGCTCCGCCCGACGTTCACATTCCATAACACCCGTCCCATTACCAACCATCAAAAAACCCACCCGTGGATTACGAAGCAGACCACGCACAGCATCTATTGCGTTAAAGGCGGTTGATGTCGGGGTCAAATCACCCACATACAAAATAATAAAACTGAATTGCGGATACTTTTTTTTCAAGAACGTTCCTTGTTGACCCGTGAAATCATTGAGATAGCCTCGGTACCGTGGTAGGACCATTACATCATGTGTATCACCAAGCATATCTTGATATGATGCTGCCACATCATCACTCGTCACACGAATACTCGGAAACAATCGAATGAGCCACCGTTCATAATATCGATGCAGACGTTTTAATGCCGGCCGATATCGCTCAGGAATATGGAGTTGTACGGATCGTTTGTAGTACACGCCCGCACCATACACACAAAATGCACTCACCCCGACTTCGCGCGCAACAATAATGTCGGGGCGAAAACCCTCGGCAAACGTCAATTCTTTGGCCATCATCGACCACGCAAAAAACGGTAGCTGCCAGATATGTTTTGCAGTGACTGTATACAACCAGGTATTATCATCAATACGAAGTACTGGATTTTTTG
>ERZ724509.461-NODE-461-length-17714-cov-114.656719_pt1 | contig 17714 bp, 14 predicted proteins | sample MGYA00376042_ERZ724509 | MGnify/ENA primary metagenome ERZ724509 (study PRJEB28724, sample SAMN07190887) | wastewater metagenome | isolation source: effluent of sewage treatment plant in Hong Hong | place: USA: Christiansburg, Virginia | collected 2016-03-01 ...
TTCGCACCCCCGGCCGCGTCGATTTTCGACTGAATCCAGGCGTCGACCGCAGCAATGTCTAGCCCGGATGCGCGTTCACCAAGCTTTACCAATTGCAAGCGGCCGGCACGGATTTCCCTATAGACTTGAGAAACCGAGACCGCCATGCGGCGCGCCGCCGCCGGGACTTTCTCGATAGCTGGCCGTGCGGCCGCGCTGTCGCTGGATTGGTTTTGCATGATTCACCTTTCAATGGCACGGCACATGCCGTAAGGGAATCATCGCGGCCTATCTATATAGGCTGAATAGGAAAAAATCGACCGTGAAAAAACGTCAGAAACGATGCCATACAGGCCATTTCCAGGGATTTCAACCCAGCCTATCCTATGGCTTATCCGGCCTATTTTTCAGGCTGCCAGCCTTTCAATTGACGTTTGTACCAACTCAGCGTGTGCGCGCCCTTGCCGCCTTTGTACAAATGGTCAGTTGACCCGGATTTACATTTACTCGCGGCCTCTGACTCAAGTTTTTTTGCAACAGTAGTCATTGACGGCACGCTGTCGGCACTTCCTTTCAATTCACGGGTGATTTCCGCCGCCCTTTGCTTGACTCGGCTTTGCAGATCAGCGGCTGGCTGCGCCTCGTCAACAGTAGGCGCGCACTGGTCCGCAACAACCGGCCCGGATTGTTGCACAGGGTCAGGTTCCTGCTCTCTCGGGTAAAGCCCGGCATCAATAATGCTGGGGTCGTGTCGCCCGGCTCCCCCAAAAATAGGAAAAGCCGCCTTCAGTATTTCAGCAGGGCCGGGTATTACCTTGGGCTGATCTGCCAACAATCGCGCGATTTCGTCATGGCCGGCCAAACCCTCGTTCTCAGCCCAAGCGGAAAACTCTGATAGCGATACGGTAAGTATCGGCGTGAAATGCGGATAAGGGATAGTCAGCCAGTCCGACGAAATCACATAATCAATCGCCCGCCGATGGTCACCCTCAAAAATTGCCCGCTTTAGCGAGTTCCGCCGGTCCCAAGTCGGCAGATGCCAATCAGGAACAGCAACGCCTGTTGACCTATCCCGCAATCGAAACGCCCCCGCTTTCGCGGCGCGGTCGATTGCATCGTTCAAGGTTAGCGCGGCGTCGAGATATGCCAAGTAACGCGCTTCATGGGGAACAATCAAAGCCTTGCCGGCTGGCATAGACGGATGGCGCTTGGCAACTGTCCGCATTGCCAACAAGTGAACAATCCGGGCAATCGTTACATGGTCGGACGGCGGAAAAGGCCAGCGTTCAACCGCCAGGGACGCGCTAACTTTTCGGAAAATGTCCCCATAGAAATATCCCGGATGCTTTGCCGTTTCGTCTAACAGGCTCTCCCTTTCGGCAGGGTTCATGGCCTTTCAAGCCGCCAGCCGTTCAACATGCGGGCGCTCGCTTGCCCGCTGCCGGGCTTGCCATAGGTCCCGCTGGGTCTGCATCTGCAACCAAAAGCCGGGGCTGGTCCCCAGGGCTTCCGATAGCCGCAAATCCATGTCCGCAGTAACGGCCGCGTGTCCGTTGAGAATGCGGGACAGCATGACGCGCGAAATGTCCAAATGCTTGGCGAAAGCGGTAACGCTCAGGCCAAGGTCATCAATCCAGCCGGCCAAGACTTCGCCGGGGTGTGCGGGGTCGTGCATATCCATAATCTTCGCCCTCAGTGGTAATCGAGATAGTCCAACAGTTCAACATCGCTCCCGTCGAAGCGAAACACCAAGCGCCAATTGGCTTGCACGGTCAAAGACAGGAAGCCTTGCCGGTTTCCGGTCAGCCCGTGCAGCCGCCAGGCGGGGCGCGCCAAATCGGCGGGACTTTTCGCCGCATTGAGGGCGGTTAGCTGCTCTCTCAGCCGCTTGGCGTGTATCGGCTGGATACCCGCCGCGCCCCCGGTCAAAAAGAACGCCTCTAGCCCTTTGTGGCGAAACGATTTAATCATGGTGTAAATCTACACTTTACGGAAAGGATAGGCAAACGGTTTTCAATTTCGCCCGGCGCTCACGGCAACCGCCAGCGCCTCGGCATAGGCCAGGCGGGCGCGATGCACAAGGCGCAGGGCATGGGCAGCCGCAACGGCGGCCGATTCCTGCCGGCATTCCACGGCGTCGCCCGCGAAATCCTTTTCGACCGCCAGGCGCAACAAATCAAGCACGGCCTCGGCTGCCATCAGGTCGCCAATCGGGCCGGCCGGCGGATAGTCGGGGGCGGGCGATTCGCAGGCGCGCTGGATGGGCGCAACCGGGACAACCACGCGGGCGGATTTCGCCATGTTTTCACCCTCTCATTTCAACAGCGCGCCGGCCGCTCGGGACGGGTCCCGGCAGTTCCCTTGCGCGGCATTTCGCACGGCCTGAAACGTCCTGATTCCGAAGTGTCCCGGCGTGTCCCGGCTGTGTCCCGGCGTAAATATGCAAATCGGAAACGTGAAACGGCCTATTCGCATGGGTTTCCGGCTTTTGTCCCGGCTGTCCCGGTTGTCCCGGCATATTTCGGTAGGGGTAGAAAGAAAAGGCGGCGCGCATCATGCCTTTTTCGGGGTCCGCTGCTTGATCGGAATTACCTTGTCCGCGTCGCCTTTTTCGCACTGTGCCAACAGGTCGGAAAGGGCATTCAGGGCGGCCCGGCGTTCCTCAAAATAATCATGCACGTTATAGACCGCCTCGATACCCTTGGCCGGTTTGTGGTTCAGGCACATTTCGGCAATGTAGGGGGCGACACCCAGGGCGGCAAGGTGGGTGCGGGCCGTCCGGCGCAGATCGTGCACCGTGAAGGGGTCAAGGTCGGATTGCAGCATGTAAAGGGCATGGTTCAAGGTCGTTTCACCCATGAAGCCCGTCAGCTTGCCGGGGGCCATTCGCTGCACCGGGAACACATAGGCGTTATGTCCTCTCGCCTTCTGTTCCTTCAGGATACCAACCACCCAGGGCGACAGCGGAATGCGGATTGCTTCGTCGGTCTTGGTCTGTTCCTTGGGGATATGCCATTCGCCGGCCTTCAGGTCGAACTGGTCCCAGGTTGCGGTCAACAATTCCATTTTGCGGACCCCCAGGGCAAGCAAGAGCTTGAGGGCCGCCGCCGAATAGGGCGGAAAGTTTGGGGTGTCCCGCATCGCCTTGAAGAATTTAACCAGCTCGGCACGGGACAGCACCCGACTACGCGGCCCGATCTTGCCGCCTATGTCTTTCCAGCCAAAGGGGGCGGCCGGATTCGCCGTGATGATATGGCGCTTCATGGCGTAATCAAACAGCGTCTTGGATAGCTGCAAGACTTTCTTTGCCGTCTGAATTACGCCACGATCAGACAAGGGCCGTAACAAGGCGTCAATATCAGCGGGGCGAACGTCGGCAACCTGTTTGTTGCCCAGCTTTGGCAGGATATGAAGGGCGAACACCCCGGCAACCTGTTTCGGTTCCTTGCGCTGCCCTTCGATCTGGCGGGCAAAGAATTCGTCATACAGTGTTTTGACGGTCCCGACCTTGGCCAGCGTTGCCGCCAGCTTGGCGGCCTCTTTCTGGTTCTGTTTGGCCAGGGCAACGTCTACGCCTTGACTGACTGCCACGCGCTTTTCCGCTGCCAGTTCGCGCGCCTTGGTCAAGGTCATGTCGGGGTAGCGCCCCAGGGTCAATTCCTTTCGTTGCCCGGCAATCCGATAACGCAACGTCCACGCCGCCGTTCCCTTGGCCGATAGCGTGAAGGTCAAGCCGTCCCCGTCCGCTTTGGTTACAGGCTCCCCGGCTTTGATCCAATTCCGCAGCTCAATATCTGTCAGCATTCCCACGCGAAAACCTCCTAGCTACCCATTTTCCGTTTAGCTACCCACAATCCGGGTAGCTAATGATGTAGCGTGTCACCTAACTACCCAAATATTGTGCGCTGTCTCGCTACGCTACGCAACGACTAGACATAAAAAAACCCGGAAAATCCGGGTCTTAGTGGTTTTGCTGCTACGTTATGAAACGTCCTGAAATAACATCAAAGGGTTTTGGCGATAACCTTTGAATCGGCCGCTATGCCAACAAATACAAGGGGTTTAGATTCTGCCGTTTTCAGTAGCTACCCAACTGGCTACCCAGAAACCGGCCGCTGCAATCATTTTGACCGAAACCCGGCAAGATCGCCAGCTAACCCCCCCCTCTCATTTTTCGCGCCGCTGCGAACAGAGGGGAACGAACGGTCAGGGGTTGAAAGGTTGCAGACTTTTTGCCCGCCCCCTCTCTGTCAAGCAAACTGTATAGACCCTAAATTTTTCTACGCCTGCGGACGCGGCGCGCGCGAATGACCCCATGCGCTCAAAGTCCAGGGAGGACCCGCAACTAGCCCAGGGGTTGCCGCCTGAATATCGGCTCCCGAATGTAGCCCGGCCGAAACTCCAAGCCTTGCAACAGGAAAGACCGTTCCACGATCACACTGAAGCGGCCCAACACCCCGGCAACGTCAAGGCTGGTTCTGAATGCCCGCAAGGCGGACGCGGACGGGGGGCGCGGTTGCCAAGGGTCGGTCCCGACAAACAGCGCCAAGGCGTAGGAATCAAGGATCGCGTTTTCGGTTGCATCGTCGGACAGCTCCCAAACCTCTTGGACAACCCGGCAGCGCATCATCATCGCCAGGCTGTAACCCTTCCGGCCGCGCTTGCGCTGGTCTGCCTGATAATGGGGCCGGCATAGCGCCTCAAGATCGGGCCAATTCACCGTCTGTTCGATCAAGCCCAGGGCAACCGCTCGGGAAGGCTGGCGGGCTTTCGGCCATCGCACAGAGCCAAACAGGCTTGGCCGGACTGCGCCCGCTAAATTGTAATTTTCTCGTCTGGTCATCGTTTTAGTAATTTCACTATGCTACGAAGTTGCGGCCTGAGCGTTTCACGCGCCGCTAACGTACCCGCACACCAACCAAGGGGGAGGACCCGCAAGCCCTGCCCAGCGCTCTGCCTGGTCGGCTTGCCTGGTCACTTTCTGACGCAAAAATATTGACTGCCCGCCCCCTACGCGCGCCCCGGTTGCAGGGCTTTTCCTTCCTACCCCTACCGTTTTATGCCGGGACAACCGAGACAACCGGGACAAACGCCGTAAAGCATTGCGAATAGGGCGTTTCGTGTTTCCATTCTGCATATTTACGCCGGGACACAGCCGGGACACGCCGGGACACTTGGTTATCAGGACGTTGCAGGACAGGCGCAGGGCTGCCAAAACGGGCGCGCCATCGCGTCCCGCATCGTTCCCCGGCGCGTTTGTTTTGGGGGTATTCCAGCCGCTCACAAGCCCGGCCATCTGTCCCGCCCTGGTCGCTGGTCGGGGTCGCCCGGCTGGGGTTTGAAGCACTCGCAGCGGCGCAGCCAATCCAGGGCGGGGGCATAGGTCCGGCTGGCGACCAGCTCCCGGCGGGCAACCGCCAGGCAGCGGCCATTACTCGCCAGGTTGCCGCATTCGGCACAGCGCCGCCGGTTGTCCCCGCGCCGCTCGGGGTCATCAATGCCAGGCAGTCCGGCCGGCGCGTCCGTTCCCTTGCTTGCCGCCGTGGTTCCCTGCCCTGCCTCGGGGAGTGCCGGGGGTGGGGCAGCGCCCCCGGATAACATGCCGTCCCAATCAATCATCGTCGGACTCAAACAGCGCCGGCAGGATATGGACCACGCGGGCGCGCCCCTCAGTCGGCAGGCTCTCACGGACCAACCACGGGCGGTCTGTTTCGCTGCCCTTGCGGCAATACCCTTTGGCGACCAGCAAACGCCCCACGGCCGCCGCGTCGTAACCCTTGCAAACCACGCCGCGCCAAGCCTCATTGAACAGGAAATATTCTTGGCTTTCGTTGCCCTCGGCATCCTGACAGCCGCGCCGATAGCCGGCGCGGTCAGGCTTGCCCGGCGCGTGCTTGTCCGTATCGTTCGCCGGCCGGTCCCAATCCGTAAAAGCCGATTCGCCCTTGCGCCGTATGAATTCGCGGACCTGCCTGAGCATGGCCTTTTCTTCCTGGTTCCCTTGGCCGCCGCGTCGGGACAGCCAGGCATCAAAGCAAGTGCGGGCCGCTTGTAGCGCCTCGCCAGGCTGCCAGCCGGTAATTCCCCATTTCGTCGCCAACTCGCCAGCCGCCCCGACAAGGGCGAAGCGGCCCGCAACCCGGCGGGCCTGCCCATGCGCCGCGTCGTTCAAGCAATGCGCCTCAAACTTTCTTTGCGCCTCGCGGACCAGATCGGGGACCGCCTCTTGGTTGCTCGCCAGCTTGGAAACAAAAGCATGAAAGGCCGTCCCGTAGTGCCGGCGGGCGGCGCGGTCAAGGGCCTTGGCAAACTCGCTGCCCGTCGCGTAATCGTGCAGATTCTCGAACACTCCCAGGCCGGCCCCGGCATCGGCTGGAATCTCTGCCAGGCGTAATTCCTGCCCTGCCCTCGGGGTCTTGCCGATCTCCCCCAAGTGTTCAGACAAGCCGATTTCGCCGCAAGACAGGAACAGCAACCGCCAGCTTGCCCGGTCCCGCGCGCCGCCGGTCCGGCCGGCCCGTGATTTGCCGGACCCGTTTGCCAGCATGTAGCAGGTTTCCCCCGCCTCTCGGGGATCCATTTGGGCCAGCTCATCAAGCAACAATGGCGCGTCACAATGGGCGCTCGCCAGGGCCTCCAAGCCGTTCGACGTTGCCCGCCAGCGTTGCATGAAGTCCGCACCGCCGCACACCGAAGCGGCAACCCGTAGCGCCGTGGTCTTGCCGTCGCTGGAATTGCTGCGAAAGTGGAAGCCGCCGGATTCAGCCCCAATCAGGAACAGCAGGGGCGAAGCGAAGCACACCGACACAGCGAACAGCAGCCGGGAATTGCCGCCGCACAGGCGCGCAAGCTCGCGTTGCCATTCGTTCAGGTTGCCGCGCATGGCGAACGTATGCACCGGCCCGCCTTCGCTTTCGTAAATCCACGCGCCCGCATTCGGGCCGATAGCATCGCCCGGCAAGACAAACGCCGCACCATCGGGGCCGGCATCGTGCCAGCCGGTCCGCTGGGTTACGCGGGCGCGCGCTTTCGGGCTGGCGGTTTGCAAGTATTCGATCAGCGCCGGCCGGCCGCGCGGCGCGATCCGCAAGCCCTGGTCAAGCAACAGCCCGGCAACCTCGGCACCATCGCCACGGAATAACGCCATCGGCACAATCACGCGATGCAAGGCGCGGTCGGGGTCGAAAAATTCGACCAGCAAGCCCCAGGCAAAATTCCGGGGGTCCCGCACCATCGCCACCGGCTCCACGGGCGCGCACACCCAGCGCGGCGCGCGGTCCGTTTCGATCAGCCAAACACCCTTGGCGTCTAGTTGAAATCGTCCGCTCTTGGGGGCCTCGCTGGCGGCCGCCGCTGCCTTGCCGGCGGCCGGCTGCACCGGGCGCAGCGTGTCCGGGTCTTGCATCAGTAACGCGGCATGGGCAGCGGTCCAACCACGGGCGACCAGATCGGCCGCGTCGTCACCATCGGCCAAGGGGTCGCCATCGGCAAGCGCCGCAACCCCCTCCGCCTCGATAGGCCGCCGGGCGAAGCTCGCCAGGTTGAAAACAAAAACATTTCCGGCGTTGACCGCAGCCAGCGCCGCCGCAACATCGCCGGCCGCCTTGGTTCCGGCGGGGTCATTGTCCGGCCATAGCCAGCATTCACGGCCGGCCAAGGGCGACCAATCCGCCTTGGCGACCGCTTGCGCCCCGCCCTGCCAGGTAATCACGGGGTTTTCAGGGAACAGCGAAACCGCAGCATCGCGCGCTTTTTCGCCTTCGACGATCAGCACCGGGCCGGCCTTCGCCTCCAGATCAGGCAAGCCAAGCAAGGGACGCGGCGCGGGCGGGGCCTTGAACTGCCATTGCATCCGGCCGTCAGGGAAGCGCCACAGGGTCAAGGGCGAAAACTGTTTCCGCTCGCCTTTCGGTTCGTAGCGGTCGTGATAGAAGCACACCGCCCCCGCCGCGTCCGTGTAAGGCCAGCGGCCGGCCGGCCTGCCGTGTCGAGAATGGGCAACCGGCGGGGCCGGGGCATCGTCGGGAATCGGCATAACGCACACCGCGCCATCGGCCGGCATCGTTGCTGGCTGCTTTTTCTCGGGGGTTGATACCCTACCCCCGCCTGTGTCGCGTTCGTTCGGCTGGCGTTGATTCTGGCGGTCCGGTTTGACGATTCCGAAATGATCCGCCAGCCGTTCCGCCGCTTCGATCTGCCGGCAGCCCAGGACATAGGCAGTCAAGGCGACCAGATCGCCGCCCCGGTCGTCTGTGGCAAATTCTGACCACGCGCCGGAATCGCGGTTAATCGACAGGCTGCCCGGCTTGTGGTCGTTTCGGGTCGGATTGATCGGCAGATATTCGCGCGCCTGGTTCTTTCCACCGGACAAGCCGAGAAAAGCCATAGCCCCGTCAAAATCTGCCAGCGCCGCCGCTGCGACCTTGCCGATAAAGTCATTCGCCATCGCCGGCCGCCTCTCTGGCATCGCGCCGCGCCTGCCAATGCGCCGCGCCTGCCTCGCGGGCGCAACTCCGACAGGTTCCGGCGTTCATTTCTCCCCAATGTTCCGCCAGATCAGCCAGGCCGGACAACAGGGATTCATCAAGGGATTCCAGGCGCTTGTCAAACACGCCGGCCAAGTCTGAAAGCCCGCGCTCGCTGGCGTTCGCAAGTGATTCCAGCCTCTCATAAATCACCCAGCTTTGATATTCGCGGGCTTGCGCTTCGATCATCGCGGCAACAAGCGGCGCGAACTGGACAGCGAAGGCGGCCGGGTCGCGTTCCAAGGATTTTTCAAGCCCGAAACGCTCGGCAAGCAAGCGCAGGGACCGGCAAAGGTAATTGCTCGCAGAATCCGCCGTTTGCCGCTCGGCATCGGATGCCGTGAAACCTACGCGGGCGCTCATTTCGCACCCCCGGCCGCGTCGATTTTCGACTGAATCCAGGCGTCGACCGCAGCAACATCAAGACCGGATGCCCGCTCGCCAAGCTTTACCAGTTGCAAGCGCCCGGCGCGGACCTCTCGATAGACTTGGGAAACGGAAACACCCATGCGGCGCGCGGCCGTGGGGATTTTATCAATAGCGGGCCGGGCGGCCGTGCTCTCTTTGGTTTGGTTTTTCATGATTCACCTTTAAGCGAAATGGCACGGCAAAAGCGCCGTGCGGTGAATCATCCGAATCTGATAGCCGCCCCGTAACGGCTCAAAACATTATCGGCCCGGCCGAATAATCGAAATAATTTTCGGCCCCCTACGGGCCTTCAATTCCGCCAGTCCGTCGCCTTGCTCAAACTCACCCAAGACAATACGGACAGCAGGAAGGCTAGCCACACGCTCGCCCATTCCCGGTTCCCAGGCAATCGCCTTGCTGCCAAGTATTTCCAACCCGCCGTCCGGCGTTTCGTAAACTGTCGGATTTTCGATCAGGATGGAACATGCCGGCGGGCCTTCGCCGGCTGTGGAATCGTCAATCATGCTGTGTGCGTCTTTTTCAAGATCAAGTTTAATTTTCGCTGCAAGCGGGTTGCGGATTTTTCGAACTTTCTCGCCAGCGGAATACTTGAACAGGGCTGCCGTCTGCTCGTCAGATTCGCTCATTTTCCCGCCAAGCTCAGCACACTTTAGCGCCCATGCCAGCAACACCGCCAAATGCTTTTCATCGGCGCGCGGCCGGCCGGGGCCTTTGGTATCGGGCAGCGCGCCAAGCGGAAATCCATCAATACTTACTTGGCCGATACACCGGCCGGCTTTGTTCAGTAGCGCCCCCGAAATCAGCCCCGTTTGCCCTTCGCGATGCAGAATCTTGAAGTCGACAGATCCTAAAAATTGGTCCGGCGCGCTAGCTTCCCCTATCAGGGAAATCTCAGCCGCCAAGGGGTTTTTCTTGCTCGCTACCACGGCCAAGCCCTACCGATAAAACCGCGCCGCCGGGTAACTCTCCCTGATTTTGGCCTTGACCGCCTCCCGGTCAGCAGCTCGCAGGAACATTTCAACCGGCGCGGAATGCGTCGATTCGTCACACGCCCAAAACAGCGGCGCGCCAAGACCCCAATAGGCCCCACCCTGGTCATAGCCGCCGGCATCAATCCGCAGGCGTTGCAGTTGGAATTTGTAGGGCAGATCGGCCGGGCCGGTCTTGGGGGTGCGTCCGAATTCAGCGCCCCGGCTGGAAAATGCTTTCGGTAGTTTCATGGTTTGCTCTTTCACGCTGCCAGCCGCTCGATTCCGGCGTATTCGCCGGCCTTGGTCCTGGTCAGTTCCCACAGGTCTAGCGCCTCTTGCATTCGCAGCCAGCTTTCCGGCGTCGTTCCGGTCAGCTTGCCCAGGCGAATCGCCAGATCAGCGGACAGGCCGCGCTTTTCGTGCAGCAATTCGGAAACCGTCAGGCGCGAAACTGCCAGCCGGCGCGCGAATTCGGTTTGAGTCATGCCCAGGGCCGGCAACACATCCTCACGAAGAATCGCGCCGGGGTGCGTCGGCTTGCGGTTGGGGTTGCGTAGGGTCATCAGTGGTAATCCTCCAAATCAACGTCGACGGCATCTTCGCCGTCGAAAGCAAACGTGATTCGCCAGTTACCCGACACGCTCACGGCGTAACGCTTGGGATCGAAACCCGCCAGCCCGTGAAAGGCGAAGCCGGGCAGGTTCATATCCTCGGGGCGGCCGGCTGAATCCAGGCGGTCTAGCAGGCGCTCGATTCGGGGGCCATGCTTGGCATTTATGCCCCGCTTGTCCCCTTCCGAGAAAAACCGCAAAAGCCCTTTGTGTCGAATGCTGCGAATCATCGGGTCATTGTAATGCAATACATTACAAACACAAGCCGCTTAGATTTGCCGGGCGCTCACGGCAACCCCCAGCGCCTCGGCATAGGCCAAGCGGGCGCGATGCACAAGGCGCAGGGCATGGGCAGCGGCAACGGCGGCCGATTCCTGCCGGCATTCCACGGCATCGCCCGCGAAATCCTTTTCGACCGCCAGGCGCAGCAGGTCTAGCACGGCCTCGGCAGCCATCAGGTCGCCAATCGGGCCTGCCGGCGGATAGTCGGGGGCAGGCGATTCGCGGGCGCGCTGGATGGGCGCAACCGGGACAACCACGCGGGCGGATTTCGCCATGTTTTCACCCTCTCATTTCAACAGCGCGCCGGCCGCTCGGGACGGGTCCCGGCAGTTCCCTTGCGCGGCATTTCGCACGGCCTGAAACGTCCTGATTCCGAAGTGTCCCGGCGTGTCCCGGCTGTGTCCCGGCGTAAATATGCAAATCGGAAACGTGAAACGGCCTATTCGCATGGGTTTCCGGCTTTTGTCCCGGCTGTCCCGGTTGTCCCGGCATATTTCGGTAGGGGTAGAAAGAAAAGGCGGCGCGCATCATGCCTTTTTCGGGGTCCGCTGCTTGATCGGAATTACCTTGTCCGCGTCGCCTTTTTCGCACTGTGCCAACAGGTCGGAAAGGGCATTCAGGGCGGCCCGGCGTTCCTCAAAATAATCATGCACGTTATAGACCGCCTCGATACCCTTGGCCGGTTTGTGGTTCAGGCACATTTCGGCAATGTAGGGGGCGACACCCAGGGCGGCAAGGTGGGTGCGGGCCGTCCGGCGCAGATCGTGCACCGTGAAGGGGTCAAGGTCGGATTGCAGCATGTAAAGGGCATGGTTCAAGGTCGTTTCACCCATGAAGCCCGTCAGCTTGCCGGGGGCCATTCGCTGCACCGGGAACACATAGGCGTTATGTCCTCTCGCCTTCTGTTCCTTCAGGATACCAACCACCCAGGGCGACAGCGGAATGCGGATTGCTTCGTCGGTCTTGGTCTGTTCCTTGGGGATATGCCATTCGCCGGCCTTCAGGTCGAACTGGTCCCAGGTTGCGGTCAACAATTCCATTTTGCGGACCCCCAGGGCAAGCAAGAGCTTGAGGGCCGCCGCCGAATAGGGCGGAAAGTTTGGGGTGTCCCGCATCGCCTTGAAGAATTTAACCAGCTCGGCACGGGACAGCACCCGACTACGCGGCCCGATCTTGCCGCCTATGTCTTTCCAGCCAAAGGGGGCGGCCGGATTCGCCGTGATGATATGGCGCTTCATGGCGTAATCAAACAGCGTCTTGGATAGCTGCAAGACTTTCTTTGCCGTCTGAATTACGCCACGATCAGACAAGGGCCGTAACAAGGCGTCAATATCAGCGGGGCGAACGTCGGCAACCTGTTTGTTGCCCAGCTTTGGCAGGATATGAAGGGCGAACACCCCGGCAACCTGTTTCGGTTCCTTGCGCTGCCCTTCGATCTGGCGGGCAAAGAATTCGTCATACAGTGTTTTGACGGTCCCGACCTTGGCCAGCGTTGCCGCCAGCTTGGCGGCCTCTTTCTGGTTCTGTTTGGCCAGGGCAACGTCTACGCCTTGACTGACTGCCACGCGCTTTTCCGCTGCCAGTTCGCGCGCCTTGGTCAAGGTCATGTCGGGGTAGCGCCCCAGGGTCAATTCCTTTCGTTGCCCGGCAATCCGATAACGCAACGTCCACGCCGCCGTTCCCTTGGCCGATAGCGTGAAGGTCAAGCCGTCCCCGTCCGCTTTGGTTACAGGCTCCCCGGCTTTGATCCAATTCCGCAGCTCAATATCTGTCAGCATTCCCACGCGAAAACCTCCTAGCTACCCATTTTCCGTTTAGCTACCCACAATCCGGGTAGCTAATGATGTAGCGTGTCACCTAACTACCCAAATATTGTGCGCTGTCTCGCTACGCTACGCAACGACTAGACATAAAAAAACCCGGAAAATCCGGGTCTTAGTGGTTTTGCTGCTACGTTATGAAACGTCCTGAAATAACATCAAAGGGTTTTGGCGATAACCTTTGAATCGGCCGCTATGCCAACAAATACAAGGGGTTTAGATTCTGCCGTTTTCAGTAGCTACCCAACTGGCTACCCAGAAACCGGCCGCTGCAATCATTTTGACCGAAACCCGGCAAGATCGCCAGCTAACCCCCCCCTCTCATTTTTCGCGCCGCTGCGAACAGAGGGGAACGAACGGTCAGGGGTTGAAAGGTTGCAGACTTTTTGCCCGCCCCCTCTCTGTCAAGCAAACTGTATAGACCCTAAATTTTTCTACGCCTGCGGACGCGGCGCGCGCGAATGACCCCATGCGCTCAAAGTCCAGGGAGGACCCGCAACTAGCCCAGGGGTTGCCGCCTGAATATCGGCTCCCGAATGTAGCCCGGCCGAAACTCCAAGCCTTGCAACAGGAAAGACCGTTCCACGATCACACTGAAGCGGCCCAACACCCCGGCAACGTCAAGGCTGGTTCTGAATGCCCGCAAGGCGGACGCGGACGGGGGGCGCGGTTGCCAAGGGTCGGTCCCGACAAACAGCGCCAAGGCGTAGGAATCAAGGATCGCGTTTTCGGTTGCATCGTCGGACAGCTCCCAAACCTCTTGGACAACCCGGCAGCGCATCATCATCGCCAGGCTGTAACCCTTCCGGCCGCGCTTGCGCTGGTCTGCCTGATAATGGGGCCGGCATAGCGCCTCAAGATCGGGCCAATTCACCGTCTGTTCGATCAAGCCCAGGGCAACCGCTCGGGAAGGCTGGCGGGCTTTCGGCCATCGCACAGAGCCAAACAGGCTTGGCCGGACTGCGCCCGCTAAATTGTAATTTTCTCGTCTGGTCATCGTTTTAGTAATTTCACTATGCTACGAAGTTGCGGCCTGAGCGTTTCACGCGCCGCTAACGTACCCGCACACCAACCAAGGGGGAGGACCCGCAAGCCCTGCCCAGCGCTCTGCCTGGTCGGCTTGCCTGGTCACTTTCTGACGCAAAAATATTGACTGCCCGCCCCCTACGCGCGCCCCGGTTGCAGGGCTTTTCCTTCCTACCCCTACCGTTTTATGCCGGGACAACCGAGACAACCGGGACAAACGCCGTAAAGCATTGCGAATAGGGCGTTTCGTGTTTCCATTCTGCATATTTACGCCGGGACACAGCCGGGACACGCCGGGACACTTGGTTATCAGGACGTTGCAGGACAGGCGCAGGGCTGCCAAAACGGGCGCGCCATCGCGTCCCGCATCGTTCCCCGGCGCGTTTGTTTTGGGGGTATTCCAGCCGCTCACAAGCCCGGCCATCTGTCCCGCCCTGGTCGCTGGTCGGGGTCGCCCGGCTGGGGTTTGAAGCACTCGCAGCGGCGCAGCCAATCCAGGGCGGGGGCATAGGTCCGGCTGGCGACCAGCTCCCGGCGGGCAACCGCCAGGCAGCGGCCATTACTCGCCAGGTTGCCGCATTCGGCACAGCGCCGCCGGTTGTCCCCGCGCCGCTCGGGGTCATCAATGCCAGGCAGTCCGGCCGGCGCGTCCGTTCCCTTGCTTGCCGCCGTGGTTCCCTGCCCTGCCTCGGGGAGTGCCGGGGGTGGGGCAGCGCCCCCGGATAACATGCCGTCCCAATCAATCATCGTCGGACTCAAACAGCGCCGGCAGGATATGGACCACGCGGGCGCGCCCCTCAGTCGGCAGGCTCTCACGGACCAACCACGGGCGGTCTGTTTCGCTGCCCTTGCGGCAATACCCTTTGGCGACCAGCAAACGCCCCACGGCCGCCGCGTCGTAACCCTTGCAAACCACGCCGCGCCAAGCCTCATTGAACAGGAAATATTCTTGGCTTTCGTTGCCCTCGGCATCCTGACAGCCGCGCCGATAGCCGGCGCGGTCAGGCTTGCCCGGCGCGTGCTTGTCCGTATCGTTCGCCGGCCGGTCCCAATCCGTAAAAGCCGATTCGCCCTTGCGCCGTATGAATTCGCGGACCTGCCTGAGCATGGCCTTTTCTTCCTGGTTCCCTTGGCCGCCGCGTCGGGACAGCCAGGCATCAAAGCAAGTGCGGGCCGCTTGTAGCGCCTCGCCAGGCTGCCAGCCGGTAATTCCCCATTTCGTCGCCAACTCGCCAGCCGCCCCGACAAGGGCGAAGCGGCCCGCAACCCGGCGGGCCTGCCCATGCGCCGCGTCGTTCAAGCAATGCGCCTCAAACTTTCTTTGCGCCTCGCGGACCAGATCGGGGACCGCCTCTTGGTTGCTCGCCAGCTTGGAAACAAAAGCATGAAAGGCCGTCCCGTAGTGCCGGCGGGCGGCGCGGTCAAGGGCCTTGGCAAACTCGCTGCCCGTCGCGTAATCGTGCAGATTCTCGAACACTCCCAGGCCGGCCCCGGCATCGGCTGGAATCTCTGCCAGGCGTAATTCCTGCCCTGCCCTCGGGGTCTTGCCGATCTCCCCCAAGTGTTCAGACAAGCCGATTTCGCCGCAAGACAGGAACAGCAACCGCCAGCTTGCCCGGTCCCGCGCGCCGCCGGTCCGGCCGGCCCGTGATTTGCCGGACCCGTTTGCCAGCATGTAGCAGGTTTCCCCCGCCTCTCGGGGATCCATTTGGGCCAGCTCATCAAGCAACAATGGCGCGTCACAATGGGCGCTCGCCAGGGCCTCCAAGCCGTTCGACGTTGCCCGCCAGCGTTGCATGAAGTCCGCACCGCCGCACACCGAAGCGGCAACCCGTAGCGCCGTGGTCTTGCCGTCGCTGGAATTGCTGCGAAAGTGGAAGCCGCCGGATTCAGCCCCAATCAGGAACAGCAGGGGCGAAGCGAAGCACACCGACACAGCGAACAGCAGCCGGGAATTGCCGCCGCACAGGCGCGCAAGCTCGCGTTGCCATTCGTTCAGGTTGCCGCGCATGGCGAACGTATGCACCGGCCCGCCTTCGCTTTCGTAAATCCACGCGCCCGCATTCGGGCCGATAGCATCGCCCGGCAAGACAAACGCCGCACCATCGGGGCCGGCATCGTGCCAGCCGGTCCGCTGGGTTACGCGGGCGCGCGCTTTCGGGCTGGCGGTTTGCAAGTATTCGATCAGCGCCGGCCGGCCGCGCGGCGCGATCCGCAAGCCCTGGTCAAGCAACAGCCCGGCAACCTCGGCACCATCGCCACGGAATAACGCCATCGGCACAATCACGCGATGCAAGGCGCGGTCGGGGTCGAAAAATTCGACCAGCAAGCCCCAGGCAAAATTCCGGGGGTCCCGCACCATCGCCACCGGCTCCACGGGCGCGCACACCCAGCGCGGCGCGCGGTCCGTTTCGATCAGCCAAACACCCTTGGCGTCTAGTTGAAATCGTCCGCTCTTGGGGGCCTCGCTGGCGGCCGCCGCTGCCTTGCCGGCGGCCGGCTGCACCGGGCGCAGCGTGTCCGGGTCTTGCATCAGTAACGCGGCATGGGCAGCGGTCCAACCACGGGCGACCAGATCGGCCGCGTCGTCACCATCGGCCAAGGGGTCGCCATCGGCAAGCGCCGCAACCCCCTCCGCCTCGATAGGCCGCCGGGCGAAGCTCGCCAGGTTGAAAACAAAAACATTTCCGGCGTTGACCGCAGCCAGCGCCGCCGCAACATCGCCGGCCGCCTTGGTTCCGGCGGGGTCATTGTCCGGCCATAGCCAGCATTCACGGCCGGCCAAGGGCGACCAATCCGCCTTGGCGACCGCTTGCGCCCCGCCCTGCCAGGTAATCACGGGGTTTTCAGGGAACAGCGAAACCGCAGCATCGCGCGCTTTTTCGCCTTCGACGATCAGCACCGGGCCGGCCTTCGCCTCCAGATCAGGCAAGCCAAGCAAGGGACGCGGCGCGGGCGGGGCCTTGAACTGCCATTGCATCCGGCCGTCAGGGAAGCGCCACAGGGTCAAGGGCGAAAACTGTTTCCGCTCGCCTTTCGGTTCGTAGCGGTCGTGATAGAAGCACACCGCCCCCGCCGCGTCCGTGTAAGGCCAGCGGCCGGCCGGCCTGCCGTGTCGAGAATGGGCAACCGGCGGGGCCGGGGCATCGTCGGGAATCGGCATAACGCACACCGCGCCATCGGCCGGCATCGTTGCTGGCTGCTTTTTCTCGGGGGTTGATACCCTACCCCCGCCTGTGTCGCGTTCGTTCGGCTGGCGTTGATTCTGGCGGTCCGGTTTGACGATTCCGAAATGATCCGCCAGCCGTTCCGCCGCTTCGATCTGCCGGCAGCCCAGGACATAGGCAGTCAAGGCGACCAGATCGCCGCCCCGGTCGTCTGTGGCAAATTCTGACCACGCGCCGGAATCGCGGTTAATCGACAGGCTGCCCGGCTTGTGGTCGTTTCGGGTCGGATTGATCGGCAGATATTCGCGCGCCTGGTTCTTTCCACCGGACAAGCCGAGAAAAGCCATAGCCCCGTCAAAATCTGCCAGCGCCGCCGCTGCGACCTTGCCGATAAAGTCATTCGCCATCGCCGGCCGCCTCTCTGGCATCGCGCCGCGCCTGCCAATGCGCCGCGCCTGCCTCGCGGGCGCAACTCCGACAGGTTCCGGCGTTCATTTCTCCCCAATGTTCCGCCAGATCAGCCAGGCCGGACAACAGGGATTCATCAAGGGATTCCAGGCGCTTGTCAAACACGCCGGCCAAGTCTGAAAGCCCGCGCTCGCTGGCGTTCGCAAGTGATTCCAGCCTCTCATAAATCACCCAGCTTTGATATTCGCGGGCTTGCGCTTCGATCATCGCGGCAACAAGCGGCGCGAACTGGACAGCGAAGGCGGCCGGGTCGCGTTCCAAGGATTTTTCAAGCCCGAAACGCTCGGCAAGCAAGCGCAGGGACCGGCAAAGGTAATTGCTCGCAGAATCCGCCGTTTGCCGCTCGGCATCGGATGCCGTGAAACCTACGCGGGCGCTCATTTCGCACCCCCGGCCGCGTCGATTTTCGACTGAATCCAGGCGTCGACCGCAGCAA
>ERZ724509.467-NODE-467-length-17557-cov-4.115473_pt1 | contig 17557 bp, 16 predicted proteins | sample MGYA00376042_ERZ724509 | MGnify/ENA primary metagenome ERZ724509 (study PRJEB28724, sample SAMN07190887) | wastewater metagenome | isolation source: effluent of sewage treatment plant in Hong Hong | place: USA: Christiansburg, Virginia | collected 2016-03-01 ...
ATTTTAATTTTAGCATTCAATTCAACTTGTGTTAAATCTCCTTCATGAAAGAATACTTTTTTGCCTTCTTTATAAAATACCGTTGCAGGAATCGCGCCATCCCAGCTCGGATCAATTTTATCTATCCATTTATTAGGATCACCTGCATTCAATAGATATACATTATTTTGTAATTTTTTCTTTGTTACAAAAGCAATTACTTTATTTTTTTCTGAAGGGAAATCTAAATTAATTAATAAAATCTTAACTTTTTTAGTAACATTATCTTTTGCAGCTTGTTCAAAGTAAGGTAATTCAGCCACGCATGGCCGGCACCAAGTGGCCCAAAAATTAACGATATACAACGTATCATTTTCTGACTGTATTGTTTTTGTTTGAAGTTGTTCTAATGTGATTGTTTCAATTTGTGCAATCGTTTTTAATGACCACAATGAAGTGAATAGTAATAGGAGTGATGTATAAATAGGCTGCATATTTGGGGATTTAATATAAAACAAGAAACAAAATATATAGCAGAAACGGAATCAAATTTCGACCATCTTGCCACTTTGGTAGATAAAGGTCTATAAAAAATCGACTAGAGCATGTAACTGTTTATAGAAGAATTGGTGCAATTATGTTTGTAAAATGCGATTTTAAAAATATGGGCGAATTAAATGCAAAGACAATTAATAACAGATGATTTAATAACTGATTTGTATTTAATAAAAGACTCTTCACGTTTACATTTGCATATATTAAAACAATAAAAAATATTCTAAATGAACAATACTCAAACAATTTGTTTCCAATTTTAGCAGCAGTGGTTATTTTATAGAAGTATTTTATTTGTGTTTGTAGCTTTGGCTTTTTTAGGGAAGAAGTATTGCCTCAACCTAAATCTCTGTTTAATAAAATATCATTTTATTATTTATTTAAACAGGAATAAAAAATTAAAAAACCTGATTCACACATTCTTAATTAATTTCTAACAAAAAATAGCCAACGATTTAAATTATTGGCTATTTTTTGTTAGAAATACTGCTAAAATTTATCCCAAACAATGTAATCGTTGGATTCAACCCAATTACTATAATTCCCAGCTCTATCACGGATGCGAACATGAAATTGAAGTGTATCATTTTTATGAAAAGGGGCAGAGATAGGCGCCATAGTACCTATGGGTAAGGGCGCTTCAAAGGGAGCAAGAATGTAACGTACATTGCCATCAATTGGACCTGTTTTTTCGTAAGGCGAAAGTAAAGGTAAGAATCCATTATAACTTAGCGGCGAAGAATCAAAAAATGTCATGCGTATATATGTGCCGTTTGTTTTCTTATAGATATCTACAAAGAAATCCAAAAAATTTGGATCTGCAGGTTGGTTTCCCAAGTCCCCATCACCGTCTTGAAATTTGATATACACCGAAATAGAATCCACATAATTTACATTATCATTTATTACTCGCAATCGGTCGAATTGTATGACAGGCGCTTTGGGATAATTCGGTGCTTTTTTACATCCTAAGAAAAAAAGACCTAGAAGTAAAACGAAGAAGGAATAAATTGTTTTCTTTACGAACATTGTTGTTAATTTGTATTCAATATACCAATATAGAATGTCATTTGACAAGGAAATAAAGCAAATTTTACTAGAATCTCCATCTACTATTAACGATGATGGGATATTAGAAGTATATCGATATCAATATTCTTATAATGCTATTTATAGAGAATTTGCACAAGCAATTAAAAAAACACCTGCACAGGTTCATTCTGTAGCAGATATACCATTTTTGCCTATTTCCTTTTATAAAAATCATTCTGTAATTACGCAAGATGGCTCTATCGATTTTACAAAGAGCGTTGACTTTTATAGTAGTGGCACTACTTCCGCAAATCGTTCAACGCATACCGTTGCCGACCCTGCGTTTTACCAGATGCGTAGCCAGCATATCTTTGAGTCGTATTATGGATCTTTAAAAGATGTAATTATAATAGCTGTATTGCCTTCTTATGAAGAAAATTCATCTTCATCATTAATTTTTATGATGCAGCATTTTATTAGAGAAACAAACCACGATGCATCTGGATTTTATTCCTTTGATATTCCTAGAATTAAACTCCTGTTAAAGTCAATTGCTACAGAAAATAAAAAAATACTAGTTTGGGGTGTGAGTTATGCCTTACTAGATTGGGCGGAATCAGAAGAGGCTGATTATTCAAATATCTTATTCCTAGAAACAGGAGGGATGAAAGGCAGGCGGAGTGAGCTTACACGTTCAGAATTACACAATCAATTATGTAAAGGATTTAAGGTTACAAACATTCATTCAGAATATGGAATGACGGAATTACTTTCTCAATCCTATTCTTTAGGAGAAGGGATGTATCAATTTCCATTCGGTTTGATTCCGATATTAAGACAAATAAATGATCCCTTTTGTAACGTGCTACAAGGTAGTGGAGGAATAAATATAATTGACTTGGCAAACATTAATGGGTGTTGTTTTATTGAAACTCAGGATGTTGGAAGAATTACTAATCACCAATTTGAAATATTGGGAAGATTGGATGCGTCTGATTTGAGAGGGTGTAATTTGCTGTATATGTGAATGTTAGGTATATTATGGAAAAATAATATACCTAAGTAAGGAAATTTATTTTTTAGATAGCCTGAGTTTTTATATATTTGTATACGTTCAACTACTAAAAAACATCAGAATGAAAGCAAGAATTGTATTCATCGTATTTGCAGCCGCAACGTTATTAGCTGCTTCATGTGCACCACATAGAACTTGTCCTACTTATACTAAGGATACACAATCTGCTGTTAAGCATTCTTAATACTGGATTTACATTACAAAAATATAAAAAAGGTTCTGAGAATTTCTCGGAACCTTTTTCTATTTGACATACAATTTAACATCTTCTACTGTAATGGTTTTTTCGCTCATAATTACTAAGCGTTCAACCACATTTTTTAACTCTCGGATATTTCCAGTCCAAGGTAATTTTTGTAGCGCATCAATTGCTTTTTGATCTATTTTTTTAGTTGTAGTGCCATGATCTTCCGCAACAATTGCTAAAAAATGTTCTATTAATAAAGGTATATCATCTGCACGATCTTTTAATGCGGGTACTTCAATGGGTATCACATTCAATCTATGAAACAAATCTTCTCTAAAACGTTCTTCGGCAATTTCTTTGGTTAAATCTTTATTGGTTGCTGCGATAATACGAACATCTACTTTAATTTCTTTCTCTCCACCCACTCGAGTAATGGTGCTTTCTTGTAACGCACGTAATACCTTAGCTTGTGTTGAAGGACTCATATCACCAATTTCATCTAAAAATAAGGTGCCTCCGTTTGCTTGTTCAAATTTCCCAATACGTTGTTTGATAGCAGATGTAAAGGATCCTTTTTCATGCCCAAATAATTCGCTCTCGATTAGTTCAGATGGAATCGCAGCACAATTTACTTCTACTAAGGGCTCGTTCGCACGTTTACTTTGTGTGTGAATGGCGCGTGCAACCAATTCTTTACCTGCTCCATTTGGACCCGTAATTAATACACGCGCATCAGTAGGGGCAACCTTTTCAATGGTTTTAAAAATTTGTTTGATTTCTTTCGACTCACCAATAATTTGGTACGACTTGTTTACTTTCTTCTTTAATGTCTTCGTTTCGGTAACAAGGGTACTGCGATCCATAGCATTACGAACACTCACCAAAAGACGGTTTAAGTCGGGCGGCTTTGTGATAAAATCGTAAGCACCTTTGCGTGTAGCATCAATAGCAGTTTCTATAGAACCGTGTGCAGATATCATAATAAATGGAATATCTTTTCCGCTGCTGTATACTTTTTCAAGTACTTCCATACCATCCATTTTAGGCATTTTAATGTCACACAGAACAACATCATAGTCATTCTCTAAGATCATTTTTAAACCTTCTTCGCCATCTTTTGCTTCTTCAACGGAGTATTTTTCGTATTCTAGTATTTCTTTTAACGTACTGCGTATGCTACGTTCGTCGTCAATGATTAAGATTTTAGGCATAAAGAATAAGTAATAAGTTTTAAGTAATAAGTTTTAAGAAAAAAATAAAAAGTTTAAAGAATTTTTCTTAAAACTTAAAACTTAGAACTTAAAACTAAAAAAGCAATACAAGTCTATAAGCCGGGTTCTGTTTCACGATCCCGATAGCTATCGGGATGCGACTCTTATCATTTATCTACTCCTTACATCACTATAAGGCTCTAACGACCTACCCATTCCGGCTAACAACACTTGCGTGTTATCTGGTACGAGCAGCACCATATCCGGAACCTATTTGGTCTTTCAACTCCTAAGGTTTACCCCAATTATACATCGCTGCATAACGAGTGAGCTCTTACCTCACTTTTTCACCCTTACCACACCGAGGCGTGGCGGTTATTTTCTGCGGCCCTGTCTGTCCATTATTCCTTTCGAAACAACAGCCTACCCGTTAGGTAGTAAGATGCTCTGCGTTGCCCGGACTTTCCTCCCTCAGCCTAAGCTAACGGCGATAAGACAACTTGTATTGCTCTTCAAAGATACATAATTTGTATGGGAATGTAATGAGCTCTTTGATGAGGAGAGAAATCCCAAATAACAAAAAACAAATTCCAAACTACTGGAAAAACAAGAATCTTAGATTTTAATGTTTTCTCCGTTTGGAATTTGGAATTTTGAATTTGAATTTTCACATCCTACTTCGTAGTAGTTTGGTATTTGTTATTTGAAATTTGGAATTTGTAAAGCTATTTCAGCTTTACCAGTGTTGCTCCATATCCAAAGCGCTCTTTCTTCGCATCTTTGAAAAAATCAATGCGCTTGTCTTTACTTAATCGTTTATGTATTTCATTTTTTAATACATTATTACCTACACCATGTATAAATGTTATTTCATCCATTCCACAAGCAATTGCTTGATCTAGTTTTTTTTCAAAGGTACTCGTTTGCTTGTGCATGATTAACATGGGAGTTAAGGAGTTCCAATCTGCATCTAGTTTTTCAATGTGTAAATCGACTTCTGATTCTGGTTCTTCAAAAGCTAATAAATTTGCTGTAGATGCTGGGTTATTTAAACGTGTTGTTAGTTGTTCAATTTCTTTTGCTTCTATTTTTAGATCGCCGTCGATAGCCCACGTATGTGCTTCTCCCTTTAATAAAGAATGATGTTTTTTATTTTTATAAAACTTTTCAGCTTTTATAATTATTTCAGTGGTGAAGGGCGGGACTAACTTTTCAACACTTGGCAGCAAATAGATAAATTGAAAAATTAAGGTTGGCCAAGTTGCAAATTCACTTGTATTCCATTCATCCAAACTCAATAAAGCATTGCTTTCTAATTTTCCAGATTGAATAAGCAAGGTATGTTGTTTTGTTTTTTTGAAACAACTAAATAGAATAGGGCAATTGCGCTCGTTAATTAATAAAGCGCGATGTGTACGATCATTAAATGCTTGAAATGCAATTTGTACATTTCCATTTAAGGATTTTGTTGTTGTATCTTGATTTGCTTCTGGTTCTGTGCGTACACCAGTGAGTAGTCCTTCAGCAGAAGAGATAACGGTTACTTCTTTTTTAGCAACAGGAATTCGGAATCCGTCTTCAATCTCAACTTCAATTTGTTGCGCATCAATAACTCGAATTATTATGCCCGATTCTTTACCATGAACCAAACGAACTTTATCACCAATTTTCATATAATATTATTAGAAATAGATACCATGAAATTTTACACCTTGATTGTTAAATTCCAATGTTGGAAAAGGAACTTTTAGCATATTAATGGTATAAAATACTGTTTTAAGAAATTTACTTTTTGTATGTATACTTTGAAAATCTATGTCCAGCGAAAAGTATACTTGTCTATACGGATAATAACCCATTTGATTGCTTCCATCTAAATATCCACGTACCATTGCTTCTGCGCCATAGCCAACGGAAGCGCACAACCATTTAGGCCAAAAGAAATCTTTTTGTGTTAATTTTCGAATGTTGAACGACAACCAATACGTTTGCCCATTGTAATCTTTTAATAATTGCTGACCAAAGGTGGAACCCAATAAATTTGGACTAATGTTGGCATAATTGGTTGTATGAAAAGAGAATTTTGGAATAATCCGAACTTCATTCCAAGCAAGGTATTGCGAAAGTAATGTTGCACAACCGAGCGTATTCGCAACCATATCACCAACAGAGAAACCCCACTCAGATGAAAATCCATCAAAAACTTCTATCGTTGTTTGAAATAAATATCCTGTACCTGTGCCATACCAAATAGCTTTTTTTCGTTTTGTGCCTGTCCAACTAAGCACATCACTTGATATGCGGCTTAATTGGTAAGCCGTATAAAAATGCCCTACTTTATCAACTTGCATCCATTCCGTATCGTCATTAAAAAAGTGGAACGATTCTGAAGCATAGTCTTTATACCACAATTGATATAATCCAGCCACACTACCTGCATATATAACACCTGCAGATGCAACAATTGGGATGAAGCGTTGTTTCTTAAAATGGCTTGAATCTTGTGCCTGAAGAGGCGAAACGATAGCAAGACACATAATAAAACTTAATAAATAAGTATAAAGCGTGTTCATTAACGTAAAGTTAATGTTAATAACGAGTAAAATTCTATTTTTTTAATACATGCTTTTTTTAAATCAATAGATTTTTTTTATGTTTACATTGATATTTAATGATTTATAATCTTAACGTAGTTTTATGAGTTTTGTAAGTGAGTTTAAGTCCTTCGCAATGCGAGGCAATGTGGTTGATTTGGCTGTCGGTGTAATCATTGGTGGTGCATTTGGGAAAATTGTTTCATCTGTTGTTGATGATTTGATTATGCCAATCGTCAGTGTTTTTATAGGTGATAAAGGTTTTAAAGATAAGTTTATTGTTTTTGGTAATCAAACCTTTGATAGTTTAGCAAAGGCTAAAGAAGCAGGTGTTCCTGTATTTGCTTATGGTAATTTTATTCAAATAATTATTGACTTTATAATTTTAGCCTTCATCATTTTCTTAATGATAAAAGGCATGAATAATTTGAAGAAGAAGGAAGAAGCAGCGGCTCCAGCTCCTGAGCCTGTTCCTACAAAAGAAGAATTGCTTCTTGCTGAAATCAGAGATTTATTAAAGAAATAATTAAAATAAGAATAAGCATCAATAATTCATTCGAATGAAAAAATATTTATTAAGTACCCTAATATTAATATCTAGTTACACTGTATTTGCTCAGATGGATTCAATTGCAGTTGCAGCAGATATGGTAGAAGCTAATAAAGGAAAAGATACATTGTGGAGAAGTAGTATTGCATTTGGTATCAACTTCTCTAATGTGGGTTTAAATAACTGGTCTGGTGGTGGTCAAAATGCTATGTCTTTTGTAGGAGTAGTTGTTGGGTCTATTGCATACGATAAAGATCGTATACATTGGAACAATTATTTGGATATCGCCTATGGATTTCAACGTTTAGGTAGAAAGACAGCACCATTTAGAAAAAGTGATGACCGTATTTACTTCCAAACGAAGTTTGCGTACGAACAAACGAAGAAATTACGTTATGCTGCATTAGCTGATTTTAGAACCCAGTTTGCAGAAGGATATAAATATTATGATGAGGTTAAACCTGATTCATCTGTAAAGATATCTAACATATTAGCTCCAGCATATTTGACAGCATCTCTAGGTTTGGAGTATTTACCCTTTGCGAGTACAAGTATTATATTCTCTCCTGTGGCGGCTAAATACACCATTGTAAATGATGCTGAATTATCTGCTCAAGGTGCTTACGGAGTTACGCCAGGTACAACGTTAAGGAAAGAATATGGGGTTTCTATGATGATAAAGTATAAAGCGGATATTGTTAAAAATGTAACCTTTGCTTCGCAGTTATATTTATTTAATAATTATACAAATTTTAATGTAGATGTGTTCTGGGATTGCTTCTTATATTTAAAAGTGAATAAATATTTAACAACGACCTTTACTACCAACCTTATTTACGATGACGATATCAAGGTGTCTCGTGATAATGGATCAGTAGGACCTGCAGTTCAATTTAAAAATGTACTAGCAGTAGGACTTGTTTATAAACTGAATGGGTACGGAGTAAAATAGTTCTTGGAATCTTTTCATAAAAAAGGCTTTATACAAATAGTATAAAGCCTTTTTTATGAAATTTGATGTACGATGTTTGCATTTCAATTGCGTATTATATTATAATTGAATGCAATTATAATATATTTCATATCAAACAAATGATATCTGTTACATAATGTATTTCTGACATGTACAAACAATGAAATTAATATTCATTTTCTTTTAAGATGTAATGATTTTTGCTTTTATAGGACAGCCCAGGAAAAGCATCTATAGAAATTATTTTTAAAGGCGTTCCTGTCCATACTTTTTGTGCATTTACAGCATCTTTAGGTTGCAATATGGTAATGTGTGCATTACTTTCTTCACCTACTTCATCGTGTGTGAAATGGTATTCGAATGTTTGAAGATCCATTTTAGAAAATTGATTGTTTACAGCATATTTTTTTTGAGAAGGGAATAATTGTATTTTAATTATATGGGTACTACAAACTTATTAGTTGATAAACGAATAAATATCGGGTAAAACATATCTTTTTGAATCAAAATGGTATCATTGTGTTTTAAGTCAAAAGAAAAGTAACCACTGTCATTTGAAAATGTAATGAAGTCGTGCTCGTGTAAGGATTTAATTTTAGCTCCTTTAATTGCATTACCCGTAGTTGCATCCGTAATGTTGATATGTATGTTTTGAGCATATAATATATAGGAACAAAATAAGGATAGAAAAAGCAAATAGATACGTTTCATAGAATTAATTTTTTAAAATGGAGAACATTTTTTTTGCTCGATCTGTAGCTGATTTATGTTCAATCATTGGTTGAATATACGAAGAAGTTCCATACTCTGGCACCCATTTTTTTATATATACAAAATCCGGATCAAACTTTTGTTGTTGCGCAATTGGATTGAATATTCTAAAATAGGGTTGAGCATCCGCACCTGTCCCTGCTGCCCATTGCCAATTGCCATTGTTTGCAGATAGATCGTAGTCAAGTAATTTCTGAGCAAAATAGGCTTCTCCCCAGCGCCAATCTAAGAACAAATGTTTGGTTAAGAAACTCGCAACAACCATTCGTACGCGGTTGTGCATATGACCTGTTGCGTTCAATTCCCGCATTCCAGCATCAACCAATGGATATCCTGTTTGTCCATTACACCATTTTTCAAAATCGTCTGCATCCGTTCTCCATTCAATGATATTAAATTTGGGTTGAAAGGAATTCGTAACAACATCTGGGAAATGATACAAAATTTGCATGAAAAATTCTCTCCAAATCAATTCACTTAACCAAACTTCATTTAAGGGTTGTGACTTTATTACTTTTTCACGTATGCTAATAGTTCCAAATCTAAAATGTATACCTAATAAGGAAGTTCCATCTGTTAGAAATGGAAAATTACGTGTTTTGTCATATTCTTGAATTGTTTTTCGAGCAATATGAATGGGAGGGATGGTAATGGAAGATTCTTTAAATCCCAAGCTTCTTAATTCAATCATGAGACTAGGACTTAAGGGGTGCAATGCAGACAATAATTTTTCGGAAGTGAAAAAATGTATGGGGTTGGTTTTTAATTTTGCCAACCATTTATTTTTGTAAGGAGTGTAGACACGATACGGTTTGCCAGAATCATTTAATATTTCATCCTTTTCAAAAACCACTTGATCTTTATAGGAATGGAAAGAAATAGAGTGGGTGCTGGCAAACGCCGCAATATGATTGTCGCGGCTTATAGCATTGGGTTCATAATCCCTATTACAATAAATAGCTTTAATCGTATACGTGTCTGAAAGTTGCTTAAACACATTCAAAACAGTATCTTTAAAAATGAGAAGATCTCGATTTAGTGCATTTAATTCTTTTTTAATAGAATGTACTGTTGAATGAATAAACTGTACCCGAGCATCTTTTTTATTCTCTAATTTTGATAAAATATCTGTATCAAAAATAAAGATAGGAATAACAGGTAGTCCACTTTTTAAAGCATGATATAAACCTGTATTGTCGTTTAATCGAAGATCTCTTCTAAACCAAAAAATAGCAATTTCCTTTTTCTCCATCATACGTATTGTTTCCCTTACAACAATTTTCAATAGGAATTGTTTGAATTTATTCTTCTTCTTTATAAGGCGTCCAATATTGCTTAGGAGCTTTGCGTTTCTTCTCTTTTTTAGGATTTTTACGTTTAAAAATTTCGCTTATTTTGTCAAATCCTTGTGTATGGAAAATACTCATGCCTGCTGCCATTGTTGGGTTTGCTGCTGTTGAAGTAATTAAAGCATTTTGATTTATTTTATTGTATACTTTTGCTTTTAAATTTCCACTTTTACTTAAGACATATTCAACCGTCCATTCACCAACAATGCTCGTTGCAGCACTTGCGGTATTGGAATAATTTCCACCTTGATGTGAAATACGAAGTCTGCCATCTAAAGCAGTATATGCAAACCGCATATTAAATGAATTTAATCCATTTTTATCCAAAGTTGTTAAGTCTACATTGATTTCTAAATTGTCATCAAATTGAGAAACAAAACTGCTTAATTGATTGGAAAGAAGTTCACTTAAATTTGCATACGAGCCAGATGTACTTGTTTTAGTACCATTGTCATCTGTTCCACCAATACGAGTCAATTGTCTAAGTACAATTAGACTAAAGGCTTGTCTATTCATTTCAGAAGGGTTTCCAGCTACATAGCTTTCGAAACTCGTAACATATTGGGAGAATTGTCCTGGATATTTATTTTCAATTTTTAATCCTAAGTTAATTTCAGGGTTCGTAAGATCTCCTTTCAATCCCATCAATACATTCACAGGATATTTTCGTTGCGCATCAGGAGAGGCCATTATTGGGTCATCACTAGGTACAGTAAAGGTTGGTTTCAGCGAAGTATAAATCCGATATCGGGTATTGATGTCCAATAATGCTTCATAAGGGTCTCCTTGCCATTTAATACTACTTCCTGGATCAATTGTAAATTCTTTGTTAATAATACCTGCTAAGGTGAAGTTGTATTTACCTCTAGTAATTTCATAATTACCAAACATATTAAATTCACCTCGTGTATCAATGGTCATACGCATATTGCCTTTCCCATTCCCTCTAATAATGTCGCCTGCTTTCTTGTCGAAAATAATTTCAGCATAGGCATCCGGAGTAATTTCAAAATTAAATTCCATTTCAACTCCCGATAAATCTACTTTTCGTTTTTTAGATAGATTGGTTGCTTTTCTATTTGGATCTACAAAGCGTATATAGCTTTCGTGCTCAGCACCTGCATAGGTATTTAATGGTATAAATATTTTAGTATCGGGTTGCGATTTCGCATTGGCAATAATTTTTATTTTATTCAATGCTCCTATGATTTCCCAGTTTCCAGTTACATAAGCTTCTCCATAAAAAATATCACCTTGGTCTTCACTTAAATTTAAAGCTTGAAAACCGGTATTGTCTTTAATTTCTCCTTTAAAGTCTAATACAAAATCTTTAAAGTGTGTATGATTTAAACCTCCAGTAATGAGGCATGTTTTATTACGTACATCTTTGAGCTGAATTTTATCAAATGAAATACGATCATTTTTAAGTTCAATTCGATCAGAGAAATGGTAGGTGGTTCCTATAAATGGTATGGTAAACTGTCCATCTTCTACGTCAATACTGCCTTTAACGATAGGTTCTGAAAGTGTTCCAGTAATCGTTGCATATCCTGTTGCTAAACCACTAATATTAGTAAATACATCTTTTGCAATTGCATTAAGGGGAGAAATATCTGTTTTTGTAAAACTGGCAACTAAATTCATGTCTTCACTGTGCTCTGTATTTTCAGGAATATAATACCCAGTTAATTTGAAAATATTTTCCGATTTACGTAGAATATCAACATCCATGTTCATTCGTTTGGCTTCCGTACTCCATCCTGTTTTGCCTTCAACATCGCCTATGTATAAGGTATCTATATTGAAATTTGTAATAGATACTTTGCTATCCACATTTGATTCTCCTAAATGTAAATTGCCATCAATAATTCCTTTTAACTTTATAGGAGTTACAAAATGAGCAAAATCTTCAATATTGATTTTCTTCATCAGCATGCTACCATTGGTTTGTCCATTAGCTGATTTACCTGCCAAGGTAATTCGTTGATCTAAATTGAAAATAGATATACTATCTAGTATGATGCTTGCACTGTTGAAATAAATTTTACGATCATTCTCAAAAGCCCAGTTTTTATCTTTAATTAGTAAATTAGAATTTGTGAACGTTATAATATTGTAGGGTTCAAACAAATCTATTGTACCAGAAACCTTTGTACTGTTAGTCGCATTTTTTTGTTTTGCATTGAAATAAAAATCTGCATGTTCTCCTGCTAAAACGGATTCTAAAATCAAATTTTCAGTTTGTATAAAGCTTGAGTTTATTTGATTTTCGGAGGTAAACGTTACATTCCCGAGTACTTCAGAACTATCGTTTCTTTGAGAACAAAATAAATTGATTTTGTTTTTTCTAAATTCAAATCCTTTATAGTAGATGGTGTCGATCAATGCAAAGGATTTAATTATTTTAGTTCGGCCAGAATTAAACCGACCTCTGATTTTTGATTCCCCAGATATATATAAACCAGGCGTATATATATTCAAAAACGAGTTTATATCATGTAATTTTATATCATAGGTAGCATGATATTGATTTTCTTGATGGGAAACTTTGTCTTTATAATACTTAACCACATTTAAACTGTCGCCAGAGATACTTTGAATTACTTCTTGAGCAAATTCGCTGAAATCATGCGCTATTATAGTGGGTTTGAAATTCCCTTTAATGGATGCACTGATAACATCTGAATTTATTTCTATGATGCGTGTTGTGTCAGAAAGTATATCGGATTGCAGATGCAACGTGTCAATAAAAATCTCTTTATTTTTGTCATATAGTAAATACGTATTGGTTAAATAACCATTCCCATATGCATCATCTATTTCTGACCCTTTGAAATCAATATTCAAATTCGTTTTAACTAATAAATCATGATCGAATGCATTCAAATGGAGATTTCTTATTTGTGCTTTATCACAATTTACCTTTACTTGAAGAATTTTTTCTGCTTGTCTGTAATCAAGCATGCCATCAATTTGCATTACTAAATTTGAATCAGCAATATCTGCATGTCCATTGAATAGTGCTTTTTGAAGAATCGCATCGGTATGAATGTTTTTGTAATTATATGTATTAAATTCTATGGATTGTATTGTAGCAACCATATCCATTTTTAATTTATCAATATCAAAGCCAACACCACTTATTTTTCCATCCATGTTTAGGATGCCAAATTTGTCATTTTGAATCAATTTGCCGAATGCTAAATTTTTAGTTACTAATCTGCCAGAATAATAACTATCGTCCATGATGTTATCTTTAAGATTAAACGACATGTCTGTTTTGGCGTAACCGATAGCAGTATTAAGAGCAGCATTCGAAACAAAGTTTCTTGGGAATCCATTAAACTCAATAGATCCTTGAAAATATTGAGCAATTCTTAATGTATTGTTTACATCTTGGCTGAAAAAATTACTTAAGTCACCAGATGATAAATATACATTTTTAAAATCTGCATCGATATATGTTTTCTGAAAATCAGGTAAGCCATCCATGTGTAGGCTGCCTTTTAAAGAGCTGTTCCCCGATTGTAAATACAAATTGCTGATATTGAATTTACTTACTTTACCAGAAACCTTACCACTAACAGCAACTCTATATGGGTATGCTTTTAGCGCAGGTGCGAAGTGTGCGATGTCTTTTAGGTCAATATAAGAACTATCTAGGGTGCTTGTGATATATGCTTTGGTGTTAAAATCTTTTAAATCTGTAATAGTAGAATAGCTCACGCGAGCATAATTTCGTAGAAAAGAATTACTAATACTGGCATACATGTCATCTAATTCCATGTAGTTATTGCATAAGGTATATACCCCTGCAAGTTTGTGCACACGCATACGGGTATGGCTTTCAATTGTTTTTAAATCATTGATTGCAATCCGAAATGTATCTGAAAATACGTAAAGTTGTTCCGTTAATCCATTGATGCTATCAAAAGAAAAGTGGTTGTGATCAAAGCCAGTAATGGTACCTTCATTGTAATCGTCGTATGCAAAACGCATGTTTACAAGTTTTACATCTTTTATTGTAAAGGGCTTTGTGGCACTTGTTGTGTCGGTACTTGGTCCAATTAAATTGCTTAAACTGTTTATGAATTCGTTGATGTTTAAAAATTCAGAATTTTTATAATTGATTAAATGTACTTCACCATCTTTCAAAACAGCTTCTTGAATTCGGTAGGATAGGGATTTTTCAAAGGTGAAAATTTCATAATCTACTTGAACTTCGCCCAAGTGAATCATACGTGTTTTTTGATAATCAAATAAAGAAACCCCGTAGACAGTTATGTGATCAAACCAATCAATTTCTAATCGTTCAATTTCGACTGTATAATGTAAATATCCTGATAATTGTTTGCTTGCAAGCTCGGCTACCTTTTTTTGTACATAAATAGTTTTGAAGCCTATTACAATGATTGTTAGTAAAATGAGTAAAAAAAGCACAGTATAAGAGACCGTTTTTAAAACGCTCCTTATGAAAATTCTGCTAAAATTCTTTACTTGAGTATTCAATCTATGTCAGTTACACTATTAGCAATCGAATCTTCCTGTGATGAAACAGCCGCTGCTGTGATACAGGATGGGAATATACTATGTAATATAGTCGCTTCGCAGACAATTCACGAGAAATATGGTGGAATTGTGCCAGAATTAGCTTCAAGGGCACATCAACAACATATAATCCCAGTTGTGTCTGAAGCACTCCTACAAGCAAATATACAAAAATCAGACCTGAATGCAGTAGCCTGTACCTCAGGACCTGGATTATTAGGCGCATTATTAATTGGAGTTTCTTTTAGTAAGGCATTTGCCTCTGCTTTAAACATTCCGGTAATAAAGGTAAATCACATGAAAGCCCATATTCTAGCGCACTTCATTGATGAACCAAAACCTCAATTTCCATTTATTTGTTTAACCGTAAGCGGTGGACATACACAATTAGTTTTGGTTAAAAACTACCTAGAAATGGAAGTTGTTGGCGAAACCCAAGACGATGCCGTAGGGGAAGCTTTTGATAAAACAGCGAAGTTGATGGGCTTGCCTTACCCAGGTGGACCATTAATCGATACCTATGCCAAACAAGGTAATGGTTTGATGTTTCCGTTTCCAACGGTAGAAATGCCAGGCTACAATTATTCCTTTAGTGGAATAAAGACAGCCTTCATGTATTTCTTGAAAAAGAATACAGCGATAGATTCTGAATTTATTCAGAAAAATTTAAACGATATTTGTGCTAGTGTGCAGCATGCCTTAGTTGAGGTTTTGATGCGTAAATTGAATCGATTGGTTCGAGAAACGGGCATCAAGCGTGTGGCAATTGCTGGTGGCGTATCAGCAAATTCTGGTTTACGCGCAGCAATGGTGCGGAAACGCGATGAAGATGGCTGGGATATATTTATTCCTGCTTTTGAGTATTGCACAGACAACGCTGCAATGATTGCTGTTGCAGGCTATTATCAATATTTAGAAAAAGATTTTGCTACTTGGGATTTGTCTCCAGAACCGAGGATGAAAATAGGAGGCACAGTATAGAGATGGGTAAAGAAATACTTAAAAACGTTAACATACGAAATAAAAAAGCATCTTTTGAATACACATTTTTGGAGACGTATGAAGCCGGAATTGTATTAAAAGGTACTGAAATAAAAGCCATTCGGATGAGCAAAGCTTCAATTAGTGAGGCATATTGCTTGTTTGATAAGGAAGAACTTTGGATTAAGAATATGAATATTTCTTCATACGATAAAGGCTCTTTTTACAATCACGATCCTTTGAGTGCGCGCAAATTGTTATTGAAAAAAGCAGAATTAAAAAAGCTCTTCATGCATTCTAAAGAAAAAGGCTTAACGATGATTGCCTTGCGCTTATTTACAAATGATCGTGGCTATGCAAAAGTAGAAATCGCCTTGGCAAAAGGGAAGAAGCTCTTTGATAAACGTGAGTCGATTAAAAGTAAAGATAATGAGCGAGAGATGCAGCGAACAAAGTACTAAGTATAGAGTACTGAGTACAAAATACTCTAACACAGTGGTCTGATACTCAAAAAATACGGTTATATACAAGACTTTACTAAATTTTGAAAATAAAATATTTCAAATACTCCGTACTTTGTACTCTGTACTCAGTACTTTTCTAACATGAAACAATACGGAATTTGTCATTTAAGTGTCGTGCCCATGCGGGCGGAAGCAGGTGATCGTCATGAGATGACTTCACAATTGTTGTTTGGTGATTGTTTTGAAATTATTTCCCAATCTGAAGATGGAAAGTGGAAGTATGTTCAAAATGATTTCGATAGCTATAAAGGTTGGATCGATGCGAAGCAATATTTGTCAATTGATGAGGCCTATATGCATAAGCTGAATCTTACACCTGCTGTTTTTTGTAAATCCTTGTATGCACTTGCAAAAAGTGAAACACGTTTTTTTCCTTTATTGATGGGATCTACCGTGCCTTTGTATAAAAATGGAATTATTGTAGTAGGTGATGAGCCCTTTATTTTAGAAGGCGATGTGGGTTATGCAGAACCATTTAATGCTAAAAAAATTGAACAAACAGCGTGTTTGTATTTAGGTGCACCTTATTTATGGGGCGGTAGAACGCACTTTGGTATTGATTGCTCTGGTTTTATACAACAAATTTATCGCATGTATTCCATTCCATTGCCACGTGATGCCTATCAACAAGCAGAACTTGGAATGACGATTCCATTTGAACATTACCAACAAGGCGATTTGGCATTTTTTAAAAACGAATCGGATAAAATTACCCACGTGGGCATGATGTTGAATGGCAATAAAATCATTCACGCATCTGGACAAGTACGCATGGACTTAATAGATGAGCAAGGTATCGTGCATGCAGAGAAGCGCATCTATACACATAGACTGGCGTTTATTAAGAGGGTGGGCTTATAGTTAATTAGGAATTAGGAGTTATGAATTATGAATGGGATTGTATTTTTAATAATTTCTGCTTTAAATAAAAGATGGATCGAAAATTACTTATTTATATATTGACCAATCCAATTAATTTTTTAATCTGTCATCAGATATATTCAATTTCTAAATTATATAAAAAATACAATTTAGAAATTAAAGATAAGAAGGGTAAAGGTTATGAGCTTCGTTCTACTTCCGATGATTGGATCCTAATATTATATTTCACAGTGAACATCTTTTCACTTATTGCATTAGCCCAATGGGCTTTTAATTATGGCTTGTTTGATTTTTTTTATCAATACGATTTTGATTATATATATTATACAATATTGGTTTTGTATTC
>ERZ724509.468-NODE-468-length-17520-cov-4.496650_pt1 | contig 17520 bp, 23 predicted proteins | sample MGYA00376042_ERZ724509 | MGnify/ENA primary metagenome ERZ724509 (study PRJEB28724, sample SAMN07190887) | wastewater metagenome | isolation source: effluent of sewage treatment plant in Hong Hong | place: USA: Christiansburg, Virginia | collected 2016-03-01 ...
TCCTTCCCCTTGGTGAAGGCGGTCTCCACGATGGCAAAGACCGTCTCCGGGGTGAAGACCATATCGCCGTCGATGTAGAGCACATACCCCGCCCCATTCGACAGACACGCTCGGGCCGCATCGTTCCGCGCCTTGTCCACCAACGCCCCACCGAAATGCTGGAGGGTCACGGGAAGCTGCCGTTCGACACAGAGCTTCATCATCCCGGCCAAGGCCATCGCGGTCTCCACCCGGATCGAACCCGGTGAAGTCATCGCAATCAGCCCACCGGGCACCGCGAAGGTGTCAGACATTCACCACCCCCTGCATCTGCTCGGGAGTGTAGTCCAGCAGGTCGTAGCCCTTGGGTAGATCGTCATTGAGCACCGGGAACGGCGCACCGCTCTTCACGTCCACGACGGTGACTTCCATCAGCCGCCGCTTCTCCCTGAGCGCCGCCACGGGCCAGCTCCGGGGGAAATAGACTTCCGCGATGAACGTCTCGCCTTCCCGATGTTCAAGGCACTGCTTCTCCAGATCCGGCAGGATCTCCCCCTTCCCCACCCGCACCCGGACATTCACGGGATCGGGGTTGACCCAACTGGCGGGGCCGGTCTGAATCGGCTCCAGCAGCTTGAGGACCAGATTCATCCACTCCGGCGTGAGGACCATCCCTTCGATGCTCGCCTTGCCGACCATTTCTTCCGCTTCCGGCAAATGTTGCCGGTCAGTCGGGTGGTAGATATGGGCGATGTGCGGCCACGGATCCGCGTACATCGGGATGTGCAGGGACTCACAGCGGATGCAGAAATGCCGGTCCTCCCCCCCCATCATCCCCTCCGTCGAAACCCCAGGGACATAGGCGTAGCTGACCCCGGCTTCAATGACCGACCGACGAATCAGGACACACGCCCCACCACCCCAGACTTGGGTGAGTTCGCGGCTCATCAACTGACGGCGGAAGGCCGCCTCATCCGGATACCCTCGACCCGAGAGTTCATAGGGATGCTTCAACCAAACCTGTGGCAATGCCGGAGCCTCGGGCGTCCAGCGGGTCCAAAACACCGCGTTGACCACGGGCTTCTGGGCAAACCACAGCGACCGGAGGGTGCCCGAGTCGCACAACAGGTCCGCATCCACGAACCAGACCGCCTCTGCCGCATCGTGCGAGGCTTTTTGCAAAATGCGGTTCTTCAACTGCCCGACCCGTGCCATCGCTCCGGTGGTCCACTGGTGGGTAATCGGGTGGTCGTCGGCAAAGTCGTCCTTGGGGGAGTTCTCGGCCTCTTCGACCAACCCCCCGTGTTCCTTGACGAACTCGTGGACCAACGCCTTGGCCTCTGCATCGTCGGTGTCAAGGATGAAGTGGTACTCGACCCGACAGCCGGGGGGGATACGCTGGTTGTGGAGGTGGGCGAGGTAGGCCCGGAGGATGTCCGGACTCTTGCGAATTGCGGTGCCGACCCGGATCAGGTCGAGACGCACATCAGGGGTAGGTGAGAGGATCATCGTTCACCGAGAGGAGGTGGGCCAGCTCATTGGGGTGCAACTGGTCTTTGTGGGCCAGATACCGCTCCAATTTACAATCCCGATCCGCTTTCCGCATCCAGCCGTAGTGCTTCCAATACACCCCCTCCGGAGCCTGCCCCACCACGTAGGGGAAATTGGCCGGGGCGTGGCCGACGTGCAGCCCTCGGGTGCCCCAGATCGGATCCTTGCAAACTGCGGGACGGAACATCCAAGGACGCTTGAACCGGAACGCCCCCCAATGCCCGTCCGACCGGAAGCTGTCCGTGCCATCCCAGCAGTCATAAAGCGGGATCCCCCACGCCGTCGCCTCCCACGAGGACTCCATCGCTTGAATGGTTTCACGGGAAACCACCAACTCCTGGTCCGCGTCCGCAATGAGTAGCCACCCATCCCCAGCGACTTCGGCGCCCCACGTCCACAGTTCCTGCCGAGCGGAGGATTCCTGCCCCCACATCGGGGAACCCGTTCTCGTTCTGACCACGCAACCAAAGGATTCCGCCAGCTCTCTGGTCCCATCGGTGGAGTTGTCGTCCAAGAGGAGGATCTGGTCACAGACCGGGAGGAGGCTTTCCAGACACTCTCTCAGGAAGCGATCCGCTTCGTTCCGGGCGAGGATGGCGGCAATCACGTAATCGGCTCCACGGCGACGGTTTGACCAGAGATCGAGCGACTGGTCATAACTTGGTCGGATCCGTCCCGGATTGCTACGGTGAAGTTGATGCTGTCCAAGACCGACCCGCCGGAGGTCACATCATAGAAGGAGCCCACATAGATGCTCACCCCATCGGTATCCTGACTGCACCCCACCACCTGATCGGTGGGATAGGCGTTGTCGTCATTCCACGTCAGCAGGACATTCCATCCCGAGGGCGCGTCCCCAACCGTCAAGGCCCATTGGAAGGCGAACTCATCCGTCGCGCTCGTACCAGAAACCGCAAGGCTCCCTGCCGTCACGCCGGGGTAGGTCTTGGTGACTTCTGAGGAGTAGGCGCTGGTGATCGAGTTCTTGGTGTGCCGGACCTTGAACGCGGATGCGGTACTGGCCGTCGCTCCCGCATCATAGGTACTCACGCCAGCCCCAACGGTGGTCAGGAGACTGCTATCCTTCCAGATTTCCGTGGAGGCTGTGGCATCCCCATTGGTCCAGTTGAGCGTCCACGTCGCGGCGGCCACGGCATCGACCGTCAAGCCGCTGGGCGGCGCATCCGGGCCATCGGTGTTGGTGGTGGTGGCGTTCACCGAGGAGCTATCTGCCGACTCCCACGAGGCGTTCTGGTGCCGGAGGGTATAGGCATAGTTGGTATCTGGCGTCAGGCCGGTGTCCACATAGGTCTGCACCCCAGCACTCACCTGATTCTGGTACGCTGCTGCCCGATAGACATTCACCGCCAAGCTATGAGCATCCGTCCAGAGCAAGGTGATCTGGGTATCCGAATCCGCCGTGGCGCTGGGAGAAGTCGGCGCGTTGGGGACGGAGTAGAAGGTGAGCGGCCCGAGAAAGGACGAGAAGCTGCCCGACTTGCTGTGGCGGATCTTGTAGTCGTGATTGGCGTTGGCCGAGCGCCCCGTATCTGTGTAGGTCGCCGTACCGGGTGTCGCGGTGTTGATGAGGACGTTATCCCGGTAAATCTCGGTATCCGCTGACGCATCCCCGTTGGTCCACCCCAGCGTGATGGAGGAGGTGGTCGAGGAGGTGTTCTGGAGGTTGGTGGGAGCACCCGCTGGCCCTCCACCCCCTCCCCCTGCCCCGCGCTTCCGAAAGCGGACGACCCGATCAATGCCCAGCATCAGGTGTAGCCAGTGGCGTAGGAGCCAAGGTAGGTCAGCCCACCGTCAATGGTGATGGTGTTGACCAGCATCTTGGTGCCGTTGGGAATCCCAGGGGGATTGCCCTGTGCGCCGAACCCGACCGACAGGAACGAGAAGGTGATCGTGCTGCCCGAGGCCGTCAGGTGGAACGTCGCGCTGCCTGCGTTGGGAGACGCCGGAGCGTTGACCAGTTGGAACGAGACGTTGCTGGTGGCCGTGGCCGTGAAGACATTCCCAGATTCCAACGAGGCCACCGTGTTCGCGGAGATGGAGCCGAAGGCATAAACCGCTTCGGCGTAGTCCTGCAAGACCGGGCGTTTGATGATGAGGTCAAAGCTATTGAGCGTCGTGCCCTGCTTGATCTCGTTCGTGCTGTTGACGCCCCACATCACGATGTCGGAGTTATTGGAGGAGTTCCGCGCCGCGACCACATCATCCCGGTAGCCTGCGATGAACGCCCCCTTCGATCCTGAGCCGGCGTTGTTGCCGACCACGACATAATCGGAGAGGTACATCCGGCGAGGCCGGAGGTCGGTCGAGGAGCCGATGGTGTAGGTGCCGTCCGTGGCCCAGAACATATCGTTGTTGAAGACCACCGCCGACGCCTGCCCACCCGTCACCGAGGAGGCGAGATAGACGCGGTTGTTCACCGAGTCGTGGGAGAAGATTGCCACGTCCGCCGAGTTGTCCATCTTCCGCGCAAAGCAGCTCGCTCCCACTCCAAGGCGGATCGTCCCACGGGCCGCCGAGGTGATGGAGCTATGCACCACGAGATAGGAGGTCATCGAGACGATGCCCGCCACCCCAATGACCGAGCCGTTCTGGGAGGCCAGCGACGTGACCAGACTCGTCGCCCCGGACCAGAGCGGGAGGTAGTTCGTCACACCCGAGCCGGAGAGGCCGGAGTTGGCCGTCACGGAGGAGGCGGCATTGACCAACGAGATGTTCGACACCAGCACATCGAACTTGCTGTTCAGATGGCTGGGACTCAGCGGGTCATTGACCGCAAAGCTGGTAATGCTACTGAGCGTCGGCATTAGGGGATGCCCTCCGGGTACAGTTCCACCATCGTCACCGACCGATCTTCCTGCATCGTCATCGGGTAGTCATCCCGCATCTCAGGCCGGAAATCCACGCCATCCGACACCACGCTGCTCAACTGCGTCCACGGCGGCACATACGTCCCCGTCGTCGTCCAACTGGCACTCTGGGCGGTCTGGGTGGCCCACGACGCGCCCTCCGAACCGACCGTGTTCCAGCTCATCGACGGTTCCGCTGGAGGGCCACAGACATCCCTTCCTGCGCCCGCTGCTGGTAGGCCAGATCGCTCGGGGTCGAACCCATATAGGACAGGTATCGCGCCCGGCAGATCGCTTCTTGGTCGATGTCATTCCGCATCATTGCCGCGATCTCTGCCGTCTTCAACGCGACCGCATAGTGGTAGCGTTCCGCCAGATTCGGCGTGTCCACCGACGAGACCAGCGAACTGACCTTGGCGGTATACCGCATCTCCAGCGAGTAGGAGGAATCAGGGGACGGGGCAAGTTCCAGCCACGAGCCATAGTGGACATAGTAGGTCGGCTCCCCCAACTGCGTTCCCAAGGAATCCAGCCACGCCACCTGCCGTTCCTGCAACGGCTTCCGCCACCCCGATCCCGAGGTGATGCTGACCGTCAGGGCATAGTCAAAGTCCGAGGGCAGGTCCATCCGCCGTTCGCCCGAGGTCGTGCTGGAGACCGCGATGCCCTCCAGATACCGATGGGGAATCCGGGTGGAGACTTCCCCGCAGGCGAGATTCGCCGCCAGCGAGAGTTCCGAGGGGCCGTAGTCCAAGCGCCCCTGGTTCAACGTGGTGGCAATCGACATGATCTGACCGAGATTCAAGATCATCAGTTCCCCTCCGACCAATCAAAGGTCATCAATGTTCGATCTTGTGCCCACGTTCGTCCGGGGTGCATGACGTGTTCCTTGACCTTGTGGCCCGTCATCCGATGCTGGATCATATGGTGTTCTGACACCCAGTATGGGCCAGACGTAACGACAACAGGGCCACTATTCCCAAGTCCAGCGCCCCACGCGAATGGAAACCTGCCAGCGAGTCGAAACATTTCAACCGGGATCCAACTGGTTGATGAGGCCAGAGTTGGTGCTGACCGTGATGACTGAAGCCGTCCACGCCGAGCTAGTATCGTTCACCTGATAGACGGTCATAATCGACCCATCAATCGCCACCCGGTTCCGAAGGGCGTAGAGGGCTTCCGCCACGCTCCGGCCACCATCACTCCCCGAGGCGATGTTGCGGAGCAGGATCCGGTCTGCGATCTCCTGCCCCGCATCCGTTGCGAAGGCCACGGCATCCACCGCACCCGCCGCGAAGCTCGCCGCCACAATCCCACCCGTGGCAATCGTGATGTTGCTGGCCCGCACCGTCACCGCCGAGTAATCCGCGTTGGCAATGGTCACGTTGCTGTTCACGCGAGTGACCCCACCAATGGTGACATCCGAGTACGTCCCTGCCGCCAGCGTCACGGCGGAGTTGATCGTTGCATCGAGGCGATTGGCCACGGTGTACACCATCTGGTCCGTCTTCGTCTTGATCCCTGCCGTGTCGCTCTTCACCGCCGCGATGTCCACCGAGACCGAAGCACCAGCCGGGGCACCCAATCTGGCAAAGGCATCGCCTGTCTGCGGGGTGTGGCCGGACAGCACCGAAGTCCGCACGGTCACGCTGGAGTATTCTCCCGGTGCGGGGAGGAAGGACAGCCCAGAAATCGCGCCAACCGACTTGTTCACATTCCCCACCCCAACCGTCACGACCGAGGCGTAATCCCCTGGGGTCGGCACAAACGACAAGCCGGAGATGGCCCCCACCGCTTTGTCGATGTTGTTGACCCCGAGGGTCGCCCCGGAATGGATCTGCGCCTTGAGTCCCACACTGGTCGTGGAGGGATCGAAGGTCGAGAGCGAGCCGTAGGGATTGAAGCCGACCACCTGAAAGGCTTGCGACACTTCCAGCGCGGAGGAGGAGGAGTAGCGGATAATGCCGGGGCCGATCACGCTGACATCGGACGTGCCCAAGCGTACCGCATACAAGCCACTCGCGGCGGAGATCGCCAAGAGCGTTCCCGCCGAGTTCCACTGCGCCAACCCGGCGACACTGATCGTGGGCTGGCCTCCGGCTTCATTCGCGGCAGGGGTCGTTCCGTTGGACAGGACGGACCAGAGGTAGATCACCCGGCGCGAGACATTCGATTCATCCAGCAAAATCAGTTGGCTCATGCCGTTTCCCCTGCGTCGTGCCAGATAGTAGTACGGGCTGCCCGAACTGCCCGAGGGCGGTGGAGTGCCCGATTGCGATTGCAGTGGCCCAATATCGGGCGCCTTGCGAATCCCGATGTCCACATAGTTCGTCGCCACTTAGACCGCCGGGAAGGTGGCCGGATACCCCGTCGCCTTACAGGCGGCGCCTGCCCCTGCCGTATTGTTCAGCGAGAAGTCCCCGTTCGGGCCATCCGTGAACGGAATCCCCGACAACGTGACCTCGCCCAACGATTCCGTCTGCCCGGTCTTCGCACCCGAGCTATTCGATCCGAAGGCACACGAACGGAAATACTTCCACCCATTCGCGCCACACCCACCATTGCCATAGAAGATGCAGGAGTACGCGAGGCCGATGAGACCCGAGCCGTCTTCCGTCGCAAAGCCGCCACTGGTGTTGTTGTAGAACGCGCAATGCTCCATCGTGTACTGCGGTCCCCACCCGAAGATGCCGTAGCCACCATTCGTGTCGAAAACGCAGTTGTGGAGATTGGCCGTGAGACGCCGGATGCCGTGACTGGTGTTGTCGTGGAAGTAGCAGCCATAGAACGCGATATTGAGGTAGCCCGCCCCACTGTACTGCTCGGCGCCATACTGATTGGCGTCGAACTCGCAGAAGTGGACGTGCCCGCCGTAGTTGGTCCGGTACCCTGCGCCCGTGAAGCGACGGAAGCGGCAATAGCTGATCTGCGCCTGACTCCCCGCGCCCGCAAAGCTGGCCGACGACAAGCCCGTGGTCCCGGTGCTGTTGCCGTCGAACTCGATGTTCCGAATGATGATGGTGCCGTAGACGTAGAACTTCCACACGTCGATGGCGCCCGTCGCCTGAATCACCGGACGGGTTCCCAAATCCCCACGGGTCGAGCCGTAGCCTTCGATGGAGAACCCCTGGAGGGAACTATTCTCCGAAACCCCCGTGCCAATCGTATAGGTGCCGCTCTTCATCCAGACCGTATTGCCACTGACCATATTGGTCAGGATGGTCCGGATGTCGGACAACGCGCCCCCGACATTGATGGTCACACCCGTCCCCGCCGTCAGCCCGGTCGAGCGGTCCACGGTGATCGAGACCCCGGCACTCGCGGCGGTGATCTCATACCACGCGCCGGTGATTGACCCGGTGCCTCCCGCGATGTAGGCGAGGTTGCCGACCATATTGGTCGCGGCACTGGCCGTCAGGACGGTGGTGGTGCCGTTGGTGGTGCCGTTCGTGAGGGCGTATTGGGCGGCGTTCTGCTGGGAGAAATCCGTGCCCGAGGCCCCCGCCTTGAACCCGCCACCATTGGTGGTGGCTCCGGCAGTCCGGGCTTCCCAGACGACGGCTCCCGAGAGCGCCATTTAGCGGCGCGGCGTGGTGTTGACGGCGACGGCGAGGATCGTGTTGCGCTTCGCCCCACCTCCGGCATCGTAGTCCGCGATCTGCTCCTGCAAGCGAGTGATGGCGTTCAGCACGTCCGCTGCCGTGAGCACCCGCCGCCCATCCTCCAGCGAGCCATCCACGATCACATCATTGCTCGCATAGCCACCGAGCTTGGTGCTCAGGCCCTGCGCGAAGTAGGTGTTGACGATGGCGACGTTGCGGTTGTAGCACTGCGCCATCTCATCAGCGGCAGGGCGCACGATCTCGCGCACAAACTTCACCACTTGGGCATCCGTGATATTGGCCATCATCACTCCAACGAAAACGCCCCACCCACATCAGTCAGACGCGAGTGGGGCGAAGATGATCGGTTGTGCCGTCAGCCGTCCTTCCGGCCTCGGCAGTCCTTCCCGTCCCACAGTTCCAGCGTCTCGCCCGGTCCCACGACGCCACGCTCAAACATTTGCCGTGCGCGGGCGCCGTTGTTCGTGATCCCGATGATCCGAAACCGGGTCTCCGCTTCATCGGCCAACGTGCGCCCCGCCACCACCGGCTTGACACTCTTCCGCCCCAGCCAGAACGCCACTGGCGTACACAGCCACCCCACGATCCAGAGGATGCTCACTCCCGCACCTGTCCCTGACTGCGGATGGTGTTCGTGCTCTGGCTCCGGTGGATCCGCAGCCAGCGGAAGCCGGTCTCGATCTTCTGCACCCCAGCCGCCGCCACGGTCGAGACGACCGACCAATCCGCCTCCGGAATGACGGCAGTGAAACCATCGGCGTTCGATCCCCAGATCGTCACCGTCGAAGCGGAGCCGATCTGAACCGACAACGAGGCAAAGTCGCCCACGAAGTACGGGCTGGAGGTCGTGGCCGACGACGGGAAGAAGTCGTGGTTCCGGGGATACATCTTACGGCACCAGCTTGTAGGCGATCACGTTGAACGCCGTGGCGATCTGTGCCGCGTTCGCCGTCGAGACGTTGGAATACCGGATGGTCGCGGTATCCGCCGCACTCACCCACGCATCCAGCGTCACGCCCGCCGACAGCCCCGAGGCCGTCAGAGGAATCGCAAAGATCGCATCGCCCACGGTCACCCCCGAGAAGGTGGCCGTGGTATCAACACTCTTGGTGGCCGTGACCGTCGTGGCGACCACTGTGACCACCGAATTGAGGATCCCGTAGAGGGTCACGCCGGAGGGGACGTTGCCGCCCCCCCCAACTGCCAGACCCCTGACATTCGTGACCCCACCCAGATTACCTGCCATCTGCTACCTCCTCTTGCTAAATCGGCACACCCCGCCGATTGAGTTCTTTGCATTTGCGCCAGAAATCCTCGTAGAGGAGATAGTCGTCCTCAGTACGGGCCGGACTTGCCTTGCGTACCTCACAAAACGCGACAACCAGTTGAGCCTGTTCTGCCTTGGCAACGAGAAAGGGATGGACTCTAGTCAGCGTATCAGAGATTGCCCGAGCGCGGATAGCCACTTTCCAACACTGCTTGTGGTGCGACTTCCTCGGAAGATCCTTGACCGCAGACCACGCTGGTCCAACAATTTCAAGAATCCTATCAATCAGCAGTCGGTTCGTGTTGAAAATCTCTACGACTGGACGAAATGCCCAGCCACTTCGATTTCCCCTCCTCTGATACCGCCAAATACCAATCGACCCTTCGCCGTCGATAAGACCGGCCAACCACGCCGACTGAATATCCGTCCATTCTCTCGCTTCGAGCGGCGCACCAATAATGAGATCATTGATCTCACCACGGGTCATCCGCTTGCTACGCCGATCAGACCACCACCGTTCTCGACATTCTGCCGAGCAAAACGCCTGGTGGGTAGCCCGCTTGGAAGGATGCACGTCACTCCCACAGCGGCGGCAGGACTTCAACAGTAGGTACTTCTTGGGGGCGTTTGACATGCCCCCAAGTTAGACCGAATTGCGCGTTTTGTCAAAGAGCCAGCAACAACACCGTAAGTCGTTGCTGTTGTTCAGTTTAGGTTATGCGCCAGAGGATCCATAGATTCCGCGCCATTCGCCAAAACCCACCACGAAGCCCTGCACCAGCTTGTGCTTCACGACTTCCGCATCGAAGTCCTCTTCCATCGCCTGCCGGGGCTGCACGTCCCAGATCAGGTTCAGGTCGTGGCGATCCCCGAGGACGAACCACGAGTCCGTGTCCGTCTTGTAGTGGCTGACCATCGTGGTCAGGTTGAAGTCGCGCAGCGCGTTGATGTCGTTGTTCGCGGTGCCCGGCTTGTACTCCGAGCCGGTCAGTTCCCGCGCCGTGAACAGGTCTTCCGGCGAGACGATCAGCTTGGTCGGCTTGTACATCGCCGGACGGCCCCGATCATCCTTCCAGTTGTGATAGGCGATCATCGCGTTCTGGACGGCGGTGATGCCGAGGTCCACGTCCGTCGCCGGACGGTTGGCCTGATTCGTCCCGCCATCGAGGCGGGTGTGGGCCGTGGAGCAGAGCTGGAGGCCGTCGAAGCCGGTGGCCTTGTAGCCATCCGAGTTCACGGTGCCGAACGCGCCGTTGAGGAGCAGCGCGGCGATGGTCTCCTGCCCATCGATGGCCGACTTCATCAGGCGGCTCTGGAGCTGGTCCATCTGGCCGTACAGCTCGTGGTCGAGCATTTCCTGGGTGATCTTGTACCCACCCGCGAACCGCACGGGGGTGTAGGTTTGGGAGAGCATCCCGGTCGGATCGTTGTACACGAGATCGTTGCCTTCGCCCTTGAGGGTGAGGGCGCCGAAGTCCGACATCTTGGCATCCGTCGTGACGGCCTTCTTGCTGGTCCGGACATTCAGGAACTCCTTCCACTCCAGCGGACGCTGGGGGAAGGCTTCGTTCCAGATGTTCGACAGCTTCGGCTCGGTCAGCAGAATGTACTGTGCCCGCGAGATCGTCATGGTAATGCTCCGTTAGACGAGGGTGGCAGAGAGCGCGGACCCGTACACCACCGCGTTCGTCTTGAAGGCGCACTCGATGGTCGAGTTGGCAGAGTCCAGCACACCAACCACCATCAGGGGACGACCAGCATCCGACGTGTACGAGGTCGTGATGTAGCTCATCGACCCGGACACCGAATACAGGCCCAGCGTCTGGCCGAAGGACAGCGAGGAGGCCGCCACGCCCGTCGGGACGTTGGCGATCACCGTGCAGTCCGGCCCTGCGGGGATCTCCACCAGCACCTGACCAGCCGGGAGCGAATCGACCGACTTGTGCCGGGCGATCCCGAGGAAGTTGTCATCCCCACCCGAGTAAATCGAGATGGTCCGCGCCCCCGCCACCCCAACGGCATCGCCGGTGGAGAAGGTGGAGGCCGCAGTGATAGGCAGGGTCCGCAGCAGCCAGCGGCCTCGGCCAGCGATCAGTCCAAGATTCGGCATCGTGAAACTCCGTAGTTCGGGTTACTTGAGGGGCACCTTGCCGAAAGTGCCACCGCTCTGGGTAATCCCTGGTGTCGGAGTCCCATCGTCATCGACAGGATTGAGTCCGGCGTTATCCGCATGGGCAAGCATCCGTTCAGTGGCTCGACGCTTGTTCAATGCGGCCCGAGGGCCTTCGCAGTACATGTACTGACAGTCACCCGCCGCGTTCACGATGGATCCGTCTTCCAACTCTCTGGCCCCCGGCGGCAACGCCGTGAACCACGCCTGCCCGATATGCTTCTTGGTGATCGGCTTGTAGCCGTTGTTGAACGCCATCATCAGCTTGCGCCCATCGGACTGCCCACCGATTCCCGCCCGACGCACCATCCGCACATTCACCGGCAGGCTCGGAACCTCTGCTGCCGTACACCGACCCGCCGCCAGATCCGCCAAGGCAGCATCGCGCTGGTACTTCAACTCCGACCAGCCGGGCACATAGGTCATGTCCACGGCCATGTTGGTCTGGTCCAGCTCATCCAATTCGACGGTGACTTCACCGAACTCATCGACCGGCTTGCTCACGATCAGGGGGCGCTTCTTAGCCATTGGCCCCTCCCATCACGCCAGCCGACTTCTTGGCGCTGTCGAACCACGCTTTGACGGTCATCCCATTGGCAGCGCAAAAACTCCGCACCGTCTCCATCGTGACACCGGCCTTTTTCAGCCGGTCCCGATAGTCGGTGGGGAGTTCGTCGCTCTCCAGAGAGGTCTCGCTGTTCGCGTGACCTTGGCCGTTCGGCGCGGCACCTGTCGTCCGCGTGGAAAAGCCCTTTTGGGCGATGAGGGCATCGGCCTTCTCGGATGCCAGCTCATCGACGTGTTCTGCCTTCACCATCTTAACCACCAGTGCGATGTTGTCAACAGTCCACATCCGCTTGTCCATCGTATTCAGGTGCCGCAGCACCTCCGGCTCCCACTTCTGGAAGACCTTCGGCTCCATCTGACGGACCTGCCCATACGCCAACTGCGCCAGCGACTGCTGCTGGTAAGGATCCTGCTGTGGGGCTTGGACCGCCGCCAGCATCGCCTTCATCGTCTTGCCGTCGATGATGTCGTCATCGCCCGGCATCTGGAAGCCGGACTGGGCTACCCCAGACGGAGGCGGGCCATAGGAAGGAGGGGTCGCGGCCAACTGCTGGAGGCCCTGAAACATCTGGTCGTTCAGGTCCAGCAACTCCTCAGCGGTCTTGCCCCTCACCCACGGCCTCGGATCCGTCTCCGGAACCCGCCAAACTGGGTTCCCAGAAGGGGGTGCCGTAGAAGATCCGGGATCGGGAGTCGTCCCGTCCGGGCTGGCGTCGTCGGTCATCATCTTGAACCCTCGTCATCACGGTGGTCAGGGTGTCCGGGAGGGTGGCCAGCGTCTCGATGGCCGCAAGGAACCCGGTCTGATAGTGGTACTGCTTCTCACTGCATCCCCCGGACAGAATCTGGCGTCCGGTGAGTTCGTACAAGGCGTCACACGCCTTGCGGTACACCGCCCATTCCGGCTGGCGGCTGAGATCCTGGAGGTCCACCACGTCCTGCCGGGAGAGCCCCAGCGGGAGGGGGGGTGAAGCTGACGGGCGGGGCTTCGGGAATCTCGGGAACAAACGTTTCCGTGTCGCGGACATCATGCTGTTCCATGACTCGACCCATGAGTTCACTGAGCCCTCCCAAAGCTTTCAAGGCAATCGCTCCTACGGGGGTGCCAGCCGTCTGCATGGCCAACTGCCCCATCTGGATCAACTGCGGGTAGGTCTGGCCCATCAGGGTCAACAGCCCAGCACTCTGCTGCTTGGCGGCGTCCTTGTTGGCCGTGGCGCTGGCGGCGGCGATCTCCACCCCCAGCCCGAGTTCTGCGTTTTCGTTCGGATCGGTCATCATCTGCACGAGAATCGACCCTTCCGGCTCACCCAAGACCTGCTTCATCATCTGGATGTACCGCTGGCCTCCAAGATCGACCTTGGAGCCAATGAACTGCTGGAGGAGTTGGATGATCCGCAACCCGACCAGACTCAACCCCTCGTACCGCATATCCTTCATCGTCAGGTCGGGCCTACGATTCCCCTCAGCCAACAGGCTCTGGACCGTGGTGGCTGGGGTTCGACCCGGAATCCCTTCGATGTTGCCCGTCTGGAGATCCCCGATCCCATTCCGGCGGGTCCGCATCTGATCGACCATCCCCGCCAGATTCGACAGGCCGGGATACACCCCGTTGCCCATCGTGAAGCCCATGATCTCGTCCCGAGGATTCCCTTGGGTGGTAATGACCTTGGACGGGTAGATCGGCTCGCCCGGAGCGATGTTGGCCCCTTCCTTGACGGCCAGCATCTGGGAATTGGAGAGGAGGATGTTGTCGTACAGGTAGTTGTGGAGTTCCGACCCCATCTCCTGAAAGAGCTGGGTCTGCTCACACACCCCGATGCCGTAAAACCCTTCGGTCGGGAAGAAGCGGATCACCTCAAAGGGACGCTGGCCATGCAGGTAGGGCTGGTAGATGGCCCGGAGGATCGTCTGGGTCGGCACATGGAAGAGGACCACCAGATCGCTCGGGCTGTCGCCCGTGACGGCCCAGCGGACGTGGAACTCCCACATCTCGATCCGCTTGAAGTACGACCCCGCCACCCCACCAATGGGCTGCCCATCGTTGCTGTCGTTGTTCTCAAACGTGCCGGACTGCTGGGCGGCTTTGGGCTCATAGGTCAGCCCCTGGATCTTGTCGTCATACTCGGTCTGCTGGGCGTTGTCCCATGCCATGATGTCCAGCGCCGCCTTCATCCCGATATTGGGCAGGAAAGGTTCGGTGGACTTGGCCGTGGCCAGCAACTGTTCCCGCGACATCTGGACCCGCTTGGCGACCCACGGCGCTCCCCCCTGCTCATCCGGCTGGATGGCATAGGCATAGGGAGGGATGACGAAATCCACCAACCGGACGTGATCGACAAAAGGCCGGGAGTCCACGCGGTTGACCGCGATGATCTTCCCGTCCTCGTCATAGGTGTTGATCGGGCGGTCCTCAAAGGTCCAGCCCGTCTCCAAAATGGCTGTGCCGAGCTTGACCATTTCTTGGATGGCCCGCTTGTTCACCCGGTACATCTTGAGGAGCGAGCGATCCAATGCGGAGAGGAAGTCTTGGAGGGGCTTGGCGGCGTGGACCCAACGTTCGTTCATCGCCTGCACGGCCCAGAGATCCGGGCTGGCATGAAGCGACTGCATGAACTTGGCGTAGAACTGGTCCCCATCGGTTGCCATGATGGGGAGGGTCTTGTTGGAGGCCCCGAGGAACGGGAACTCCTTCACGCCTGTGGCCGCTGGAGCCCGATAGGCGGCAAGCCAATCCCGCCACTGGCGTTCCAATGGCATCCGTGCCTGCAACGCACGGGTGAGTTCGGTGTGCAGGTAGGATTTCAGTTCAGCTTCTTTGTCCTTCCCTGCCCACTCGACGGGTTGCATCAGTCGTCACATTCCTTGAGGATCACGGACGGACCATCCCACGCGGGCTTGGTCTGGGCATCATAGGTGCCCCGAGGGCCGGTCCTGCCGTCGTGCTTGGACGGACCCGGCACGTTCGTGGTCTTCATCCCCGGCTTGGTGGCCACGGATTCACGGGCATTCTCCTTGGAGCGCCCCATCAGACACCATCCTTGAAGGACTGCACCTTCTCAGGGGTCGCCTGAGCGCCCTTCCCACCCGCCTTCCACTGCGCGGCGGCTTTGGTGGCTTCATAGGCGCGGAGATTGGCCGTCCCACCAGCAGGTGTGCCAGCGGAGCGGTCCTGTGACGCAGCCGGAGAGGTCTTGGGGGAGGGATTGGAGCCCAGCGGCTCGGTTCCACTGCCAGAATAGGTGGGCATCGCGGTTCCTCGTGAGAGTTGGTGCAGAATACCACTCGGGATTGCAACCTGCAAGACTATCGCCGCAGGGCCACGCCCATTCTCGCCAAGACGGCCTCTTTTTCCATCCGTTGCCGCGCTTCCACCCCCTGCCGACTGACCCGCTGTTGTCGCCAGACCTCCGGCCCATAGGCCAGCACGTCCAAGAGGTCCGCTCGGGGGGTGGGCCATGCCCGATACTGCTCGCGCAGCTCGTGAAACTGCGGTCCCTTGCCGAATCGGATCATTCCGCGCTGGAAATAGGGCTCCAACCCCAAGATTCGGGCGTCTTTGTCCCGATTCTTCGGCGTCAGCTTATCAAACGCGAGGTTCAGACCGCGTTTCTTGGCCGTTTGGACCACCAGATCGTAAAACGCCGCCTGCTGGCCGACTTCTTCGATGAACACTCGCCTTGGAGGGTATCTGGTCGCCAGTGCGAGGATCTTTTCGGCCACGACGGTATAGGGCACCTTGTCGGAAAAGGCGTCCAAGACCAGATGTTCGGGGTTTTCGCCACTGGTACTACCCGTGACGAGGATCGCGCCCCGTGAACGATCCGATCCTTTGGCCCGTCCGAAGCCTCCGGGGTCCACCAAGACGAGCAAATCGAGGTCCGCCAGGAAGACATTGCGGGTTTTGGCTTGGGCATCGACCCAAGTGAGTGATTGCTCACCAGACCAATCGTAGAATTGCAGCCAACTCTCCTTGAAGGTGGCGGTAATTTCGTCGGAGGGGTCGTTCATCATGTTGGCTGCATAGAGCGCCGGGTCTCTCAGGCGGAACTTGGCCAGACTTTCGAGGTCGTAGCCCGGTCGTTCCGGCCACGCGGCCCGCCCATTCTCGATCACCTGCCGCGAGAAGATGACCAAATCCCCCGCCCGATGGACCGGGAGGCTCTGGATGTCGCCGTTGGCGAGTTTCAGGCCCAGATGCCATGTCTTCCGGGGCATCCCATAGCCAAAAGCGACCTCGACGTGCTCGTAGGGATCCCCGCGATACCACCGGGTTCCCAAGACGATGATCTCCGGGAACGGCTGGTAGCCCTGATTCAGCAGGGGGATGAGCTGGTTGACCCACCGATTGATGGCGCCAGTGAGCTGCCCGTCGCCTCGCCTTGCGTTTTCGGCGGCTTCACGGGACACCATGTCGTCCACGAGGATCAGGTCGGGGTGCATGGAGGCCAAGGCCGCTCCAACACCTTGGCATTTGACCGTAAACTCCTTCCGTCCCGTGGTGCGGGGGACGTTGATCTCGGTGTCATTCCACTTGACGTTGGCGGCTTTGATGTCGGGATGGATGACTTCCGGGTACAAGGCCCGGAAGAGTTCATTCTGCTCAAAGGTGTGCTTAATCGCGGCGAGGAAGCTCTGGGCGTTCTCCAGCTTCTCGTTACAGATCAGGATGGCGATGTTGGGGTCTTGGACGATCCGCTGGACGACGTAGGCTTGGGAGATGATCGTGGACTTGCCGGAGCCTCGGGGCATGAGGACCAGCCGCTGGGGGCAGGTATCCAGCTCGGGAACGCCGGTCTTCTTCTCCACGACCTTGCACATGATCTTGTGCATCCCTTCGGTCATCCCGACCACATCGCCGTACTTACAGATCACCCCAGCCATGTAGTACAATTCGTTCTTGCCGCGTTCCCGCATCTCGGTCCAGACGGCATCGCCTTCCTGAAAGCTAATTTCCATCGGGCTCCACCACGAAGACCTCGTTATCCACGGTCGCCGTCACCTTCTGGGCAAACCCCTGGCCCATCTGGATCACCACGGTCGGGCTATCCCGCTTGTCCGAGCCGTGCTTCGGCCAGACCCGTTCAATGATCGGGGTCGCGTACTTCATGAACTCCTTGTAGTCCCCCGCCTCATAGGCGCGTTCCCGCATCTGCCCGAACTGCTCGATCACCTTGGGGGCCATCGCCTTCAAGTCTTCCAACGCTCGCCCCACGGCATCCCGACTCAGCTCCTGCACATACGCTCGGAACACCGCCCTTTTCTCCAAGGCCATCACATCTGCCTTGGGCAGGGGTCGTCCGGCCAGCAAGGACATCTGCTGCCGCTTTTCCGAGATCGTCACTTCCCGATCCAGACTGACCAGCCAACTGGCATACGCCTTCTGCCAGTCGGTCAGCCGGGTTGTCCGCCCATCCACCAAGTCAGTACCCATCAGATCCTCCGTGCCTTCCAATCTCAGGCCGTTCAGGGCAGGAGGCAAGCAGCAAGCCAATC
>ERZ724509.470-NODE-470-length-17474-cov-25.094150_pt1 | contig 17474 bp, 25 predicted proteins | sample MGYA00376042_ERZ724509 | MGnify/ENA primary metagenome ERZ724509 (study PRJEB28724, sample SAMN07190887) | wastewater metagenome | isolation source: effluent of sewage treatment plant in Hong Hong | place: USA: Christiansburg, Virginia | collected 2016-03-01 ...
GCCGAGCAGATGCACCAGCAGACAACTGACGCGCTCAAGGCGCGGGGCGAATGGAGAGAGACATGGCAACTTTGACGTTTGGCGATTGGGTGGTGTTGGGGCTGGTGGTGGCAATGATCAGCTATGCGATTTACCTGATGTTGAAACACAAACCGACTGCGCCGATTGAGCGCATGCCGAAACCAAGCCGGGCATCGGTGGTGGTGCAGCCTAAGCCGGATGCAGAGCCGGGCAAGGATGATTTGCCGATGTATGAGCATGTGGCCGGGGATCTGCTGGCGATGGCGGATAAGCTGGGCAATCCGGATTACACCAAGCAGATCGAGCAGATCGTGGTGGATCTGGAGGCGCGAGCCACCGCTGGCCGGATGAAGTATGGCCAGCATCTGTTCCCGTTCAATGGTCGCTGTATGGTCGTTGATGCGTACCAGGAAGCGCTGGATTTGCTGCAATACGCCAAGGGCAAGCAGATCGAGGCGGAAGATGCTGAGCAATACGACATGGCCGGCCTGGCCGTGCAGGTTCAGGCTCATGCCACCAATGCACTGCTGCGCTTGCACGACATGATGCGCCTGGCGACAAAGGTAGACGTGCAAGTATGAGCGGCACTTGCTACAACCGGCCGCCGCCGCCTGAGTTTGTATATGTGCCGGCAGGATGGAGCGCAAGCGGCCATCGCCTGACTAAGCCGATGCCGTTTGTGATGAGCCGCGATTGCAAGCACGACAAACGGGCGACAGATCCAGGTTGCGCTGGCTGCCGATGGGTTGGCGATGCGGTGGCGGATTGATGCGATTCGGCAGTGCCTGGAGAGCGATACCGGCCACACCATCACCAAGGCTTGCATCGAGCGCGGCTATATCGAGCGCAGGCTAGAACCGGTTTACCGGGCATTTACACCGACAGGCGGCTTTCTCGGCTCCGCTGGAGAGCAAAAAGAAGCAGAGCGATTGTGCATAGAACACAACGAACGAGGTCAAAAGACATGACAGGCAATAGCAGCATAGCATTGCATGGCAAATGCCAGCATTGCACAAAATGTAATGTGCAGACAGGCATTGGCTGGAATCCGGTGTTTTTCTGCGAGCGTGAGGGGCATGCGGCCAGCGTGGGTGCCGATGACAGTTGCGAGTTTTTCGAGCGTGAGCCGGGCAGTGATGACGAGAAGGGTGCGCAATGAGTACGGTTATCGAGAAGCTGCAAGACAATATTCGGGTTGCCAAGCATCAGATTCAGATACTCGACAGATTAATCAAGTCTGACGCAACTGGCATTTCAAACTGGACACCATACGGAACGGGCCATAGTGACCACTACCTGAATGACGACATCAAGCCGCAGATATTGGCGATTTTGCGCAGCGAGCGTGACAAATGGCAGGCCATTTTAGATGACCGGTCGAAGAAATTGCAGTCCGTCAACCAGATGCTAGAGAGCTTTTTGAGCGGGGTGGATGATGAGCGCTAATCCCCCCGCAGAACCGGCGGCGATTGCCGAGGTGGTGAAGCGTGGCCGCCCCGCCCAGCCACGCAAGAAGGTGGATCTGCTGCTGGCCGGCACCACTATCACCATTGGCTCGCTGGTGGCCAAGCAATTCCACCTGGCGCTGCTGCGTGCGGTATCGGGTGCGCCAAGTGATACCGGCATCGTGATGCTGGTTGACGACAAGGCGACGGATGCCGGCGAGCGCCTGGATCGGGCTGTATCGGCACTGCAAGACCGGGTAAGCCCGGAGGTGCGGTTATGGGTGGCCATCATCGCCCAGGCAATGTCCGACATGATCGGCCCGACCAATGAGGCGCGGGGATCGCTCGAAGAAAGCGCCATCCGGGCAGAAGCGCACCGCTATTTCTGGAGCCGCGAGCGTTATTGCCTGCTGAGCCATTGCCTGCTTACCGGGCTGCGCCTGTCGTATGTGCGTGAGCTGGCCGGCAAGGCAGAGGACTTTGTTTTTGAGCAGACGCAGGTTGCCATGGCCGAGGCCAGAGCGGCCGGCGATACCAAGCCGATGACACGCGGCAAGCGGCTGGAATGGCTGGTAGCGAAGATCGAGGCGAGCCATGCCACGCAATCAGCCTGAATTCGAACACCAAGCCGCGCTTGTCGCATGGGCGCGGTTGCCGACAACCAGGCGGGCATTGCCTGGCATCGAGCTTCTGCATTGCAGCCTCAACGGTGTGAAGTTGAGCAAGGCGCAAGCGGGCAAAGCCAAGGCGGCCGGCATGTTGTCTGGTGTGCCGGATCTGATGTTGCCGGTGCCGAAGGGTGGCGCTGCCGGGCTGTGGATCGAAATGAAATTCGGCAAAAACCGGGTGTCGACAACGCAGGCCGACATGATCGACGCACTGCGCAAGCACGGTTACCGGGCAGAGGTTTGCTACGAGTGGCCAGAGGCACGCCGGATCATCACCGAGTATCTGAGCCAGGGGGAATTGTTCGATGGGCGCACGTGACATTGAGCAGGAGTTGTATCGGGCTGTCAGCGTCATGGCTCGCCCTATCGTGCAGGAATCGACGCTGCTGAAAGGCATGCGCCAGGAGGTGGGCCGCGCCGTACAGGTACGCGAAGTGGCTTTGACCGCATGGGAACACCACGCAGGCGCGGCGATGACCATGGCGAAGATATCGCGGCTGCCGGTGATGCAGAGTTTGACGCTATTGGCGGTGCTGGATCGGGTGCAGCGGGTAAACGCCTTTCGCTCGCTGCCGATTGAGCTGCGGCCCTACGTTGGCCAGTACCAGATCCCGGCTGGATTGCTTGGCGAGCTGGTGTGCTGGTATTGCGGCGAAAAATATCAGGTGATGGCGAAAGACCGAAAAATGACCGGTAAGGAGCTGGCGCGCAAATTCGGCGTATCGCAATCGACCGTGCATGTACTGAAAAAGCGTGTCTATGCGCAGATGGATCACTGGCTTGCGCTGGCGATCGAACGCATGGGCTGGATGATGGAAGACGATCAATCTTGATGACAAACGAAGGAATGACATGAAAAAACTGATGGTTTGTGCGGTGGTGGCAATGGTGCCGCTGGCGGCTTGCGATGGCAAGAAAAAGCCGGAAGTCAGTTTTAATGCGCTCGAAGATGCGCGAGCGAAGGGTCGCTAAATGATGGTGATTACGCTTGGCGATATGGCCGGGGTGTTTGCGTTTGGCGTATGCGTTGGCGCCATTGCCGTGATCTACATTCTGGCCAAGGTAAAATAGTCGTTACGTAACAGTAAATCGATGGCAGATCGATAGAAACCGAACCAATCGCCTTGAAAGAGCCAGCGAAAAGCTAAGGGAACAATCTGCCAGGCGTAGGATGCAGCGCCTGCCCGGTGGCGTGCCGAGAACCGGGATCAACACGCATGGCGATTGCGACAACGCTGCAGCGGCCGATATTGAATTGACGCCTTTGGCAGTCGCCAGCCGTGTTGGTTAAGCGCAACTGCGTAGCGGGGGCGTAGGGCTGGGGGCTCCTGGCTGCCAACAGCGCGATGACGGGCCAAGCGCATCAAGCGCCGCTGGCATAATGGACAGAGCGAAATGCTGTCGCCGGACGCATAACCGGCATTCCTCGCGGCTGTTTCAAACGGCAGCGAGCTTTTCTAGGGCGAATCCCTGCCGGCCGCCGAACGTCAGGGCAATCTGTGAGGGCTGCGCCATGAAATAAGCCAAATTGTGTGTTGTTCGCAAAAAGCCGGGATGGGTGACCCCTGCTTTTTGTTTGGCCGATTTATCGCCTTGAACACCCCCGAATATTTTGGGACAATTTCCTCATAGTCGAAATTCCGCCTAAAGCCCGCCTGGTTCGCCCAGCGGGCTTTTGTTTTATCCACTTTTACCGTGGATAACTAGGCTCGCTTATCCCGTTTTATCCATGCGCTGCATGGAATGCTTTGCGTTGCTGCTTTTTTGACCATTTGACCCGGCCGAGTGCCGGGTTTTTCTTTTGGTGGGCAGGAAATGAGCGTTTGCCGGGGCTGTAAACACTTCGATTTCGCCATTGCGGTGGCGTTCGAGGGCAATGCGCCGCCGCGGGTGGATATGGCGTGCAAGGTTGGCGAGCAAATGGCAGGAATTCGCACCGAATGTAACAGCAGGCCGGTAACTGATACCGGTGAGCGTCGAAGGGCGTCAGACATGGGCGGGGATGCGTCGTAATGCGTACATCAATCAAAGGGCGTGAGCTGATCAAAGCCGCAGAGGGCATGCAACTGCATGCGTATGTCTGCCCGGCAGGTAAGCGCACCATCGGCGTTGGCCACGTCATTAAGCCTGGTGAGTCGTTCCCGGACGGAATCACTATGGGCCAGGCGCAGGAAATGCTGTCGCATGATCTGGCCGTTGCCGAGCGCGCAATCAATACCCTGGTGACTCAGGCCGTGACGCAGGCGCAGTTTGATGCGCTGGCGAGCTTTGTATTTAATCTGGGTGTCGGTGCGCTGGGTCGCTCGACATTGCTGAAGCGGGTTAATCGTGGCGACATGACGGGCGCCGCTGCGGAGTTTGGCAAGTGGGTGTTGGCCGATGGCAAGCCAATGCCAGGCTTGGTGCGCCGTCGCAAGGCCGAGGCCGTATTGTTCCGCATGGGCAACTACGACGTGGCCATGCGGATTATCCGCACGGGGGTTTGATGTGATGTGTGGAGCAAAATGCCGGCGAGTGGTGGGCTATCTGCAGCAGCAGTTGCAGGAGGCGTCAACCTGGCGCGGCATGGTGGTGATTGCCACGGCACTTGGAATGCAGATTGCGCCGGATAAGGTTGATGCCATTGTGGCAGCCGGGCTTGGATTGTCCGGGCTGCTTGGCGCAATGCTGCCAGACCGTGTGCGCCGCTGATGTCGATGTTGTTGCCGCTGTTGCGTAGCAAGTACATGGCCGGGATGGCCGGGATGTTGTGTGCGGCGCTGGCATGTGTTGCGCTGTGGCGTGACGGTTATGTGCGCGGTCAGAGCGTGGTGCAATCCGCTTGGGATGGCGAACGGGCGCGTACAGCCGCCGGAATCGTGCAGAAAGCGCAGGAACAGGATGATAGAAATCATGTGGCGGCCGTCCGCTACGAGCATAAGCGTGAGCAGCGAGCCATCGCGTACCGTGAAATTGTGCGGGTGGTTGATCGTGACCCTGTTGCTGATTGCAGTTTGTCTGATGACGGGCTGCGCCAGTGGAACGCCGCCAATGGTGGCGGCACCGAGCCTGAATCCGCCGGCCAGTCTGATGGTGACGTGCAAGACGCTGCCGATGGCGACGAGCGGGACGCTGCGGGATCTGGTAATGAATCACATTGAGGTGGCGCAGCAGTATTACGACTGCGCCGATAAACATAACGCACTGGTGGATCTGATCGAACAATGAAAGAAACAACCCCAACGGATTTCAGCATGCTTACCTACGTATGGGTGTGGGGGCTGGCGATTATGGGCGGCATTGTGTCGTATCACCAGAAGGTGCGCCGCGGTAATGCCAGGTATTCGATTGCTGAGTTTGTGGGGGAGCTGGTGACATCCGCCTTTGCTGGCGTGCTGACGTTCTACCTGTGCCAGGCTTCGGGTATGGGGCAGTTGTTGACTGCGGCATTGGTGGGTGTGTCTGGCCATATGGGTAGCCGTGCGCTGGCCATCCTGGAGCGCATGCTCAAAGACAAGATCAAGGGCTGATGTGGCTGAAAAGCTAACGGATTGGGAGGCGCTAGAGCGCGAGTATCGTGCTGGCGTCTTATCGCTTCGTGAGCTGGCGAAGAAATACGACGTTTCCGAAAGCTATATACGGAAGCGGGCAAAGGAAAAAGGCTGGGAACGCGACCTGACAGAGAGGGTTCAGGAGCGAGTGCGCAGTAAGTTAGTGCGCAGTGAAGTGCGCACCCTTAACGCGCGCACCAATCTGCGCACTGATACCGAGATTATTGAGGCCGCAGCAGAGACTGCGGTTCAGGTGGTGCAGATTCATCGGCGCGACGTGCGTCATGGCCGAACCATCTGCGCAGCGCTGTTTGCCGAGCTGCATGACACATCGGCGAATCGTGAGTTGATTGCTGAGTGCATCGACAGCGAAACGCAGGACGATTTATCGCCGACTCGGCGTAACCAGATGATGAAGGCTATCAGCCTGCCGACCAGGGCGCGGGCAATGCTGGATCTGTCGGCGGCGATGAAGAACCTGGTTGCGGTAGAGCGCCAGGCGTTCTCGCTGGATGACAAGCAGGACAAGCAGGACGGCAAAACGGTGGTGATGAACATGAGCCGCCGCCGGAGCGCTCCGGATGAGTGAGCAGTTACTGGCTTGCTTTGAGCCTGGCGGGCCTGATTCCGAAGCGTTCATGAACAACGGCACGGATCTGGTGCGCGGGATCATGGGGCCGATTGGCTCCGGCAAGTCAGTGGCCTGTTGCGCTGAAATCATGATGCGCAGCTGTGAGCAGGCGCCAGGCCGTGACGGTGTGCGTAGAACGCGCTGGGCAATCATCCGTAATACCTATCCGGAATTGAAGTCCACCACGATCAAGACCTGGCTGGATTGGTTCCCTGAGTCGGTTTTCGGGCGGATGACTTGGGATGCGCCAATCACGCACCACATTGCTTTCAATGAGCCGAACCTTGGTCGCGTGGAAATAGAAGTGCTGTTTCTGGCACTGGATCGGCCAGACCACGTTAAAAAGCTGCTGTCGCTGGAAGTGACTGGCGTATGGATCAACGAGGCGCGCAGCGTGCCGAAGGCAATTGTGGATGCGGCAACCGGCCGTGTCGGGCGATACCCCAGCAAGCGCGACAAGCCAGACGAGGTGCCGGCGGATCAGTGGCCAACGTGGTTCGGCGTGATTATGGACACCAACCCGCCAGATGATGATCACTGGTGGTATCGCCTGGCGGAAGAAGATCAACCGGCGGGATGGGCGTTCTATCGGCAGCCATCTGGCCTGTCGCCGGATGCCGAGAACAAGAGCAACCTGCCGCGCAACTACTACGAGAACCTGCAGGCCGGCAAAACGCCGATGTGGGTTGAGGTGTACGTACATGGGAGATATGGCAGCGTGATGGACGGCAAGCCGGTTTATCCGGAATACAACGATGCCATTCATTGCGCCAAAGAGCCGTTACGGCCGATTCTGGGCCTGCCGCTGGTGCTTGGCTTTGACTTCGGGCTGACGCCTGCCGCCATCATTGTCCAGCTGACGCCACGCGGGCAGATTCGCCTGATTGATGAGCTGATCGGCACGGACATCGGTATTGGCAACTTCTGCCGCCAGGTGGTGGTGCCGCATTTGCGCATGTATTACCCGCAATGGCGATTGGATCAACGCGCTGGGCGGGATAACAACTACATCGAGGCCGTGGGCGATCCGGCCGGTATTGCGCGGGATGGTGATGAGCGCACCAGCTTCCAGTTGGTGCAGCAGTCGGGGATCCTGATTGTGCCGGCATCCACCAACAATTTCACGCCGCGACGTGAGGCGGTGGCCAATCCGCTTTCTCGTCTGCTGGATGGCGAGCCTGGCATGTTGATCAGCCCGACCTGCAAGGTGACGCGCAAGGGATTCAACGGGGGTTATCGCTATCGCCGGCTGCAGGTGGCGGGCGACGAGCGTTACACCGAAGCGCCAGAGAAGAACCAGTACAGTCACATCCACGACAGCATCCATTATGTGTGCTTGAAATTCGCACTACCGCAAACCCAGCGCAGTCGGCCACAAGCCGGCTATCAGCCGCTCGATAGAACCATAGGACTTTGATGCAAGACATTGATAACGACCATCCCGACATGGAGCGGGAGGAAGCGGCACGTCTGCAGCAAGTGGCGACATTGACCAACTTGGTGCTGCGCCGTCGCAAAGAGGCGGTGGAAGGCCGGCAGCAGTGCGGTATCGAAACGATCTGGCGCGAGGATGAAGACCAGTACAACGGGATTGATGACCATAACCGTTCGGAATTGAGCAAGGAGCCTGGCCAGACGACGGAGCAGGTCGGGCCGACGCGCTCGACGGTGTTCTTGAACATCACCCAGCCCAAGACCGATGCGGCCGAGGCGCGGGTGATCGACATGATGCTGCCGGTGGACAACAAACCGTGGGGGCTGGTGCCAACGCCGATCCCTGAGCTGGCGAGCATGGCTAAGGACGATAACGCGCAATTCATGCTGCCAAACGGCCAGGCGGTGCCGGCGGCTGACGTGGCCAAGCTGGCGCTGGAGCAGGCGCAATCGGCTGCCGAGGCGATGGAAAAGGAAATTGACGATCAATTCGTTGATTGCAATTGGGCGCAGCAGACCCGCGCCATGATCCGCAGTGCGTCGCGGCTCGGTACCGGCGTAATGAAAGGCCCGTTTCCGAAGGTGCTGCAGGAGCGCTCTTGGGAGCAGATGGAAGGCGCGGATTCGGTCTATCAGTTGTCCATCATCGAGCGCATGGCGCCGTGGTGCGCGTGCATCGATGTGTGGGATTTCTTCCCCGACCCGAATTGTGGCGATGACATCCAGGCTGGATCGTATGTGATCGAGCGGGATTTTCTGACGCCGCGCAAGCTGCGTGAGCTGGCGAAGGATCAAAGCTACTACGCCGACGAGATTGCGGCGGTGTTGCGCGAAGGCCCGCAACGCATCAGCCGCAGCAGTGACCGTAACGCCAGAATGGAAGGCGAGCGCGCCGACCGTGAGGCGTTTGAGATCTGGTACTACTACGGCGATTTGGATGTGACCGACCTGGCGGCGCGTGGCTGCGATTGCTCTGGCCTGCCGGAAGGCATGGAAACCGCGTCTGCCATTGTGACGATGGTCAATGACCGGGTAATCAAGGCAACGCTGAACCCGCTGGAAACGGGCAGCTTCCCTTACCGCGTGATGCCGTGGGATGCGGTGCCTGGGCAGATTTATGGCCGTGGCGTGCCGCGCAAGATCAGCACGCCGCAGCGCATTACCAATGCCGCCACCCGCTCGATGCTGGATAACGCCGGCATGTCGCTGGGGCCGCAGATCGTGATTGATGACAGCTCAATCGAGCCGGTAGACGGCCGCATGGAAATCACTGGCCGCAAAATCTGGCGCCTGAAAATCGGCGGCAATGTGCGCACGGTGCAAGAGGCGTTTGCCGTGTTCAGCATCCCGACAATGCAGGCCGAGCTGTCCGCCATTATCGAATTCGGCCTGCGCATGGCGGATGAAGTGTCTGGCCTGCCGTTGCTGCTGCAGGGTGAACGCGGCAATAGTCCGGACACGGTGGGCGGCATGCAGATGTTGATGCAGTCAGCGTCTATCGTGCTCAAGCGGATTGCCAAGCAGTTTGACGACTATTACACCCGGCCGCTGTTGAAAGACTGGTACGACTGGAACATGCAGCACAGCAAAAAGCCGGAAATCAAGGGCGATTTGCAGATTGATGCGCGTGGTGCCGGTGAGTTGGCTGCCCGCGACCAGGCCAATCAGTTCCTGATGATTGCCGGGCAGTTCGTTGCCAATCCGGCATTCGGCATTGATCCGAAAAAGCTATTCAAGGAAATGGCCGGCGCCAATCACTTCGACGCCCGCAAGATCCAGTTCACCGACGAAGAAATCAAGCAGAAGCAAGAGCAGCAGCCGCAAGTGCCGCCACCGCAGATTGCTGTGGCGCAGATGCGCTCGCAAGACGCCGACAAAGAGCGCGAATTCAAAGCGCAAGAGGCAGAGAAAGACCGGCAGTTTGAGGCGTACATGGCGCAACTGGATGCCGAGCTGAAACAGATGGAAGCGTCTGGCCAGCAGCAGATCAGCGTGGCCAATATGCGCGCCAAGCTGGCGGACAGTGCAATGAAAGAGCGCAGCAAGCAGCAGCTATTGGCGGCTGAGCTGGTGCATGCAAATCAATATGGGCAGGGGGTGTGATAGTGAGACAGGTAAAGCCAAGTGGTGATTTCATGATGCCGGTAATTACTGGTGGTCATGAAGCCTATTCAAAAGCCAGCGACATTTTTAGTGCTGTTGGCGCGAATATCGATCCGTTCGCTTCTGCACTTTTGCGCCTGTCTGTTGTTGGTGACGGCGATGCTGATGACGCTGCCGCGATGCAGGCGGCGATTGATTTTCTGCAGTCGAAATCAGCAGGGCGGTTATCGGTTTCGGTTCCGACTGGAAAAACGTTCAAGCTGAATTCCGGTATTACGATTGATGCAGGTCGCATCCATATTGATTTCCGAAATTGCAAACTGGATTTCTCCGGCATGACAAGCGGTACAGCTATTACCTTGACTGGTACACCATACGATAAGACATATGGCGGTGTGATGGGCGGGATTTCTTTCGCCCACATCAAGGGGCCGTACCCTACAAACGGTAATGTTGACGGCATTCTGTTTACTGGCGATACAGCGGCGAGCCCTGCTAACCCATATGGCAGTGCTCGATCAGTTGCATATCGCTGCGTTGTTGAAGGGTTCCGGCTTGCCGTTACATTCTGGCACCGTGCATATCTCGCTACACTGGAGCATTGCGAGGTCTACCGAAATCGTGTCGGTATTTATAGCCGTGGTGCTGGCGTCGACGCCTATGAAAACGTTTCCCTGCTGCGCGGCGCTGTATACAACAATGAGGTAAATATCTACGTTGAGGAAGGGCATGTCGTATGCAACGGCACATCTATTGACTACGCGACAGGTGTGCAGATGGCAATTCGCACCGGCTCTCTGTTGCTGAATGAATGCCACGTTGAATATACGATATCCCAGGCGAGCTACGGAAGCGGCGGCATCGGTATCTACACGGGCAACGCGCCATTGTGCGCCATTGACCTTTCTCCAGGGCTTGCGTCTTCCATTAAGACGGATATCGGGCTGCAGTACACGACCAACACGCCCACCCCGAATGGGGTTCTATTCCGCATGTCTGGCGGATCGTGGGTTGTGACTGATGCGCAGGCAGTCAGCAACGGTTATGTGACGCACTTGCATATGCAGGATCAAAGCGTTGTTCAGATAGATAAAAAGGTGCGCTGCACCCATAAGAAAAACCCGCCAACCAGCGGTTATATGTACTGCAAGTTGTCCTCATGGAATACGCCTGACCCTGTTAATACGGCTGGCAGCTTTGATTTCGAGCCTGCTTTCTGGACGGATGACATTCCGCACATTGCGCATGAAGGCGGAAGCATGTCGTACATGAGCGTAAATCCTCTCGTCGGCTACAGCATTTCCCCGCTGCACAACATGGCTGGTTCGTTCGGGATGGCTTATGCCTCGCTTGGCGGCTTTGAGGGCGCCAATCTAACTGACGATATTTGCGTTACAGCCGACACGGCAACTATCGCCGACCGTCAGACAGGTACAAACGGTTCGTTTGCCAGAACTACGTCTGACGGCTCATACAACGGCGGAACTGGCGCGCTGAAAATAACCAAAGTAGGGGCGGCTGGTACGACGTTTAAAGTGGGTATTCTTTTTCCTCGGGATGTCTTTAAGCAACGCCGCCCAATTGTCCGAATGGCGCTAGCAAAGCCGTCTGCCGGCGGCGCCACGACCGGCAGCTTTAACGTCAACATTAAATTCATCAAGCCTGAGTTTGTCACGGTTGGTGCGGTTGGCGGTGAAACGATTTTCCGGCCTGTGCATGGGGCGGAGGTAATTCTCGGCGGTGCGGCTACAAGCGGCAGCGGAACATCCGCATTTAACCCGTCGGTATACCGAATGACTGGTGGCAGTGCGTATTGCGACATCACTGGATTAACTGCAGGAACGTTCTACCCCCTGCAAATTGCCGCGAACATTGATCGCCACGTACCGGCATGGGGTTCTCATCTAATGCTTGAGTTTGACCTAACCGCATTAGGCGCAGGCAGCATCATTATTGACGCGCTTGATGTGCAGTGGATGTAACCATGCTCACTCAAGAAGATTTCAAAAGCCCGACGTGGCAGCGTGTTTCCGATCATCTGGAAACGCATCTGGCGATGGCTCGCCAGCAGAATGACAAGAATCTGAATGCCGAGGAAACCGCCAATCTGCGCGGTCGTATCTCGGCGCTGAAAGAATTGCTGAACCTGCCCAAACGGTAGGCTCGCACCCGGAGCGGCCCGAACGTAAACCGTCGAGCTGCACCCACAACAGACCCGCCCATTGAGGCGGGTTTTTTTATGGACGAACGAAATGAGCGACACGAACCAAGCGCATGAAATCGAGGCTGGCGACGATGACGCGGCGTTTGAAGCCGGTTTTGCTTCGGTGCAGGGCGTTGAGCCTGCTGCCGAGCGTTCCGAGCCGGTAAACGCAGCCGATGAAGGCAGCGACGAAATCAGCACTGATGAAACCCCGGCAGATGAGGCGCCCCCGGTCGAGCAGCAGCCCGAACCGGAAGCCGATCCGCTGGAAGGTTTGCACCCGAAGGTGCGCGAGGCACTGGCTGAGCTTGACCGGCTCAAGCAGGTTGCCAATCGCGTCAATCGCATTGAGGGTAGCTTAGGCGGCCTGCAATCGCACGTTAAGCAACTCGCTTCGACGCCGAAACCGGCGAGCGACCAGGCGCCAGCCCCGCAAGGACTGAGCGGCGAGAAGTGGAAGCGCATGCAGGAGGAATTCCCTGAGATTGCCGAGGCGATGGCTGAACAGCTGCCGAACTTGATGGGCGGCCAGACGCAAATCAATCCGGACGAGTTGGCCAGCAAGGTGCATGAGCAGGTTCGTGCCGAGCTGGAGCAGAAGCGCGAGGCGGAAGCCTTTGAGGAAATCGAGGAAGCGCACCAGGGCTGGAGCGAATCGTTGAGAACCGAGCAAGGCCAGGCGTGGCTTAAAACCCTGCCGCAGCATGAGCTGCAGGAGTTTTTGACCACGCAGCGCGCATCCAAGGTGATCCGCTATCTGGATCGCTTTGCCGAACACCAGAAACAACAACAGCAAGCCGCATCGGTGCAATCGCGCCGTGATGCTGCCGCCCGTAATGCCGTGACGCCACAAGGTGCCAAGGCCGGCGGTGTGCGCCGTGAAGTGGATGAGGATGCCGCCTTTGAGGCTGGCTTCTCGTCTGTGCGTGGCGTGCGTTCCCGATAACGAAAGGACATAGAACATGGCAACTCAAAGCTACAACACCGAAGGCCAACGAATTGGCAAGTACAAAGGCCAGATTCTGGCGCATGCAATTCCGCAGGAAGTCTCGGGCCGCTTCGGCGTGAAGAAGGAAATCCCGAAAAACTCCGGCGATACCATCATTCTGCGCCGCTGGCTGCCGGCAGGCGCAACCGCATCCAGCCCGAACATCTGGAGCGTTGATCCGGTCAAGCACACGATTCAGGAAGGTGTGACCCCGACTGCGGAAACCATCAAGCCGCAGGATATCCAGGCAACGCTGCAGGAAATCGGTGTGGTGTATCGCTACACCAACCGCGTGGCCGATCTGTACGAGGACGATGTACCCAGCGAAATCATCCAGCTGACCGGTGAACGCATGGGCCTGGTGCAAGAGCTGATGCGCCTGGGCGTGCTGCGTGCTTGCCCTAACGCCTTCTATGCCGGCGGCGTGCTGTCGCGTACGTCGATTGTCAGCAAGATCACGCCGAATCTGCTGCGCAAGGTGGCACGTTCGCTGAACACCAACCTGGCGCGCCGCATTACCAGCGTGCTGGATGCCTCGCCGAAGGTGAACACCTATCCGATTGAAGCGGCGTATGTGGTGCTGTGCCACTCCGACAGCGAAGCGGATTTGCGCACCGAGCTGCCAGGCTTCAAGCATGTGTCGGAATACGGCCAGCGCCAGTCCATCCACGAAAACGAGCTGGGTTCGTGGGAGCAGTTCCGCTTTATCTGCACCCCGCACATGCCGATTTACCTGGCTGGCGGTGGCGCAGTTGGCGCGACTGGCCTGGTGAGTGTGGGTGCCGTGAGCGTGGACGTTTACCCGATGATTGTGCTGTCGCAGGAAAGTTATGGCGACGTGGCACTGCGCGGTAAAAGCTCGCTGAGCGTGGGCCACCAGCCTGCCAGCCAGAAGACCAAGGATGACCCGCTGGGTCAGCGTGGTGTGATTTCTGCCTCTACCTACTACACCGCTGTGCGTCTGAACGACCTGCAGATGGCTGTGGTTGAGGTGGGCGTGACCGCTCTGTAATGACTGACGGGGCCGGTGCGCCGGCCCTGCATGAAAGGACAAACATGAAAGTGAATGATTCGGTATTGCACAACGGCTGCGCGGCCATTGTGACTGCCGTCAATGATGATGGCTCGGTGAATCTGCGTGTATTCCATCCGGATGGCACCGACTCTGCGCCGGCTGGCGTGGTGCTGGATGTTGCTGACGCAGCGCCGGTCGCTGTCGTTGAACCTGAAACCGATGCTGCTGCAGCCGATGCTGCCGCTGGCGTCTAATCCGAAAGGAACATGATGGATACTCTGAACCAGATTTTTGGTGCCACGATGGCATTCGGCCCGGCGGGCCTGACGCTGACTGCCGCGGCAACCACCTACAGCACATCGACCGCGTTCAACTTCGCCAATAAAGGCGTTGTCGCGGCGAAAGGCACGATTGGCGCCACGGCTACGCCTACCACTGACGGCCGCACCGGTAATGCGCTGACCGGTATTGTTGCGGGTCAATGTACGGTTCTGGTGTGGTGCGTGGATGCGTCTGGCGTAGTCAAGGTGCTGCAAGGCGGCACGGGCAAGGTGGATGCGGCTGGCGCCATTACCGAGCCGGCACAGTTCCCGATCATCCCCGATACGCTGACGCCGTTTGGTTACTCGACGCACCGCGCCGCCAGTACCGTGGTCGGCACCTGGACGCCGGGCGGCAGCAGCTGGACAGCCACCGGTATGACCAGTACGCCATACAACATTGCCACGCTGCCGGATCGCCCGGCTTCTGTGTAAGCAATCCTCCTCTCGCAACTAAAAGGCTCGCTTCGGCGGGCCTTTTTTATTGGAAAAGAACATGGCAAGCAAACAACTTCCTTTGTCTACCGATGACATGGCAACGCAGCGCCGCGCCGTTCGCCGGATCGACGGTATCAACACGCTGAACGCGCTGGAAACGCCCGATATCCAGATTGTGTCGATCTTCGATTCGAATGCCGATTACGAGGCGTTCATGGCGCAGTACGTGGAAATCGAGATTCACACTACCCAGGACAAGAATGCGCCGCCGATGGTGCCAGTTGGCGTCAATGGTGTGCAGGCGTGGCTGCCGCGTGGTGAAACCATCGAGGTGCCGCGCTACTTCGTGGAACGCCTGCTGCGCTCGCAGTCGCACAAGTTCGCCACGGTGAACAGCAATGACCGCGAATCCGAGTCGGCAACATCGATCCGCGAAACCATCGGCTCTGACTATCCATTCCAGATCACATATGACGCGGATCCGCGCGGCCGTGATTGGGCGCGGGCGATTCAGTTGCAGGGTTGCTGATAGGGGGTATCGGATATGGCTGCAGGTACGTTCACGCTTTTTTCGAAAAACAAAGCAGACATCAATATCAACGACCTTCTTGGTGTGACAGTCAAGGTGGCGTTGATTTCTTCGGCATGGACGCCAGACGCATCGGTGACGGGCAACAGCGTGTTTGCGGATATGTCGGCCAATGAAATCGCGGCAGCCAATGGCTACACCGCGGGCGGACAGGCGCTGACATCGATGGCCAAAACCGCCATTGCTGGGGGCTTCAAATTTTCTTCTGCGAATCCGTCATGGACGGCGGCCGGCGGCAGCATCGCCGCGTTCCGCTATGCCGTGTTTTATGTCAGCGGCACGCTTTGGGGGCTGACCAATCCGGTTATTGGTTACTTCCTTGGCGACACCACGCCTGCGGATATCCCGGCAACGACAGTCGGCAACACGCTGGGGCTGACGTGTCCGGCTGGTGGCTGGTTTGACGAGACATAAGGGGCGGCGATGGATCTGGTTGAGCTGAAAACAGAATTACAGGGCGACCCTCTCTCGTTGGGGTACGCGAGCCACTTGGCGGATGCGCCTGGTTACGTGGCGGACTTGATGAACGCGCCAATCTTTATGGCACCCCGTTCGCGCTGGATCAGTGAGCTTGGGATTATGGAGCTGTACCCCGATGACGCCGAGGCGGCGGATGCGCTGCTGACCAAGCTGGAGGCATTTTCCGAGACTCAGGCGCGATTTTCCGGCGTTGTCCGCCGCGTTCTTCGGTTCTTGAAAGGCGCCGGCTTCGATATCGGGTCGCGTACCAGTCAGCAGATGCTGACTATGCTCGGCCAGGCCAGCGTTATCAGTGTGGACGAAGCGACAAAGCTGAAAGAGCTGGCGAACAAGCCGGCCAGCCGAGCAGAGATCCTGTTCGGTAACGGTACTGCTGTGACTGAATCGCAGATTCGGGAGGCGCTGAATGTCAACGTATAGCGCATCTCAAACACTGACAGTATCGGGTCTATCGACGCTGACAAGCGGCAACTATGCCACGTCGAACATCTACGATGCGACGACCATCAAGCCAATCGATGTGCTGATTGAGCTGGCCATTACCACCGGCACAGTGTCCACGCCAAAGCGGGCGCTGCTATTTATCATCACTTCGGCGGATGGAACGAATTTCAGCGATTCCGCGAATGAGTCGAACATGATTTTCTTGGGCGCGATGGATACGCCAACGACAGGAACGGCGTACCGCTCGCATGAATTTAGCGTGGCGGCGGCGTGTGGCGGCGTGGTGCCCAACCATTGGAAGCTGGTTATTAAGAACGACGGTGGCGGCACCTACACCGCCGGCACTGTTAATTACCGCGACCTGACGTAATGGCTCAGGCGTTCGCCATTCAACAGCCGCAGCAAGGCACGCCGCTCTGCGGCGCCAACCCTTTTGTATCAGGGCTGGTATTTGCCGTTACGGGTGCGCCTGGCGCTGGCTATATCGATTTCGTTTCGGGTAAGCTGCCGTCCGCATCTGGCGCCAGCAGCAGCATCGATATCAAGGGCATCGCTGCCAAGCCGGCGGCCAGTAGCGGGCAAATCGTCTGGCCGGCGGGTTCGACGGGGCTGGACAGGCTGACTGGCCCCGGCACGCTGCTGGTGTGTTTCCGCGGCAACAACAATACCGCCAACTGGCGTATTTTTGGTTCACGTGAAGACTCGAGTACCGGCGATGGCGTGTATCTGCTGTATGACGACAATAGCAACGTTACCAACGGCTTCAATGCAGGCGCAAACAACAATAACTATCGCCTCGATTCAACCAGCAATGCGCTTGGCACCAACTCCGAGCAGTCCTTCCATACATTCGGCTTTTCATGGGACGGCACGAACGTTTCCATGTGGGCGGATGGCAAGTCCAATAGAACGGCTGCCGCTGCTTTTTTGCCCAACGCCAATACCGGCAGGGTAACGCGGATTGCCAGCGGCACAAACGCCGCTGATTTTCTGTTTGCTTACGCCTGGAACCGGGTTTTGTCGGCGGCAGAAATTGCCAGCATCACCCGCAATCCTTGGCAGATTTTTGTGGCGCTGCGGTCTGCCGTGGCCGCCCCTGCCAGTGGCACAACGGTTGCTGCAGGCGCTGGGCATTTACTGCTCACCGGGAAACAGCCATCTGTCA
>ERZ724509.471-NODE-471-length-17472-cov-8.573750_pt1 | contig 17472 bp, 20 predicted proteins | sample MGYA00376042_ERZ724509 | MGnify/ENA primary metagenome ERZ724509 (study PRJEB28724, sample SAMN07190887) | wastewater metagenome | isolation source: effluent of sewage treatment plant in Hong Hong | place: USA: Christiansburg, Virginia | collected 2016-03-01 ...
GCACTCCACTTATCTATAATACTAGATATAGCTGAAGGATTAGCTCTATGGATATTAATACCAAATAGACCTGTTTCAGTTACTGCTGTTTCTTCAGAGAAATTATCTTTATCCCCATCTCTATAAACTACTACATTCTTTCTTTGACAAAGAGCTTTGTATTTACCTTGATGTAAATCTAATTTCCATGTATTAACATATTGATTAGGTTTAAGTAATGCTGCTCCTTTAGGATTTAATAAATTCTGTAACCAATGAATACCAGGATTAGTTGTACCTGTAAACCAAGTAATTTGATCTTCTTCTACTAATCCTATTAGATCATCAAACTTATTAGGAAGATCTGCTTTAGATCTAATTCCTATAATCTGAAAATCAAACCATTGATAACCTAATCTAGTAAACTCTGATTTTAATTCCTGAATACTATAATTCTTCATTTCTTTTAGTTTTTATATCTTTAATAACTTTACCTATTAGTTTAAATTCCTCTACTGTAAAATGATTATTCCTTGAAGTATTACATATATAGCAACAAGGAATTACATTCTCTTTAGTGTGAGGTTTAGTATTATCTATTCTATCACAACCTAAATTACTGGTATCATCACAATAGCTACATTTAGATTTTAATACATTCTCTATAAACCAGTCTATATCTAACTTTATATCAACACCAAAGTTCTTAAGATCTTTGATTCTATAACTAGAAATCATTTTAGAGGCTTTTAATCTTATTTGTTTAGTATTTAAATCTTGTGTATTAATTAATAGTCTTTTAGCTTTCTTTGTTTTACCAAATAATATCTCATAATTTGTATAATCTTTACATCTGAAGTATCTTAATCTTATTCCAGATAATGATAGTTCTAATTTTTCAGACCATTCTTTTAGAGATAATGTTTCATCAGCATATGTTAAAAATATAGATTTAGCATCTCTGTTATATAAATTAAGTTCTTCTTTTGTAATCCATTTACAGTTTTCTTTGGAGAATTCTTTAGTTTTATCTAATCTAAATAATGTCTTTTCTTCATTATAAGAATCATACATATCATTTTTAAAGTTGTTAAACTCTTTCCATGAATCTGAAAATCCTATCTTTTTACCTTTTAATGTATATCTAAATCCTCTATAGGAATTATTAAACTTTTTATCTTTACTATTCATAATATAAAGGTAATCAAAATTCTAATAATTATCAAGTATAAGTATCTCTTTTAAGAGTTAAAATAGCTTTCATTATAATTTAATTTTAGAATCTTTCAATTCTTTTCTCCATTTCCATACTGTATAAGATACAGTCACTATAATTCCAATAAGACCCGCAAAGTCTTTCCATTGTCCTATTGTATAACTACCAAGTAACATGAGTGGTACATCTATTAAGTCTATAAGTTTATGTATTTTTTGTTGTAAAATGTCTAATAAATGTTTCATTTATAATAAAATTTTTAATTGATTAATAAATTTAATTAATTATTTTTAGTAGATTCAGAATTATAATTATTTAATAATAAAATCCATTCTTTTTTCTCATCTTCACTTTCAAAATAATAATAATTATCACCATCAAAATTACTACCAAATTTTAAATCACATTCTTCACGTGGTGAGGCTGTACCGTTTTTATCGAAATTTGCTTTTATAGTTATCATTTTAAGTAATTTTAATTAATGTTAGATTAGTTCCTAATTGATAAATAGAACTTAATTGTGTATTTGTTGCACTAGCAAAACCAAACTGTATAGTTCCAGCAGTTGCACCTATGCTTATTTCTCCAGATATTATAGCATAACTATTAACTGAGTTTACAGTTCCTATAGGGTTTGTAAACAATGTAGCACTTGTTGTTATATTGTTAAATGCTCTACCACCAGTACCACTAGTATTACCATCAGAAATAACTGACATTGTAGCACCTGTTGGGATAGTTATTTGCAACTTTACACCACCAGTAGCATTACAGCCCACTCTGATTAATCCATTTATTTTATATCTTGAATTAATGGCTAATGTTGGACTAACTAAATCAGTTATATTAGAAGCCCCACTACTTGTAGTCGTTTGGTCGCCTGTTGTAATGTGCATATCAATAATCCCTAAGTTAATTCTTGAAGTTATTGAATTATTTACGTCTGATAAATTATTGTTTTTATTTAAAAAATTACCATTATCATCTACCGTTTCAATAATATTAGCATAAGTCAAATTACTGTAATAAACAGCTTTTATTTTAATTGAATAAATTAAAGCTACATCAGAATCTGTATAAGTTCCTGATGCTACCCATGCTCCTGTAGCAGTATTTAAACTTGCAGTTACTATCGTACCACCAGATGTTTTAGGGCTTTCAAAAGTTGGTTTATTCGAGCCATCAATCTTTGAAAGAATTGCGTTACCCGATAACCCAAATTCCCCTGCGTTAATAGTTGCTCCTGTTGGCAACGTGAGGCTTCCGCTTGCTCCTGAGATAATCTCGTAATATGTGACCTTATATTCATTGTTTTCTAAAGTTGTTACACGGGATTGTAATGAAGGATCTCCTCCAGATTGACTATGTATCTTTCTAGGATTTCTTATTACTGATTGTCCCATTGTTATTTATAATATGTTATATGTAGATAATGACTTCCTGCACCTGTTTGAATAACTCTAAAGTTATCTAAATTAGGTTTACCTGATATATCAAATACTAATAAATGTGTTATAGCATGACCATCTGATGCTGTAGGTAATGAACCTGCACCTAATAGTTTATATCTCATTGGTACAGTAGCAGTAACACTAGATTCCGCACTAATTTCAACATATTTAGCTCCACTTGGAACTGTTAAACTTTTAACGCCTGCTGTACTAACATCTAGTTTTTCATAACTAAATGCTAATAAGTTATATTTATTGAGTCTTACCAGTTCTGATAAGTAACTCTTGGATTGATTTCCAAATTGTTCCATTGTATTTTAATTTTATTAAGTTAATTGACATTCACATATGTCACATGCAGCCATTAAATTAGCTACAATTATGTTAAATTGTTCTTCTGTTAAACAGTTAGGTACAGTACAATATCCTGTTTGGTATAATGTCCAATCAATATTTGATATTTCAACTTGATCAGAATTTCTGATTACAGTATAATTTATAGTAGTAATATCACAATCAGCATCTATATACAAATATACATGTCTAGGAGTATTAGTATCTGGATCAACAACTTCTGTTAAAGAATTTACTCCTTCAGCAGATAAAATTAATCCTCCAACTAAATCTCCAACAGATGTTACACCATCTCCTACAGCACTATATTCTATACCATTAACAGTAACAATATAAGTTCTACCAGTATTTGATGTACTTTTTAAAACATTTAAATATTCATCATATAATAAATGTAATACAAATTTACTGTTTATTAAATCATCAGCATTATAACATTGTAATGCTTTAAACCAATCATTCATTAACTTAAGTTTTTGAATTTCTGCTTCAGCACATTTACTACCTATAGATAATAATTTAGATACTTTAACTGCTTGAGTTGAAATACAACATAAAGAATTAGTTAAAACTATATTTAAATTAGTAGAATTCATTATATTTTATTTTTATAAATTGTACATTTATAAATATTTAATTGATCTATACCGTTGTTTGATAATGAAGATTTTAAGTATATAGGATTATTGACTGTACAATTAAATAACTCTGATTGTATTCGTATTTTACTTATAGTAGTTGTACCATTATCAATTATATATTGAGTACTACGTAAAATATTAGAAGCATCAATTCTTGAAAATTTAATATTAATTCTTAATGTAGTAAGATCTACTAAATTTATACTATCACTATTACTACCTAATTGAATAATAATAATCCCTGTTCCTGATGCAGCTAAAGCAATACTACAAATAATATCTAATTCTAATTCATCACCATTATTATTTAATTCATTTGCTAATACTGTATAATTATCTAATGTTTGAGTTCCTGCAAGTAAGGTATTTGCATGTAATGTAACATTATTATAAAGTATATGTAAACCGTTTTCACCATTCTGACCATTAGCACCAGTTAATCCTGTATCACCTTTTACACCATTAGTACCATTAGTACCATTAGCACCTGGAGCACCTGGAGCACCCGTAGGTATTGTTATTTCATTGCAATTTGTACACATATTGTATATATTAATATAAGGTTTTTATTTGTTATTTGCAAGTTTTACAGCCATTATTTAAGCATAATTTATCTACTATTTTTTTAATAGTTTCAAAATTAGCTGAATCTCCACACGCAGCTGCTTTTTTAAGAGATTCTAATTGTACCCAAGCTAATTCATAATTTTTATAAGAATCTGAATCTTTACAACAATCACATGATAAATCTAAATCTGCTAACATTTGAGTTACACAACATTCAGAATTACAGTAAAAATACTTATAAATAGATGTTGTATAAGTATCTGTTCCATCAGAAACTATATAAGTAAATAACCATTGTCCATCTACAATTGATGTAGGATTACCTATTAATGATAATGGAATATCATAACTCATACCATAATCATCAGATGGAAAAATTGAAGTAGCAAAAGCATTTATTGTATATTTAATTCCTCCAGGAGGAGTAATTTCCAATATTGCTGATGTCATAGTAGAAACTGAAGGATTAGGGGTACCCCATCCTGTCAAATTTGCTGGATTATAAAATCCTGTATTATCTGTAAATCTTATTTGTTTACAGCCATTAATAACACAAGTATTAAATTTTAATTGTAATGCCATTATTTTATTTTATTTTTTAAGCAAAAATAAAGCCCCTGGAAACTTAAGGAAAGAAAAACCAGGGGCTTATTATACTAATTAAGGCTTTAAAGATTGATATACCAGTCTTTGGTATAATAAGTTTAACAAGGCATAAGGACTATGCGAATGTTAATGTAGCAGGGGCTGCGGGAGTACTAGCTAACCAAGTGTTTAATTTGATTAACAAAGATAAACCTTCAGTTGAAGTATCATTTGCATCACCAGTTGTATCAAATGGATCTGCTGCACCTGCATCAATTGCTGGAGTAGCAATATAAATAGATTTTTGAGCTAAAGCTTGAACATCTGCACCAGAAGTGAAAGTGTTGTCTGCAAAAGTAAGTACGATTAAATTGTAGAAGTATTTTACTTTTACTGCTGCACCACCTGCATAAATAGCTGTTGCCAAACCTTTAATACGAACTACAGTAGAACTGATTACGTAAAGAATTTCATATTGAACACCATTTACATCAATGATTTCTCCACCTCTTAATCCAGCTGTTGAAGTTGCAAATGTTAAAGTATCATCACCTACTGCTACTGCAGATACGTTACCTGTTGCAGAAGTTAGTGCAGCAGCTACGTTAGCTGATAAATACCCAGTTGAACTAACACCAAACTTTACAGTTTGTGCTGGCCATAATCTACGGTTAGATAATCCTTCGTATTGATATTCAAAGTTCTCTTTATTGTAAACTTGATTGTAAGTACCTTCTCCATAAGAGTTAGCTTGAATTTGAGCACAAGTAGTAGTAGTTCCAAATCCTGTAGAATCATCTACATGACAAGAGAAATATACACGATTTTCTTTATAAGTACTAGATGCAAATTGATTAATATCGTTAGCATAGATTTCTACACCATAATCAGTTGCACCAGTTAATCCTAACACTCCAGTATTATCACCAATAACTACTGCAGTAACTAATGATTTAAAACCACTGTTGTTAATACCTGCTGCAATTTGAGTTGCAATACTTAATTGAGTTGCTGTAGAACTAGATGTAAATTGTACACGTAATACTTCTGGACGCTCAGAATATAATGCTTTATCATTCTTAAAACGAATATTTAAAGTATACTCTGTAGAGTTATTAACCTCAATAGTTCCAGCATTAACTGAACCTAAACGATTATGACCTACTGCCCATACTTCACGAGCTGCTGGTTTATATCTCTCTGCACGAGCAGATACTACTGAACGACCATTGATAGCCATTGATTTTTTAAATGTACCGTCAGCAAATGTTTTACTTACTGTAATAGATTCTGATGCTCCACCAGCTGAATAAGGTGACGCTAAGATTGCTTGGTTTTGACCAAATAAACCTAATTTACCTGCTGTTAATGTGTTAACTGTAGTTTCAAGTGCTGAACCATCTCCTACAAAAATGTTTGTTACTTTATGAATTGACATTGTTTTTAAATTTTAAAATTTATTATTTAGATATTTGATTTTAATTAGTTTACTACAAAAAAGTCTAAATCAAATGCTGCAGATAAAGCTACTGTAGCATGAGCATTGTAAATTACAATTGCTACTGAACTAGCTGCTGGAGTTACTTTTTGTACAATTGGTGTACCTGTTCCACCATAGCCTCCAAGACTTACAAACACTTTAGAGTCTGCTGTAATGAAGCTATTAGTTAATGTTACTGTTCTACTAGCTAATGCTGCTGTTGCTACACTTCCTACAGTAATTGTTCCTGATGGAGCATTAATTGTTGGAGTATTAGAACCTACCTGAGTACCAGAATCTACAGTTAAACCATCTGTACCAATTACATTTACAGCATCAATGATTTCATCTATCTTAGAAGATAGGACTTTTGTATTTGGGATTTGTGCTCCTAAAAATTGTTTAGGAGATGTTTTTTCTATTGGCATGTAATTTAAATATTATTCGTTTGTATTATTAATCAAAGGATTAAATGATTGTGTTCTTTTACCTTCTATTCCCTCTAAAGCAATTGATACTGCTAAATCTACTATTTCACTATGAGTATGCTCAGATAATTCAAAAGTAGTATTTGTTGTAATACTTACAGGTGTAGGTTGTTTAACATATCTCATTCTATAGTCTACTATGGTACAAGATGATATTAACTCTACTCTACCTGCTTCCATTAATCTAAGTACCTTAGTTTCAGTAGGTTGTTTAAAAGGATCTTTAATTACTTTAGAGAATTCTGAATGGCTTGTCGGGATTACTTCAACTAAATTTGTTACTGATGAACCACATATTGTACATGTAATATTACATCTTTCTTGTACAGTAAACCAGTGATTAGTTGGTAATGTTAAAAATCTTGCATTTAAATCAATATTATCTGAAGCATAAGCTAAAGGAGTTAATACTGCGTTTATTGTAACATTTTTTAAGTCTTCAGTTCTTTTTTGAGTTTCTTCAAAAGATTGTCTTTTAATATTATTAACACCATACCTCTGTTTAATAAATCTTTCTTGAGCATTATTAAGAACTAAATCTATTTCTTCCGGTAAGAAATTTGGATAATTTAAAGCATCCATTTTATCTAACCTAAATTTAAATTCTCTATGTGCTTCTAAAATGGTCATTATTCAGCTTTGGTTTTCTTAGGTTTTAACTTTCCTTCTAATGCTAATTTAACAGCTTGGTTTTTACTATCTGATAAATATCCTACAACTTCATCAGTTGAGCTACCTAAAAGATCTTCCCCATTATAGAAATAAGTACCTTTCTTTTTAATAATATCTTTTTCAATTAATGCTTCTAATAAAGCTTTAACTGGAGTATCCTTAGCTTTTGCAAGTCTAATAAACTCTTTAAAGTCAGCTTTTACATTTTTATATAACTCTGCTTTAACCATTGTTTCAGACATACTATCAACTCCACGTTTACCGTATATTCTTAACAACCCTCTCTTCTCTTCGATTGTTGCTTCATTAAAAGCTTCAATAGCCATAAATTCATATTCCATTTTACTAGCTTCAATTTTACTTGCTGCTTCTGGATCATAAATATAAAACAATGCTGTTGAATTTCCAACTACATCATGTTCAGTTCTTGCGATCTTATCATGCTCTTGCAACATTCTGAATTTTAATTCATCATATGCATTAACTATATTGAAAATAGTTAACTTATCATTTCTAAGTCTGACTTCCATATCTCCCCAAAAATCTGCATTACGTTTACTTAATGTTCCTTTTGGTAAGTTTAATTCTGCTTCAAACTCTGTTTCCTCTTTTTGAGTTAACCCGGTTTTATATAAACCATTTGCACTTAATTGTGCTCCACCTATTACTGTTTGTGTTTTATTGTAATAAGATTGACCTGAGAATTTATTACGAATAATAGGTCTAATAACATACTGTCTTGCTGTAATTTCCATTGTTTTTTAATAATTTGCCTTTATTAGTTTTAAAAAAAGAGAGTGTTTGTGTAAGGTACACTCTCTAAGAAACCTTATATTTACTAGCTAATTGAACTTGCGTCTAATACTAATTGAGCTGCATCTGATGGATCGCGAAGCATAATTCCACATTCTGTCATTGCTTCAAATGTGTAACCATCTACTGAACTTGCAGATGAACCATTCTTCTTAGGTCCATAAGGTCCGTACATTCCCTCGATGTAAGTTGTTACCATCTCACGATCTTTAGAGTATACTTTTTGAATATTTGGTTCTCCCTTGTTATAAGATTTAAAGTTTAAGAAAGTCGCTTTGTAAGACTCAGCTGGTTTACCAGTTTGAGGGTGTAACAAACGACTTCTTACTGTATCATTGTAAGGCTTATACTCTTTTAAAGTGATCTTATCACCATTTAAACCTGTATAAGTCATAAACTGACCATGTAATTCTAAGTTTTGTCCTGAACCTGCGATGAATTTAGAATCTACTAAATTGAAAGCTGATGCTGAACGTTTCATTGCTTGATCAAATAAGTTCATGAACTCACGACCACATAATGCTACATACTCACGAGGACCATCTTCAGTACCATTGTATGCTAAATCTCCCATGAAATCACGAATAGTTTTTTCAGTTAAAGTAGTATACAAACGTTTGTTACCTGGAGCAATTTGATTCTCTAAACCTGCACCTGAATAAATTGTATTTCCAGAAGCACCTTTTAAATCAGTTGTACCATTAGATTTAATATTTGATTCACCAAACATTAATGAAATTTCAATCTCATCCATGAATTGCTTCCAGAATTCCCACTCAGCATATTTTACCCAAGTGTTAGTTTTCTCGTTAGTTTCAGGATTTAACATTGAAATAACCATAACACGGCTGTGAGCAGCACCAGTTACAGAATATTTTTTACGTAATGTAGACATGTAGTTCTCTAACATCATTGGTGTAGCATAGTGTGTTTCACCAGATGTACGAGAATGATCATGTTCTACTAAGTTGTATTCTTTAGATACTTCTTTACCAACAGCTAATAAAGCAGAAGGTACAGATTTAGTAATATCAGCTGTTACCAATTGACATACTAAGATATAATCCATACCATCATACTGAGGTTCAGAAATTACACGAGCTTTATAATCTGGATTATCAAATAATAAAACGTCACCTTCTGAGAACCATTTTTCACCTACACCAATTTTAAAAGTTGTAGCGTTGATACCTACGTTAGTAGCTGCGTCAAATACTGCACGAGTAATTGCAATTGCTTTACGTGAGTCACCGATGATATTCCAACGATATTGAATTCCATCAATTTCTTTAGATTTACCCATTCCACCTGTTAAGAAAGAAAGAGCATTTTTATAACCATTTTGTTTGTTATAAATACGAGTAATAACTTGGCTAGCAATAGCTGGCTCAGTTAAAAAGAACGTTGACAAGTGAGAGTCTTGAGTAAGACCTGCATGCCAGTTCATGTTTGTTATTTGTAATGGACTAATTTGCATTTTTTAATTTATTATATTGTTAGTAATTATACTCTAATTATAGTAAGCCGTTATTTAATGCCTGCTTAAAAGCACTGAAGTTTCCTGTTGATCTCTCTTGACTAAATGAATCATTTTGTCCAGTTTTCAATTTACTTCTTCCATCTTTGAAATTAGAAAGTTTACTAGCAAGTTCAGAATTAACTTTGTTCTTTACTTTCACTTCTAACTTAGACATATCCCAATCATTCATTGCTAAGTAAGCATACATAAATTGAGCATTCTCATTAGTTTCATTATGCTTTTGTAATCCTGTTTTACCAGTCTTATCAGGCTTCATAATGAAATCCCAAAGATTATCTTTCATTTTTGGAGTTAACTTAAAACCTTGAATCTCATCCTTAGCATATAATTTAGCCTTGAAATCTTCATATTGTTTTTTAGCCAATTCCTTTTGTTCAGCGTCATACTTCTTCTGAACTTCAACTAATTGCTCTTGGTAAGACTTTTCTGCATTTTGTAATTTAGTTAAAGCTGCTTTAGCTTTCTTTTCCAAAATACCAGAAATTTCATATGTGTCCAGAGTTTCATTAATTTCATCTTCATCTTCACCTTGAGCTTTTAAATATTCTTTTAAGACAGCCTTTGAATCAGATTCATCTTCTAATTTAAAATCAGCCCAAGAGCTTTGATTGTAGTAAAGATCCATAAATTGTTTAGGATCCCCACCTGCTTCAACAAATTCTACAAGTTTGTGAACATCTTCAGGTAAGCTTTGTTTATACCTTTCAACTTCTTTCTCTACTGTAGAACTCATTAGTTTTTTTAAACCATCTTCAGAATCTTCAAAAGTTTCTTCATCATAGTCTACTAAACCTTTATCACCTAACCAACTTGCAAATACTTTGAGAGAAGAATCTTCTGAAGTAGTTGTTTCTGTAGATTCAGTTGAAGTAGTTCCTTTAACCTCTTCTTTTGTTTCTTGGATAGGTGTTTCCTTAGTTTCTTTTTTAACTTCTTTAGTTTCAGTTTTTGCAGTTTCATCTGCTGGAGTTTCATCAACTTCATTTGTTAAACTTGAATCTAAACTTGTTTTATTTACAGAATTATCTTCCTTAAATTCATCTGTAAATTGCATTTCTAAACCTTCTCCAAATGGAGTGTCAAGAATATTAAACTCCTTTAATGGAGCACTCTCTTTTTCTTTACTCATGTTTGCCTTATTAGTAATATACTATAAATATAACTGTTTTGGTTATTGTTTCCTAATTGAAAAAGTTAGACAGTTAACTAACTTTCTATAGCTTTATCACTTTAAATTTTTTAACTTGTAAAGTGTTGAATACGTTAAAGTGCTAATTTCATCAATTTGATTTTGAATCCATGTTTCTGTAAACATGGAATAAGCAGATCCACCATCAGTTAATTTAACTAATTCTTCTAAACATTTAATACTATCTCCTGACTTAGTATTAGAAATTACAATCTCTATAATACCATACTTACCTTGATAAGATTCCACTAAGCTGTCTATTAAATCTAATACATCTGAATAGAATCCATTTAATGCAGAGTGTGCTGCAAAGGATCCTGGTCCAGTTATTTTTAAATGATTTAAATGAATCTCATCCCTTAGTTGAAATAGTTTACCAAAGAAATCCCCTGGTTTCATTGTATTTAATTTAATTTTAGGTACTTCCATTATTTTTTAGTTTTAGATGCCTTAGCTCTAGCTGCAGCAATTTTCATTTTTTCAACTTCAAGCTTATTCTTCATTTCTTTTTCTTTAAGCTGGTGATCTCTCTTCTGCATAAGCTCCTGGCTGCGGTTCTGCACTTCTATAGCTTTAATTTTCTTATTCTCCAATTCATTCTTTAATTTAATCTCTTTATCCTTTTGAGCTAATAAAGCATCATGTTTAGCTTTATCATGTCCAATCTTAGATTGCTCTAAGAATTGCTTAGAAGATAATTCTTGTTGTTTTAATGCGTTAGCTGCAATTTCAGATGGATCAGGAATACCATTATCATTTTGATCTAAATTTTCTTGTCTAGCAAATACACCAATCTCAGCAACCTGAATCTTAGTTTCATTATTTAACTCTGCAATATATCTCTCTTGATCAAGTTTTAAATGGTCTAATTCAACTTGTTCAGCATGCATTTGTTGTTGAATAGATTCAACTTTCATTTCATGTTCTTGTTGAGCCTTACCTTGGTCAGCTTGACGTTTATAGAATTCCTCTTCTTTACGTTGTAATAATCTTACAATATCTCTAGGAGAATCATTCATTAATGTTTCTACAATTGCAGATAAATCTACTTTTTCAGATTGTAAAGCTACTTGAACTAATTGATCTAACTTAGCTTTTAACTCAAGATCTTTAGAATTGTTAGTTACAAATACATTAAACTCTGAAGATTCAAATTCATTCTCTTCTAAATTTAACATTTCTATACCCATATCATCTAAAACATACTGAGCACTTAATCCTTTTTTATAAGCAATCTTAGCTACTTCAATCATCGCTGTGTAAGCTCTACGTTTAACTTCAGCATGAGCTTCATATAAATATTCAGTAATTAAAGAAGATTGATTAACAGATCTTTCTACATTACCTACTAATTCTGAATTATTAATAACACCTAAACGTGGAGGTGTAACACCGGATACAAAAGCTACTTGTTGCTTAATGTAATCTAGCATGTTAATATATTGTTGAATAGATTGACTAAGACTTAAATCAATAGCCTGGAACTGATTAAACTTATTAGCTAATTGTCCAGTAGCGTTACCTTTCTTACCTTCTTCAAAACTATTAATAAAGGCAATATTCATCTCTTTTAGATAATACATCCATCTATCTAAGTCAATTCCATGTTGTTCAGGAATCTGAGCTAAGTCCATAATAAACTTCTTACCTTGGTCAGAAGCAAATGCTATCTCTAATCTATATGAAATAATATCATATAAATATTGGTAAGGTTTTAATCTATCTATTAAACTAACTGATTGAGAGTTAGTTGCTTCATATATAAATCCAGTATAACCTAATCTACAGAAGTAAGGATTGTCTAATCTACGTCTTTGGTTAGCTTTAGGTTTAATATCTGTGAAAATATCTAATCCAATTTTAACACCTTCCCAGGCTTCATTAATCCAATACCATTCTACTTTAGCATCAGGGAATGCTTTTCTAAATACACTAACATTGAAAAGTTCATCAATGATCTCTGTATTAACATTTCCATCTTCATCGGTCCAAGTAACATCCCCAATCTTTTTCATAGATTTCCACTCTACTCGTGTTACTCTAATAGAGTAGTTATTACTATTATTTCCATTATAAGCATTGGTAGGTGTAACTCCCGCAAAAGCATTTTGGTTATTAGTTACTTCAAATTGAGGTTCAAATCCTCCAGCTGTATTAAAAGAACCAAAAGTTCCTCTAGTATAATTCTCTAATTTCTCTATATCTTCTTTAGATAGAATATCTCCATATTCATCTAAGATAGTGTTGATAGCCAACATTCTTTCTTCTACTACAGCAATAGCATCATCTACAAATGTAGTATCTCCATCAAGAATCACTGTCAAGTTAACTGGGTTAACTCTACGCATAGCTACTTCATTGTTTTCAATACCTATCCAGTAAATCTCTTCACCAGCAATTAAAGCATCTTTCCAACCTTGACTAAGTAATAATCTAGTATTAAGTTTCTTTTTAAGAACCTTTAATATCTTATTAGCTTTAGATTCAATTATATCCGACGGTGTATATTTTTCATGCTTAATGATTTCTTCCGGTGGAGGCGGTGGATTATTAGGATCTGCATTAGGATCAATTTGATAAGCCAAACCTTGTTGTAAAGCTTCAAAAATCTTTTGTTTAATCCCTGCAGTCTTTCTATTAATATCATCTGGAGATTCTGTAACCACAATATGATTATCAGGCCTTTTAGTCTCTTCACCAATAAGCAATCTAATTGGTTCAGATATAATATCATAATGTTGAAATCTAGCTGAAAATGTGCTTGAGTTACTAATACCAAGCGGATCACATATTGCTTCAATATCTTTATGGTTGACTTTACCATTATATAAATCATAGTTAATTAACTTTCTGAATCTATCAGAACGTAAGTTACTACCATTAGTGTATCTGTAATTTGAATAATAATTTATACAAGATTTACCCCATTCTTTGTCCTTTTGGGACATAGGTAATTTTTGTTGTGGTAAATTTTGACCACCTAAATTGGCATATATATCTTGACTCATTAGTTTGTACTTGCGTTAAATTGGGAACTTTTTCCCTTAAATATAAGGCTTTTCTTCCAGATTTTATCTAAATAAGAACCTGATGATGAAGTGATGTTTGATAGCTCTTCCACATGTATTCTATGTAGCTCGTATGTTTGTAATATGCATAACATTATGGCTATGACTCTATCAGTGTTTATTTCACGATCATAAGCTATTAATTCTTTTAATAATGGGATAGACTTAACTGTTTGAAATCTAACTATTTTGGATCCTTCAGTTGGACCATCTACTTCTTCATATAACCATTTCTTAAGGTATAACTCACATTGGTCTTTGATACCTGATGCTCCATTACTACCTCTGTTCATATGAATACCATATCCACGTTGTACCCTTGAATCTTTGATCATATCTTTAATAATACCTGGTTGTTCACACATGTACATTAAAGAGTTCTTTTGTTCAAAGTATACTTTTAATCCTTTTAATTGATTTTCATATAGTACTCTAGAGTTATAGTAAATACATAATTTTCTACAGTTTTCATAAAACTGTTCAGCAGTATCTGGTCTAGAAGTATACTCTGCTACAATAATATCATGAGTACTTCCTGCTTTATAGAATCTCTTATAAACAAAGATTGAACCTAAGGATCCAGATTCTGACTTATCCTGATCGTATGGATCGCAGCCTGCTACATATAAATAATTTGGAACATTACCATTAACATCTTTTTCAGGATGCTCCCAGATTACCATACACCCATCTGTAGAGAATGACTCTCCTGATTTAGGATCTTTTCTTAATGGGAAGTCTATAATGTGAACTAACTCATCATTAGGTCTCCATTTAAGTTCTCCAGCATCAAAGAATAATTCACCTTTTTGAGCTTGACCTCTAAGACTGGGAGTATTTTCTAAAGTACCTAACCACTCTAACATCTCTGGAGAACCAAAGACATTACCCTTATTTCTTAAAAATGCTTCTTTCCAAGTAGTAGGGAACTGTGTAGTAATGTTATGAATTGCTTTAGGATCTAAACCATGTTTAGCTTTAGCTCTTAAAAATTCAATATCATCTAAGGCCGCTTCATGATTAGAATTACCATCATCATCTACCATGGGTTTTTTATACCATTTAGATTCTGGATTAAGACATAATCCTAAACGTCCTTTTGTAGCAGAACTAAAGAATCCTATTCTAGCATTAGGATTGAATGGATCTTCAAAATCTAACATGTTATATTTCTCTGGATTAGTAAACATTTCATAGAAATACTTACTACCTGAATCCATATCACCTGATGAACCAAATACTAATGATACTCCAGTATAAGTAGAACCATCTTTAATCAAAGGTTCTGTATATCCATAGGTATCTGTAATGTTATTAAATACACCAGCCTCATCTAGTATTAACCAGGAAGCACTTAAACCTACGGCTGCAGTAGGATTGTCTTTAAAGCTGATTGCTCTAACTTCAGAGTTAAAACCTTTCCATACTTTAACACCACCTACTGTTGCCTGGTATCTAGCCTTAATAAAATCTTTAAGATCAGGATTCCTCTGTTTTCTAAATTCTGTATTAGTGTTGATAAAGTTTGAATTATCAACAACCATGTTCATTGTATTCTGACTGAATGAACTAAAGAATGCTCCAATTACTGCTTTACTATCTGGATAGAAGTAGAACTCATGTGTACATATTGCGGCTGCTTTATAAGACCATCCTTGACGACGACCTTTTACAGCAACTAGTGATTTCTGATTTAGTCTACAATATTCTACCATGTGAAAGAACTCATAATCTAAATCTATAAACCTAGGAAAGATTTTAGATTTCTTTCCAGTCTTTTCATTAAGACCTAATATTGGACAGAAGTTTAAATAAAAGAAGTGTTGGCCCGTGACTTTTTGACCACAGGAATTAGTAAATCCATTTAAACATTTATCTCTAACATCTTGCCAGAACTCTACATATTCTATAGTACCAACTATTGAATTTGTGTACATTCCAATTTTATTATAAATTTCTGCCAAATAACTAAATTCTTTAGTATTTGAAAATTTATCAATATGTGGTATATACTTATTATCTTGGATCATATAACTTCTTATAAATTTTTATAATTTTATTTTTAAATTCATCTTCCGTTAAAGCTAATTTCATTTTATTACATGTTGCACAACAGGTAACACAATTTTCAATACAATAACCTATATTATTTTCAACGCGATCTATTCCATTATATTTAAAACTATCCCATGTTTTATTTTTACTTTCTGATGGAGGATCTCCACAATAAAAACAATCTTTAATTAATAAAGATTTAAATTCAATTGGTGTTAATGTAAAACATCTATTTTTTATTTTTGCATTTTGTTGATACCTTTTATAAATACGATTAAATGCTGCTTGATCTTTTTCTAATCTATGACTTTCTGTCCATTTTTTACCATTAGTAACTCTTAAGCATCCACAAGTTTTAGTACCACCCATTAAACTATCTGAACTTGTAATTTTTGTATTACCACAATCACAAAGTACATTATAATAATGTTTTACTTTTTTAAGTTTAATTTTTATTGTATGAGAATAAGAAATAACTAATAAATTATTAAATTTTTTTCCAGTATATCTATCTAGCATTAAGTAATTTTTTTAATTTAATTTCTAAATCACGCATGTATCCTGCATATTTATACTTTTGATTTTTTATTAATTTATGTTTAATTTTACTTATTAACCAAATCATATTTATTTATCTTCAAACATTCCAAGTTGAGCATCTCCTCTAACTTTATTACCAGATGAACTCTCCTTGTTACAATTATCTAAAGCTGACTGTACAGCTTCCTGCATCTTAGGCATATCTATAATAGCCTTTTGAATCTTAGTAATACTATCCTCATTATATTCTGCAGTCTTAAAGAACTCTTCCATTTTACCAATAGATTCTTGAACTGCTCTAAATAATTTCATAGATGGAGTAGTATAAATCTTTTCATACATTTTAATACATTCTTCTACATCAGAAGTTACTTTAAACTTATCATCTCTGATAATATGATCTAGTATTAACTTAGATCTATCAGTATTAGAATGCTGAAAGAATGGTGATTTAAATGAAGCAAAATACCAAGTGTACTTAATTACATTAAACGCATAAGTCTTATCCTTAGATTTATCTTTCTCCCAAACAGATTTGAATGGTTCAATAACCAAACATTCTGGAGCCACAATAATCTTACTATCTTTTAAGTCAATTATTTTAATCATACAACTTTTTACATTTTTTTATCTTGTATAAATAATACTGGTTCCTGAACTGCTTTTTCAAAGTCTGGTATACCACAAGATTCTAAACAATATATTTGTACTTTTTCAGGATACATTGTAGTATACAAAATATTATATTTTACACTTAACTGTAAAATTCTATAATCCATTCTATATTCTATAGGTGAACCATAACTTTTTTTATAAAATTTAGTTTTAGTAAAT
>ERZ724509.477-NODE-477-length-17358-cov-3.673294_pt1 | contig 17358 bp, 38 predicted proteins | sample MGYA00376042_ERZ724509 | MGnify/ENA primary metagenome ERZ724509 (study PRJEB28724, sample SAMN07190887) | wastewater metagenome | isolation source: effluent of sewage treatment plant in Hong Hong | place: USA: Christiansburg, Virginia | collected 2016-03-01 ...
TAACTGAAAATGGAATTGAAGATGGCGAAGGAATCGAAATAAAATTCTGTAAAGGTAATAAAGAGAATCCCGATACTTTACGTCAAGAAGGCATATTCACGGAAACTTTATTACAAGTTGGTTTACAGTATTTGCAAAGTGTTAATGTTGGAGAATTAGCTTCAAGAGATACTTCTTTAGCAATTACTCACCTTGAAGATGCGTTGTTTAGAATTGGTAAACGTGCAGAAGATAGAAAGTTAAGAGGTGTTCAAGCAACTTACAATAAATAATTGCGATGGACGGAAAAATAAAACTCGATATTTTCGGAAAAGAAATAAATGTTAATCCAAGTACATACATTGTAACTTTAGAAAAAACAAGTGATGATTGTGTTAGTATGATATATACTGGACAAGGTGGTAATATTAAAACACAACCAATATTTACGTTAACAGATTATGGTGTATCAGCCGATGAATTTATCAGCGAATTTACTACTCAAAACGTTTGCGCTTGGGCTGATTCATTTGGGATAAGTAAACGTCGGATAAAACCTATTTATGAAGATTTGAGTGGAAATGAAGTTGATTTACCCGTGTCATTAGCAATTGATTATTGTGAAAAAACAGAACTGCCTTTATATTCTTTAAATGAAGATAAAACTGAATTGATTGTTATTAGAAAAATAAAAAATAGTGAATTTTCTGACTACAAAGGTGATAGCCCGAATTTAGGTTGTATTGGTATTAATATTTTTACAGAAGAAGTAACAATAGCTATTGATAAAAATGCACAAGAAATATTGGATAAAAGAGATAGATTCTTTTTGTTTCCAACCGAAATTTCAGTCATAGATTTTGAGAAAAAAAGTTTCTCTGAAAAATTAGAAATCATAAAAAATAAATAACCTTTAAAAAAACAGAGAAATGTTAGTAGAAATCAAAGGAACATTAAAAGTAATCTTTACAGAAGAAAAGATTAGTGACAAAATGAGTAAAAAAGAAATCGTTGTAACGATTGGTGCAGACACAGAATATCCCCAAGATATTATTTGCGAAGCGGTAAACAAGAAAATTGATTTATTGGACGGGTATAGTATGGGCGAAAACGTTATAGTAAAATGCGATTTACGTGGAAGAGAAAGTAAAGGTCGTTACTATAATAAGTTTTCAATTGTTGATATTAATAAAAAATAGTTATGAGGTATTTTTTAGTAAGTGGAAAAATTATAATTAATAAAACTGCACACTTTCAAGATAGTGTATGTTTTTCTAGTGAAAATTTCCCTTCTCGAACATCTATTAAATCAGCAATGATTGAAAATTACGAGAGAATTTATGGCGATAAAGTTAAAGAATCAAGCGGGATTTTAATTTTAAATTTATTTGAGTTTAATAATGAAAAAGATTGTAACGATTTCAATAGCATTGAAACACCTCCAATTGAAAAAGAAATGGATTAACCTTTTAAAAACAAAAGTATGACAACAAAAGAAATGCCTAAGTACCAAAGCCATAAACAAGTTTCGGCTTTAAAAATTAAAAGTATTGTTTTTGATAGTGACGTAGCTAAAGAGCAAAACCGTGAAACGGACGGTAGTGCAATTATCACTCCCGAAGAAGAAGGTTATGAGCCGTTTAAAGTTAATCACGAATACTGCCACAAACATAAACCACAAGCGGGTGGATATTATGTTGTTTACGAAGATGGTTATGCGTCTTGGTCGCCTTCCGAAGCATTTGAAGGAGGTTATTCTAAAATTGACTAAAATGGCAACAAAAAAAAACATACACAGTAGTAACAAAACCAAAAGAATTTTTGGATAAAACGCCGAAAGCAAAAGGTTGTACACTTGCGAAAGACAAAGATGGGTATTTTGTATATACTCACCGTTGGGCAAGTAAACGATACAAAACCATAGGTGCTATTCCAAAGAAAATAATTGAGTTTTGCGAGAGCACGGGATAATTAAATAAAATATAAACCATAAAAACCAAGAAAAAATGTTTGACCCATTAAACAACGAAGCAACTTCTCGTGATTATTCATTGCCAGTAGAAGAAAAAGAAGTAAAATCTTTAAACGAAGGTTCTAGTAACAAGAACTATGTTTTTAACAACTGTACGGTTACAATTAACGAAGAAGGTAAGGCTATTGGAATCTTGCAAGACCAAGAAACTCGAAAAGCTAAGATGCAAGAAGCACAAGTGAAAATGATTGGAGAAGTTATTGCAACTGGTATGGCAACACTTACTTCATTAATAGAATCTAAAGCTAAAAGAGTTCGAGAAAGTATGTCTGAAAATACTGGTGAGCCAGTAATGACAGACCCTAAAACATCAACACGAAAAAAAGCGTCGGCTAAGAAAAAAGCACCCGCTAAAAAAGCACCCGCTAAAAAAGTTGCTAAAAAGAAATAAATCATAAGGATTAGCATTGTTTTTTAATAATGCTAATCCTTTAAATCAACTGATATGAAAGGCGAAGAAAAAAAAGAATCAATCAATCACCCAACGCATTATGGCGGACAACAAAATCCTTACGAAGCCATTAAAATCATTGAAGCCTTAGATTTAGGTTTTTGCTTGGGAAACACATTAAAGTATATTTCAAGAGCGGGTAAAAAAGACCATACAAAGGAACTAGAGGATTTGCGTAAGGCTCGGTGGTATCTCGACAGAGAAATCCAAAAACTAGAACACAAGGCTTTGGGTGAAAAAATAATTAAATCAACAAGAAAAGTAACATCTAAAAAATAAGAAAATGATTTCAAAAATAGAATGTGAAATATTAGAGTGTGACAACTGTAAAGAACTTTTTGAAGATTCTTCGGGATTTACAATATTCGCAGATGAAAACGCATTAAAGGAAAGTGCAACGGACGATGGTTGGGAACTTAACCACGAATAGGGAAAGCATTATTGCGATAAATGTCATTCTTACGGTGAAAATGATGAATTTATTATAGATGCGAGTAGAACAAAAGTCGAAGGGGACGACAGCGTTGCAAAAGATTCCTCAAATTAATACTAATAATAAAAACTGATAAAAGAATGACTGAAAAATTAATCGTAGAAAGTGTAATTAAAAGTGATGGCTACTTTCATATTACAACAAAAGAAGGTACTGGCTTCGGCTTAGATTTAAAATATAATGTAGAGCCAAAAGAAGGTGATTCTATTGAAATGGAAACTACCAATGGTTCTACAATTAGAGGGCTTAAATTAAACGGCGTAGAAGTATTCTATAAAACGGATGAAGATTTAGCTAGGGAACACAAAGAATGGTGTGAGAATAATAAAAAACGACAATTGGAAGAGTTTGAAAAAGAAAAAGATTCTTTAGATGCGAAATACAATGCCTTACCTAAAGTATTCCAAGAGCGTATTGATAAATTCCGTACAAATAATCCGAATTTCAGAGTAGAATACGAATCTTATGAAATGTTTTGTTGTGAACAAGCGGTAGAAATAGCAAATGCTTTACAAACAAAAGAAGCTATCAAAGAATTTGCTGATTTAGATTGGGAGCAACAAAAAGAAAAAGTGCCAAATTTAGATGGTGGTCATAGTGGAAATACTTTCGGAATGAGTTGCCGATTAGCATATTGGTATTTGGACAATCCCGAAAACGTTGCCAAAGCACATGGGTCTTTATCTGTACTTGTTGGAAGTGAAGAGTACGGTGATGTAGCTAAAGATTCAACCGAAAAATAATTAACCATTTAAAACTAATAAAATGATAGATTTTACAAGGTCTGAATTGACCCATTTCACAACTCACTATGTTGGAAACAAAGGATTAGGAGAGGAATTAACGATTAATGATAAACAAAGTGAAATTACGGATGATTTCGTTAAAGATGTTTTGTTGAGATATTTAACTTCTCCTTTTAAAACTGATATTTACTACCAGTTCAAAAGCAAAAACGAAATGCACTACCACGATGTGCATAGCTACGCACAAGATTTATTTTCTTCTCAAAAGGAATTTTTAGATTACAGTAAAAAATTTGCAGAGCATTTATACAACCAGTCAATGCACCCGAAATTAAAAGGTGGGGAGTTTTATACTTGTTATTTCAGAGATTGTAATGTTGACGGTGTTATTTGTGATGCTATCGGTATTTTCAAAACTGAAAACAAGGATACTTACTTAAAAGTTAACAATGAACTTGAGATTGAGTGCGATAATGGTATTAATATTAAAAACCTTGACAAAGGGTGTTTAATCTTCAATACAGAGCAAGAAAAAGGGTACAAGGTTAGTGTAATTGACAATAACAATAAAATTGCGGAATGTGCCTTCTATTGGGTTGAAGATTTTTTAAATGTAAAACTTAAAGAGAATGGTTATTTTCATACTTCAAACTTTATTGACACTTGTAGAGGGTTTTGCGAAGAAGTGTTGACAGAGAGCAATAATGTTGCTCGACAAGACCAAATGATGATGCTTAACAAAAGTACTAACTTCTTTAAGGGTAAAGATAAATTCGATATTAAGGAATTTGAGCACGAGGTTTTAGAGCAACCCGAAATAAGAGAAGCATTTGTTGATTATCGAAAAGAGTACAACGAAAAAATGGATTTACCTACCGTTGATGAATTTGAAGTTTCTGCTACGGCAATTAAGAAAAACAACAAGTTTATGAAGGGTGTCGTGAATTTAGATAAGAATTTTCAATTAACTATCCATAATCGTTACGACCTAATTGAAAAGGGTTATGACGAGGAAAAGGGTATGAAATTCTACAAGGTGTTCTATGTCAACGAAGAATCTTAAAAATTTTATTGAAGTTAATGGTTGTAAACATTATTTTCTTAACGAGGATGGTACAAAGGATATTTACTTTATCCACAGTAGTTTCCTCGTAGAAGAAGATTATATGTTAAATCACCCTTTCGGTAGGGTTTATAAACCAAAGGGTTGTATTGACACTTTAATACGTTTTGTAAGGCAACCAAATAATTCAACTCTGATGTTTCGGGTACATGAATGGAATATTCCAAGCAACCCGTTTTATTTAGCTAAACCAACATTCAGATTAAGAGATATACTGGATGCTTTTTATGACAGAGATAGTTATGTTTAATATTAAAAATTAGCAATATGGGATTAAAAAAGTGGTGGTCAGACTTGTTTAAGTCAGAAGAAAAAAGACCAAATTCAAATCAACCTCAAAAACGTAGATATGTTGAAGACGTAAAAATTGGTCAACATATTTGGGTTGAATGGTATAAAATAAAAGGAAGACTTGGGGAAATGAAATGTTTAAATAATGACCCATTAACAAAAAAGATACTACTTGAAATTAATTGGGATAACGGTGAAGGAAAGCCGAACACTCTACAAAGAGTAATATTTGATTATGATGGCGACGAATTAAAAAATTTCCACTTACTTAATCCAATAAAAAAGAAAAAAGAGGAAGTTGATGATACGGATATAGCTTCTCTTCAAAAACGCATGAATGATGCTTTGGAAAAAGAAGAGTATGAAGTTGCACGGGAAATCCAAAACAAAATTGATAAACTACTTAAATCTTAAAAAATGAAAAACATATTTATTCTATTTATAGTATTAACTTTTGGGTGTTCTAAAAGTGATGATATGGGTACTGACCATAAAGTTAAATACCAAGTTCAACAAGACGGAAAAACTGATAATGTAAAAGGTGAAATCAGAAGATTTAACAATGGTTGCATTGCATACGATTATGATTGTGGTTGTCTTACTAATGCTGTAAAATCAGTTACGGTATGCGGAACATATAAAATTATTGAGCAAAAATAGTTTTATGAAAAAACCAAAACCAATTTATAAAAGCGATTGCTGTAATACGACATTTTATACAAAGTCTAATGGACTTTATAGTTATTATGTTTGTCATAATTGTCACAATAAAACTAACCCTAAAAAACTCGATATGAGAAAGAAAGAAAACAAACCGACAACAAAAAAAGTTAGCGGAAAAATGCTATCAAGAGCGTTGAGTAATTCAACGCCTTCAAAAAGTATCAAGAAGAAGCTAAGTCCAGTTTTACCAACTAGAAAACTTAGCGGTAAATCTGTAAAAGAAATGAATAAAAAAGAGTTAAATGAACGAATTGTTGCTAACTCAAAAAAGAAGCCAAAAGCAACTAGAAAAGTAGTTGATGAATTTCCCGATTTAGATGGAGAGCCTTATGTAATAAAAGAAGAGGATTATTATAAAAGCGACCAACCACTTATTGAAGGAAAATTAAAAAGCAACACTTCTTGGTGGGAATACATGAAGGCTAAAAAAATGAAAGATGGTGAATTTACAATTAAAGTATTAGGCGAAACCGTTACGATACTTCCAAATATCACAATACTTCGTATTGGTCACGATTCAAAACAACTTAGTGGAAATAATAAGTTCTTATTATTAGAAAAGAAAGTTCAAGAGTTTATGGTTACATTAACAAAAGAACTTCCTAATAATATGGATAAAGGAGAGGGTAGATATTTTTTAGCAGATAAAAAAGCGTTTGAGTTTGCGATTGCAAAATATCCAAAAGTGCCTAAAATGTTTTGGTTCTTTGCTTTTATCACACTTATTTCAGAAAATTACTCGGAGTTAAATTCAAAGAGAACAAAAAGATTATTAAACAAATTTTTCTCTTCAAAAACTAAATAAAATGGCAATCAAAAGACTTAGCAACTTAACAGAAGAAGATAAAGCAGAAGTTTTAACTTCAATCGAAAAAAAGTTTGGTAAACCGAGTGAAAAATTTAATATGTATGGATTACGATATAGTATAGACCACCTAAATAAAGTAGGTGGTTCTATTATTACCATTCCGTTAGAGTGTATGGCAGAATACGTTGATGTGATAACTAAAAATGCGATTGATGATAATGATGGTTATTTCATTTTAACTCAAGTACTAAATTCAGATGATGATTCAATTAATTTTTCTAAGTTAAATGCCACAGCTATCGGAAATACTGCTTACGTTTGTTTGAATTGCTCTGATGAAATAGCAAGATTAAAGTCCGAAAAAATACTTGAACGCTACCAAGAATGGTATAATAGAAAGCATAACATATCTAGTAAAAATATAAACTAAAATAAATAAAAATGGAAACAAAAATCAAAAAAAAGACAGTAGGAAACACTACTGCAAGTCAAGCAAAGAAAAACGTAAAAGACATCGTATTTTTCGGGGACGGTGATACGTTTAAATTAATTAGCAAAGCATCTTCAAAAGCTGAAAATTGGCTTAAATCTACGAAGGCAATGCAAATTGATGGCGTTGGTTGCGTAGTTCAAGTAACAACTCAACAAGGTAGTAACGTTGCGGAAGCTGTTACATTTGTACCTAATGTTAAAATCTTAGAGATTAAGAATCCCGAAGGTGAAGTTATTTCAAGAAAATTGGTTAGTTTGAAAACCAAAGAATCTGTAAAGTCTAAAAAATAACGATATGGTAGATATTTTTTATTATATCGGTTTCGTATATATTTTAATGCAGACGAGAGTTTTCTTTAAGTCTGATAAAAGTATGAGGGAAATGAATGACACGCTTGATTATTTAGATAAAGCTAAAAATTCAGCAAGGAATGGAGAGGGTGTGAATAGAAAAGAAGTACTTGAACGATATAAGAAAAAATTTGACACAAAGGCTGTTATTGGAATTTGTACTTTATTTTGGAATGTACTAGGTATATTGTTTACCGAACAAAAAATATTATTCGGACTATTAATGGTATTGACACTTTCTTTTGTTCATATAGTTTCAAGAGCACCTTTAAATAAGAGGTGGGTTGTTTGTTGTATGGATTCGATTGTGCATATATTAATAGTCCTATTAATATTAAATCATCACTTTAAAGTATTGTAAAATGAAATTTTTAGAAGCAGAAGACGATAATGAAAACAATTTATACCAACGCCTTGTTTCAGACGATGGTAAAATCGAAATGGGTATATTTCCAGTAATGTTCGGATACCGTGTAAGAGCGGGATTTGTCGGAAATGGAATGTATGATTTAGATTGGTGTGGTGGCGACGACCAAAAGCAGTTAGAGTTGCTTTATTCTATTATGAAAAATATACTTGAAGCTAGAGGTAATTTCAGATATATTCCACCGTCAAGCATTATTAAACCATTTTTTAATGACCATGATTTTGTTAATAAAATAAATGAATTGGTTTCAAAGCCTTTACAAGTGGTAGTTCTTCAACCTTTGCATTTAGATAGACAAAAATTAATGGCTAGTTTGTAATGGCAAAACGGGTACAGAATAGTTTAGGTAAATATTTCCATAACAAGGGGGTTAAACTGGATATTAAGCATAAGAAATACGAGTTAGACCGCTCAAGAGATTTTTATGTATTCGATATTGTTCCAGTAGGTGCAGTTAGAATGACGCAAAGAGATAGAATGTTTACAAATCCAAATCACAAAGACCCTTTAAAAAGACAAAGACCCGCAGTAACTAAATATTTTGAATTTAAGAACAAGTTAACGGCTCAAGCTAAAGAAATGGGTTTTGAAATTCAAAAGGTGATGGAAGCTGTTTATTTGATTCCTATGCCCGATTCTTGGAGTGAAAAAAAGAAAAAAACAATGAATGGTGCTCCTTGCGAGAGTACTCCCGATTGTGATAATCTTACTAAATCCGTGAAAGATGCTCTACGAAAGAACGATAGTGATATATGGTGGGAAAAAGCTGAAAAGTATTGGGCTTACAGAGGAAGTATAATTTTGTTTGGATAAACAGAAAAGATTTATTAGTTTTGTAATGCTCGATAATGAAAACATTTAAAATATCCCCACTCATATTCATTGCCTTTTCGCTTTCTGCGATAACAAGGACGAGCCTTTGATTGTGATGTGGGTGTATTTTGGTTAAAAGTAAAAAATTAAAACACGAATAAGTATGTCAGTAAAACGAATTGATTTCAAAAAAGACGAACGTTATGCAATCGCAGAATACGTTTATAGCCAATAACAAGATATTTTAATTATTAGTGACGCAACTAGATTATTAGATGTGTTGAATAAACATAATCTTTTGGATAACTACGATAGCTTGACAAGAAGCGTAGAAAATAAAGTTTCGGGAATAATTGGCGCAATCACAAATATACTTTATTTAAAAGTTTCCGCAGAGCAAATCGAATAAATTATGAAAGAATATTATGGTATTGGAACAGCTACAAATTAAAAAATAACAATTAAAACATAAATAAGTATGAAAACAACAGAAATCAAAACAAAAATTGCCGAAAGAATATCTAATTCATCGGAAGAAGTATCAACTACCGTTGTTAATGAACTTGCAAACATTGAAATTGCAAGACGAACAAGTATTATTACTGAATCGGTAAGAGTAATTGAAAAAATGGAAAAGAAACAAGCTAACCTTGAGGTTGCTGACGTTGTTACATTTGACAAAGATGGCGTTAAACAAGAGGTTTATTCTGAACAACGATTCAATCAAATTAAAGAAATAAAAGAATCAATCGCTAAAGTTTATGAAGCATCTGACAATGCTTTAAAAGAAAATAACGAAGAAGTTTTCCAAAAATTACAAGAAGTATTGCGTGAGGAATCTAATAAATTCTAATTTCCAACATTGTCTAATGTAAAATCCATAAAGCAAAGGGCTATTGAAATAGCAAATAACAGTCTATCTGAAATAATCATTGGTGTTATAAATAATAAATACGAGCCAGTTGTTAGTAAAGATTTTGATATTTCTGACCCTTTTGGAGAAGATGTTTTTTGTTTTGATTATAACGAAAGAGCGGCTTCAAGAAGAGAAAAAAGAATGGAGATACGAAGAGAGCGTAGATTGAAAAAATTAAACGGGTATTAAAAATTTAAAAATAATATGGCAAAAATAGACCAAGAGTTCACAGCATTGTGTAAAAAAATCCTTAGTGAAGGTAAAGAGTATGAAAATAAAAATCGTGGCGTAAAGAGGTTGCAAATACCTAGTTATACATTACGACATGAATTTAAAGATGGGTTTCCCGCTATCACAAATAAAAAACTTTACTGGAAAGGTATCGTTGGAGAATTAATTTGGTTCTTGAGAGGCGATAATGATGTTACATACCTAAACGAGAATGGTATTAGAATTTGGAATAAAGACGCTTACAATTGGCATAAAAAAGAGCATGGTGAAAATGCGTATTCAGAACAACAATTTAATGAAATCGGGAAAGGTTCTGTTGGTCAAAATTATTCAGTTCAATGGAGAAATTTTAACGGAACTACTGACCAAATAAAAATTCTTATAGACGAAATGCGTAAGGATATTATGTCTAGCAGATTAAAAGTGAACGCTTGGAATCCTTCCGAAGTTGATTTAACAGCGTTACCTCCTTGTCATTCTGAATTTCAAATCATTGGAGTTCCCTTAGAGAATGGGGGTTTTGGATTTGAACTTCACTGGAATCAACGTTCCGTAGATGTTTTTTTAGGTCTTCCTTTTAATATTGCGTCTTACGGAGCACTTGCAAAAATAATTGAACAGATTACTGGCTATAAAGCATTAGCTATTGAAGGAACGCTAAAATGTGTACATTTTTACGATAACCAATATGATGCGGTAAAAGAATTACTTGAAAGAAATCCCGATACGCACCCTAATTGTGAGTTTGAACTTCCTTCTTTTGAAAATTTAGCGGGAGGGGTAAGTATTGATGAATTAGAAATTGATATTATTTTTAATGCTTATTCAATTAAAGATTTTAAACTTATTGGATACACTTCTGATGAAGAAATTAAAGTTGAAATGTTAGCACCAAAAGAATAATGGCGGATAAAAAACACGAAGAGTTCAAGCATATAGCCCTAAATCAAAATGATAGAGGGTTATTAGCTTGTCCTAAAACTCTTTTACATAGAAATAATAATAAAATGTATGCTAAACTTAGATTAGCTGTTGATAGTGTTAATTTTATGAATATGGGATTAATGAATGAAGACCAAATATCTTCATTTATAGAAGGTGGGGCAGTAATGTATCACTTAATGACTAATCCCGAATTACTAAAAGATTGTAAAAACATATATGAACAACATGAATCTGAAAAAACGGATTGTGTTGTTTGTGGCTCTTCGTACCCTAACTTAAAACAAGATAGTGACACTTGTTATGAATGTCGAAAAAAACATGAATAGTAAAAGAGAAGAATATTTAGAAGTAAATCAAATGACAGAAGAAACTTTACAAATAGGCGAGGGTGGTGCAGATATAGAAATGCACATTATGAAAAACAAAGTCGGTATTTACTTTGTTTCATTTTATAGATTTATTATCAATTCAGATAAAATGCGAGTACCTTCTTCTGATGAATTACGACCCGCTTACCCTTATAAAACAAAAGAAGTTATTTATGAAGCGTTTGGTGACATGATGTGTGGAAAAACTATTTCTATATGAGTAAATTGTTTATGATACAAAAGAAGGTAATTCCGTGCAAGAAATTTGGATGGAGTGGTCTTGAGTTTAATTTTAGAGGTGATTACATAAAGTGGCACGTCGTTCATACTATGGGAACAAGATTAAATTTGATTCAAGCCTTACTTTTGTATTGTATGATAAAGTTATCTTTTGCACATAAGGACAAGTTTCTTAAAAACGGAAGTAAAGGAAAATTTAAAATAGTTAGAGTGCCTTTAAAATATTGGGAAAAATAAAAAATAAAAATTATGATAAAATATTACATTGATACGGAATTTTTGGAAGGAACTCAAAAGAAATTTCCATTCGGAAAAACGAAACCAACGATAGATTTAATCTCTTTGGGCTTGATTGACGAAAACAATAGAGTTTATTATGCTGTGTCCAAAGACTTCAATTTAAAAGAAGCGTGGAACAGATGGCAACAAAGAACTGGTGAAGGTGATAGAAATAACCACGACCCAAGAGTATATTGGATTCGAGATAATGTATTGTATCCTATTTACGTTGAATTATTTAATAGATACATAGAAGAAGTTAGAAATATGGAGAGGTTAAATGTTTCTTGTAAAGTAGAAAATGTTTCTGTATTCAGTTGTAAAAATTTTGCGTGGTTGATAGAAAGATACGGAAAAAGTAATAAGCAGATTGCAAATGATGTCTGTGCCTTTATTTTAGGTGATGATTGTGGTGGAAGTGGAATGAGTGCAATTGAAATGGCGACTAGATACGAGGTTAGTGACAAGAATCTAAAACCTATATTTTACGGATATTTCGCAGACTACGACTGGTGTGTATTCGCATTTTTATTTGGAAATATGATGTCGTTACCCCGTGACTTCCCAATGTATTGTCGTGACCTAAAGCAGACGCTAGATGAAACTGCCGAGAAAATGGAATTGAAAGATTTTAATGATTTAAGATTTATTCCATACGAATCGGAACTTGCCTTCAAAGAAGAAGATATTGATACTCTTGATAAAAAGTTGGCAATACTCAAAAGTGATAATAATTATCCAAAACAACAAAACGAGCATAATGCGTTAGCTGATGCTATTTGGAATAAAGAGTTACATCAATTCATTGAAAGAATAAGTTAATATGAAAACATACAAATTTGGTTGCTTTAGAGAAGGTGGGTATTATTTATATTTAATTCCATTTACCTCTGAAAAATTAACCGAAAAGAAGATACAGTTGGAGTGGGATTTGTGGACAAAAAAAAGAGTTTGGCGACTTCTTCCTAGTGTAACTTTGAGTTATACGGATTGGGGAAATATTTATTTTGTATTTGAATTTTTAAAGTTTAAATTTAGTTTTCAATGGTTTAATTGGTCTTCACCTCAAAATAAAAAGTAATGGCTAAAATAATTTACAAATTTAAAATTGATGTATCTGACATACAAGAGATAGAAATGCCTTTTGGTAGCGATATATTAAAAATTGATACCCAACTAGGAATTGAGGGGTCACATAGGTTTCCAAGTGACTGTCTTCAAATGTGGTGTATGTGTCCAGTAGATAGTACTAAAATAAAAAGAACGTTTGTTGTAGTAGCTACTGGCTCTGAATTTGATGATAAAGGGCTTAAATATATTGATTCTGTTGTTTTTAAAGCAAGTAATTTAGTGTACCACATATTTGAAAAAATGTAATGAAGGTAAAAACAGTAGGAAAGAAGACGAGAGTATGGATACCATACATTGATTTTTATAAAATGGGGATGATACTACCCCAAGTTGCGCCATTAGTTATCGACGGAAGCACGGAATACACAATAACAAATGTTCCCGAAGATAAAGTGGAATTTTTTAAACAATCGGGATTTAGATTCACAACAATAACAAGTAAAGGAAGGGGATTCAAAAAATGGTAAAGGTTACAGATTTCATAGGAAAAATGGCAAAATATGACGAGCATGGTCAGAATATTTTTGGTATAGATAAAGATTGCTGTGTTCAAAATATAGCTGATGTTCGTGGTTGGGGCGCAATCCAAAATTTATTTAAAAACAAGGATGGGTCAATTCGTTTTGATGAAGCTAAAGAGTTTCAAGATGAACTAGGCAAGTGGTTGGCTGATGCTATTAATGAAAAACTTGAAAGAGATAAGTTAAAATGACAGAAATAGTAGTAGTAATAATTTCTTGGGAGATTTTAAAATACTCTGTTAAGAAAATAGCAACATATTTTTTGAACAAATAATTTAAAGCAAAATATAAAGTTTATATTTGCATTAATGTCCGATGGTGTAACTGGCAACACGTCTGTTTTTGGAGCAGAAGAGTATAGGTTCGATTCCTATTCGGACAACTAAAAACGAATAAGTATGAAAAAAAACGTCGAACCAAAGTTGAATAAATCTTTTAATGATTTTAAATCAACACAAAAATCACACACAAAAGTTAATCAATTTTTTGTAGTAGGAAATAAAGTTTATTTCCATGATGAAAAGCTACCATATAATGTAATGGCAGTTTCAAAAAGATATGCGGTAGTTTCTCGTCCATTGAACAGAAGAGAAGATGCTACGTTATTACATAATCAAGTAAAAACTGGTGCTTATTGTAATTTCACGGAAGCCTTTGAACATAATAAACAAAGTCCAGTATATTCCATTGTTGATTTTAAGAAAAATATTAAATCAACTGATAATTTAGTATTCGGATTATACGACTATTCAAAAGAAAAAGAGTGTGAAAAAGTAATTAAGGATTTGGAAATAGGTAAAGTTGAACTATCACTTAGAAACAGATGTGAGTTATCTGTTGATATTGAAAAGTCAAGTAAATAGTATTAATGATTTAAAACTAAAAAAATGGAAATTAAAGGGAAATCAAAAAAGAAAGTTATTGCTAAAAAAAAATAGCAAGAAAATTGAAATCAAAACAGCTAAAACTAAATTAGTTAGAACTAAACCAGTAATTATTCCTCATGTCACTAAGGAGAAAGAAGTTAAAAACACAAAAGAGGAATGGGTTACAATCAGAGCCATAGTTGGTTCAATAGTTTTTACACCAAAAGAGAGAGCGCAATTGAAAAAAGATGGTATTGATTTAATGTTAGTATTAAAAAACACTCAAGAAAAAATTTATAAATAAAATTATGGCAAAGAAAATTTATGTAAGCGGAAAAATTACTGGGCGTGATTTCCAAGAAGCGTTAAAGCATTTTGCAGATGCTTCCGCAATGTTAAGAGAAAAAGGATATGAAGTAATTAATCCTATGGAACTGGAACATAACCACGACCAAAGTTGGGAGAATTTTATGCGAGTGGATTTACAAGGTATGCTTGAATGTGATTCTTTGTATATGTTGAGTGGTTGGGCTGATAGTCGTGGCGCAAGAGTGGAGTGGAATTTAGCTAAAGATTTAGGATTTGAATTTTTATACGAAACGTACTAATGAGTAAAAGTAGTGAATACTTATATCGCTGTCTTGATGTTATGAAGGCAGACCCTAATCTTTCGGAAGAATCGAAGATTATAATGTTTGTAGAATATTCTCGACTTGTTTCAGAAGAAGCTAAGTCGAGCGAATGGATTAAGTATAACTGGAATGACATTAGTAGCAGACCTACTGTAACTGGAAAATATGAAGTTTATCGTAAAGGTTGCGATAAACAATGTTACGAACGATGGAATGGTTCGGGTTGGGCTTATAATGCCAACGATATAACACATTACAGAGTGATTAAACCGCCATACATACAATAATGGGATTAAGTAAAGAAGCCAAATATTTTACTTCCGAAGATTGGAAAGCGCAGTATCAACAACACGTTATTGATGCAACTTGGGGACAAGGTATTCCTATGGTTTATCTCGACGATAAAGGTCGAATAATTGAGCATTGGAAAGATGGTAAAATTGTAGTTTTGAAAAATAAAATTCTTCCATGTGCAAGTAAGGTGAAATTTGCTACCGAGAAAGATGCACTATTTAGTTTAGATAAAATAACAAAAACCTCAAAGCGTAAAGTTATTCCAATAAGGGCTTACCATTGCGAGTGCGGTGGGTGGCATTTAACAAGTAAAACAGATAAATTTAGTGAGCAAGTAACTCCTTTCAAAGAAAGAATTGAAGAATTGGAAAAAGAAACAAAATCTTTGAAGATAACAATTGAAGAGTTAACTAGGAAAAACAATAAAGAGGAAAATGTAAAAGTAAAAGCTGATGCTAGAGTTGTTCAATTACAGAAACGAATCAAGTCGCAAGATGAAACAGTTGCAAGGCTACGAAAAGATGTTAGTGATTTGATTATGCGTTTGAATGACAAGGATAGGGTAAATGAATTGGAGCATTTAACGCTAAATCAATTGCTTGAATTAAAAAACGAAGTCGATGGTGGGTTTAAAAACAAGGCTCAAAACGATGGTAGTGGCGTTAATTGGTTTAAGTTATATCAAAAGGTGTTTTCCTACGCAAAAGCAAATAAAGATTCTCTTATGGCTTCTTTGGAGTTGATAGGCGAGTATAAAGATGCTGAATTAGTAAAGTATTTAATTGACTATATGATAATGAAAAAGCAAAATGGATAATTGGATAAAGCATACGGAAGTAGATTATGATAATGAATCTATAAAACAAATACACGTTGATACGAGGGATTTTCATTGCTTGATTATGAATGAAGACCATGAAGAGAAAGTTGATTTAGAAAATTTAAAAAAGTTTGATAATGATTATTTCTATACTCCAAGTGAGGTTAAAAACATTATCCAGTATTTATTTGACAAGTCGGGTGGAGAAGGTAAGTGGAGAATGTTGTGTTTTAAATCATTAAGTTGTGGTTGGGAATTGAAGTATATAAGATTTTATAAAACGCAATACGGCTTCATAGCGTGTAGTAGGGAAGGTAAGTTTAAAGATAAAATGTTTTGGACTAGCGAAATTGAACAAAATCATTTAGGTAAACATAAATAACAATATATGGAGAAGAAAAAACAAATAATGGCTAAATTAGTAAAAGATTTATCAAAGGATGCGAAAATTGGTCTTGAAAAGCCGATTCCTCCAATAGAGCCAAAGGCAAGTGATTTAAAATATGTTGGTGATGCTCGTTCTACTAAAAATTGGGATAGTCCTTTTGTAGTAGATTATAAGAAGTATCAAAAAGATTTAAAAAAATACGAAGAGCAATTGGAGGTATATGAGCAACTTAAATTAATTCGATTTATTAAAAATGCGGATGAAAAACTTATCCTTAGAAAATATAAAATAACCAAAAAATAAAATTATGGCAAAATCAAAATACTGCTATGTTTTGGCGGATAAGGAGAACGGAAGTATGTTGCTTGAAGATGGAAAACTTCCAATTTATTGGAACAAAAGAGTGGCTAAAGAAAGGTGTTCTAATTTTAACGGATATATTGTTCACAAATTATTCCTTTCTGACATTGAAGGTATGGTATTAAACTCTAAAAAAGCATAAAATGGAAAAATTGAAACGATATGACGTGGTGATGAAACCAACATTAATCGAACTGATTAAAGTGGTAAATGAAGCCGTAGAAGTTGGATACTATCCGAAAGGAGGAATACTTTACATCGACAGTCGATATATACAAACGATATTTCTTCGTGAAAAAGAAGAAAGCGTAGAACCCTCTAAAGAAGGTTAATTAATACATTTGTACATTTGTACAAATGAACTTGTATGAATGTACAAGTTCAAAACTATTTTTGTGTTTTTGTTTGTGCCTAAAGTATTTATGGCTATTTTTGTTATTCATAAAGTAGAATAACAATGCCAAAAATTGCCGAAACAAACGTTGGAGATAAAGGTGGTTTACTTGTAGGAAAGCCACATAATGACGAAAAAGGAAACCCTATCGGTGGCATTAAAGCTATCGTTACCGACACCGACCAAATAGTTGAAGTTGAAGGTAAGGAAGCTGTTATTAATCCCGAAGCGAGTAAGGAACATT
>ERZ724509.478-NODE-478-length-17350-cov-5.414282_pt1 | contig 17350 bp, 13 predicted proteins | sample MGYA00376042_ERZ724509 | MGnify/ENA primary metagenome ERZ724509 (study PRJEB28724, sample SAMN07190887) | wastewater metagenome | isolation source: effluent of sewage treatment plant in Hong Hong | place: USA: Christiansburg, Virginia | collected 2016-03-01 ...
TGCAAGAAATATATATAAATACACATATTTATATAGCATGTACCATTTTAACTATCTTTTAAACAATTATGATGAAACTGAAATTAATTTTTAAAATAAGGCTACTAACTATTGTAGGTTTATGTATGCTTAGCCAGTTTACTTTGTTGGCAGAAAATTGTCCAACTATTGATTTTAACTCTCTTAGTTGTGGATCTATTGGTTCAACTAGTACTTATGAAGTGAGTAATTATGACATGATTGGGAAAATTGAATGGACAGTTGAAGGAGGAGAAATTATTCAAGTAGGAGACTTTGATATTAGTTTTTTTGCTCAAACTTATTGTGGTGCTACTATGGATTGGTCTCAGGCAAGTAATTTTACTTCTATTAGTTACAATAGAAGTAATACTGGGAGCGCAACTTTTTATAATACATCTACAAACCAAATACAAACTGAAGGTCAGTCTGGAAATTCATTACCTTTTAATATTAATTATGCAAGAAAAATTGTTGTTTCTTGGTATAATAATGGTTCTTCTAAAAGAATAAAAGTTAAAGGCGAAGGTTTAGGTTTTTTAGGGCTCTGTGGTAAAAGTGAAACTACAAAAAATATAACAATTACTCCATATCTTAACAATGCATTCACATTAACAGCCTCTAAAACAAATCTTCTTTGTAATGAAGGTGTTACAATATCGGGTGCACCAGGTGGTGGGACAACTTATAATTGGTATGCACCGGGAGCTGTAATTCAACAAAACTGGAACAGTGGAATTTATGTAAGCAATTTTACAAATGACGGTGTCGTTTCTATTGGTGTTGTTGTTAGCAACCAATGCAATACTGTATCTAAAATAATTCAGTTAACTGTTACGCAACCAGATTTTGGTCACGTGCAACAAAATGGTGTTAATGTAGATGATCCTGGAACTCTGGTTAGTCTAGACTGCCAAGGGAATTTTGATTTAGGTATGCCATGGGTTAGTAATAATGCCACGTATACCTGGGAATTGCCAGGTACATCTTACAATAATCAGACCAATACCTATACAAAAACTATACTTAGTGGAAAGAATAAGCTCAATATACAAGGGCATTTACCAAAGGGAGGGTATACAGATTTTGTAGGTAAAGTAACCATTACAGGCGTTTGCGGTGCACCGGTCGTAAGAACATTTATTATTCGTCCTACATTAAGTCCTTCAGTTGATGCAGACATTTACTCTTGCTCTAATACAGCATTAATAAATGTAAATAATCCCAATGCGTCCTCACCGATCAATCCTTATATAGCATCAGCTTCACCGAATGGATGGGCTCTCTCTTGGGTGAATACACCTACAACATCTTTATTTACTGCATCTAATCCTGGTAACTATGTTATCAAAATTAACATAACAGATGCTAGTGGATGTCCTGTAACCTTACAAACCAATGTGCATATCGGCGCTGCAAGTGGAAATACCAATGCAGGTGCTGCAGGCTGGCAATCGGGTGTATTGAGCGATAACCGCAAAGCACCGGGTAGTAATATTGTTGCTTCTGGAGGTAATATCTACTTTTCTGGAAGAGATGGTAAAATCTATTATTATACTTTCAGCACAGCTCTTCAGAAATGGGTAATTAATCAAATGCCAGGTATTACAAATGCTGCAATACCAGTAGCAGGGGCATTTACAAAGATTGGAGTTGCAACTTTAAATAACATTCCATATCTGTTATATACAGAAATCACTACTAATAAATTATGGAAAATTGATTTAACAACTAATTTAATTAGTGATGCTGTTTCTCCTAGTAAGAATGTTTCTGATTTTATGGCTATGGGAAATGATATCTATGCAATTGAAAAAGGCTCAACAGCATTAATTTATAATAATGGTATAATTGATAATAACTTTGGATCTGCAACATTAAAAGCTATAATACCTGGGTATGGTATAACGTATGTAAAAAACAATGATTTATATTCAACAACATATGGCCAGTTAACTTTTGCAGGTGATGTATATGCAAGTTCGGATATGGTTTTTTACAATGGATATCTTTATTTTGCCCGAGGTCAAAAAGGAAGCGCTAACTTATATCGGTTACCAATGCCCAATCCAAATAGTGTGGAACAAATTACTACAACTTCCAACTTATCTGGTGTATTTACAATCAACCCGGCATCTGGTGTAATTTATTATGGTGTTATGGATGCAGGTATTTTAAATACAATTGCTACAGTTTCTTCGGGATATTATAAAAGTTCCAACATATATCAAGCATACTTGTCTGGTTCAACTTGGAACTTTAAAGCAGCTACAACAGTAAAATCTGGGGAGAATTTTGATATGTATATTCAAAGTCCTATTTATTCAGGCAATCATGTCTATTACATAGGTGCAGGTCATAATGAAGCTATAGGAAGTAGATTTGAATTAGAAGTTTGGAACTTGTATTATGAAAATGGCTGTGCACCAGTAGTACAACGTATTGCTGCAAACGATATAGTTTTAGAAGAAACGAATAACGTATTAGTTTACCCAAATCCATTTAATAGGGAATTGATGGTTGATTTATCAACGTACACAATAGATGGAAATGCTACATCCGTTGCTGTTGAAATAATGGATGCAACTGGAAAAAATGTATACAGTGGAATCTTGCAATCAGAATTAGCATCTATTGCTACTGTAGATTGGTCTGCTGGTATGTATGTTGTTAAAATTAAACACAACAATACATTGACAATTAAAAAAGTAGTTAAATATTAATAAAATCAATCAAAAGGCAGTAGGTATTCTTATCTTAGTATAGGAATACCTACTGCCTTTTATCTTTTTATGAAATACATTACATTAAACTTTATTGCTCTTTTTTTATACAGTATAAATCTCTTCGCTCAACACGAAACGGATAAGCGTGTAATAGGTTTTAAATATATATTAAAATTCAATAAAAACAACCCAGAAGTTGTTACAAAAAAAATTAATTTGTATAACCCAACTAACTCCAATTACAAAGGAGATTTACAAACGCCTTATGTGAATTCTATTTGTGATACATTAGGCAACCTACTTTTTTATTATGACGGAGTAAGTGTACATGAGCCAAATGGTGCGGTAATGAATAATGGACAATTACATGCATACAATTTTAGCTCCCTTTATGCCACAAGTTTGATTGTACCTATTGAAGAAAGCAACCGTAGGTATTATTATTTATTTGAAACTGTACCTCATGAAGAAAATTGGAATTATGTTACTAACAGACCAATTGATGATATAACAAATTGCTACTATCCAAATAAATGCGGAAAATTTTGGGATTTGTGTAAACTTGAATATCACATCATTGATATGTATGGCAATGGAGGGAAAGGAAAAGTAATTAATAAAAATATTTTTCTTAAAGACTCTGTAGCACCTTCCATTAGTGGTATTAAACATCAAAATAATATTGATACGTGGGTATCTGTGTTGGGATATCGAAGCAATAACATATTGAACTACAGAGTGAATTCTTGTCAAATTTATGGACCCATTGTAAATAGTATTCCTAATTTTGAATATAAAGAAAATCCGTTATATATACCTTATTCACCCGCAAACTATACAGGGTATCAACTTGTATATTCAACTAAAGGAGATTTTGCAGCCTTTCCGGGCAATAAAATTTCGGACCAACCGTCCGCTTCTTTTATTCCATTTTATTTGTTTATCGCCCCATTTGATAATCAAACAGGGCTATTCAATTTTAATTCATTACAACAAATAGATGCGCGCAGTGGAATACATGCAAATTTATTTTCGCACGATTCAAAATATTTATATTATCATAATAGCGAATGGTTTGCACCTGTCAGGATATATCAATATGAGCTTAATACTGGAATATCTATACCCATGTATTATAATAATATTCCGTTCAATAATAGTTATTCAGGCACTGATTACGGAAGAGATAATACAATACTGATTTATAAATACCGAGCTAGAATTCAAGCTGGCAGGAGCAATCATGTAAGCTACTTAGGTGAAATTAAGAATATAGATCAGGCTTTTGTGCCGGCTAATTTAATAGATTCGTTGCCTTTGCCTGCAATGGATCAGCCTGATGATATTCCACAATACACCTACATCGCTCGCAACAATTACATCTACAACTTCTACCATCCCGATTATAAAAAACCTAATGCATTTCCGGTAGCACAAGCTATTACAAATAAAATTGCATCACCATCCTGTTTTAATACTCCCGTAATATTAAAAGGCCATACAACTTCACCAGTAGATAGTTTGTTTTGGATAGTAAAAAAATCAACGGATAATACGTGGCACCGATATGATGAGGATGCTATTCATTTGGCGCTCAATACTGGAAAGTATACAGCAAGTCTAGTAACGTACAAGTATTGTTTGGCAGATACCAGTACGCAGCAGTTTGTATTGGAAGACTATCCTGTCGTTCATTTAGTAGATGACACATTGTATACCTGCGAATCCAAATCCCTTGATTTACCAATCAATACCATGTATAAGTATAACTGGTATAACCAATATGGTAGTGCAACTTCCAATTCTGTCTATCAAACAGGGCAATATGATATGGTTGTGAAAAACAGTTGTGGCACAGCAAAGGATAGTCTATATCTACAAAATAGCACTGTACAAATCATGAATTTAGTGACACCAAACAACGATGCTAAAAATGATTGTTTGTTTACTGTGTCAAATAATCCAAACGAACATATTCAATTAAGTATTTATAATTCTTGGGGATCGCGCGTTTTTTACGATGCTTCGTATAGCAACAATTGGTGTCCACAAAATGACATTGCCGATGGAGTGTATTATTACGAAGCTGTATACAATAACGCTTGTACTAGCAAAGGTTGGGTGCAAGTGCTGCATTGAAGTTAGTTGCTAGCTGCGAGCTGCTAGGTACTAGACGAGAAAAGTACGAAGTATGTAGTACAGAGTACAAAGACGTAACTACTTTTTTCTGACCATTGACCACTACATTTTTTATAAATAATGACCCTGGTCATATAAAATACGATACTTTTTGATAAAAATGCATGAAAATAGTTTTTGATATTTTTATGTTAAAATCGCTTTATTCCTATAATTAAATACTTACCTTGTGATAATCTGTAGATACAGATTATTTGCAAAAGGAACATAATCATAGAAAAAAAGAATACCATATCAGAAGAGGAACTCATTAAGCGTTTATGTGCTCAAGATGTGAAGGCATTTGAGTATTTATATGATAATTATTCAGGCGCCGTTTATGGTATTATTTTAAAAATAGTACGTTCTGAAGATTTTGCTCAAGAACTACTAAATGATTGTTTTTTGAAAATTTGGAATAAAATTTCAGATTATGATTCCTCAAAAGGCCGATTATTTACATGGATATTAAATATTGCTCGGAATATTGCATTAGATAAATTAAGATCTAAAGAATATAAAGCAAAAATGAAAACCGATGACGTGTCTGAAAACGTATCTATTTCAGACACCCAATATAGTCAGGCTAACAATCCAGATTTTATCGGTATAAAAGAAATCGTTCAACAATTACCTGTTGAACAAAGAAAATTAATTGATTTAATGTATTTTCAAGGTTATTCTCAATCAGAGATTGCCGAAGAATTAAATATGCCGCTAGGCACTGTGAAAACACGGGTAAGAGCAGCAATGACAACTTTAAGGAAATTATTTTAACAGCATTGAATACACAAGATTACATAGCGTCAGGTATTTTAGAAATGTACATTCTAGGAGGATTGGATCAAACAGAATCCGAGCAAGTAGAACGTGCCATTTCAACCTATCCGGAAATTGAAGCTGAATATAATCAACTTCAATTGACCTTAGAGAATTATGCTCAAGCGCATGCAATTGCTCCCCCAAGTGCATTGAAAGATAAAATTGTTGGTGCAATCGAGAAACAACTAACCGATTCAAAAACAGAATCTGCATTTAATAGTAAGTCCATTTCTATCGTTCCGAAGAAAAATACATTTAATTGGTTGGTTGCTGCATCTGTTACAATTGCTATTATTTCAACAGCTCTTTCTGGATACTTTTGGAATCAATGGAAAAATGCCGAAGGTCAGCTTATTTCCATGCAACAAGAAAATAGGATCTTTGCTCAGAATGTAAATTTCCTAATAGATTCAAGTCAATTGATGTTAAAAGAGAAAAATGAATATGTTTCTTTTATAACAGATACTGCTACTACAAAAGTAGTGTTAAAAGGCTTACCTATCTCGCCAAATGCAACTGCCTTGGTGTTTTGGAATAGAAGTACCAAAGAAGTGTTCTTAGATATAAAGAGTTTGCCAACACCTCCTGAAGGAATGCAATATCAATTGTGGGCGCTTGATAATGGTGTGCCAATTGATGCGGGCATTTTCGATCTTACAGAAACAGGAAGCTTACAAAAATTAAAGTCTATAAACAATGCGCAAGCATTTGCTGTGACACTTGAAAAAGCAGGCGGCAGTCCAACACCTACCTTAGAAATGATACATATTCTCGGTACGATATAATTTAATCCGTTTAGATATTTTAATGGATGGTTTTGAGAGAAACCATCCATTATTTTTTTGTGCAATCCATCTGTATGGTTTATTACGTATCTAAGGCAGATCTATTAAAAATAGATTTTTAACATCCATTCAATGAGTAATTTCAAAAAGAAGTTCTACTATATCTTTTCAATTGGTATCTTTATAGGATTAAATGCGTGTGCATTTAATAAAGGTGAAAATCCAATTCCTGTAAATAAAACTGTTTCGTATATGACGGATGTAAAGCCTATTTTGGTGACACATTGTTTTAAATGCCATTCAGATACTGCTACAAATCCACAAAAACCGGGTTATGCATTCTTTAATAATTTCAGTGACGTTCAAAAGTATGCATTGAGATCAAGTACATCAAATCCCAATTATTCTGTATTGATTGCACGATTGAAGCATTTAGAATCGCCAGAAATGCCTTACAAAGAAACGCCGCTGCCTGATTCGCTTATACAAACAATACAAGATTGGGTATTACTTGGCGCACCAAACAATTAAGAATATGAAAAATAGAAACTGTATTTATATTGCTATTTTATTTCTGATAACGGGATTTACAACGCAAGCACAAATATTTATTTCAACGACAGGTAAAACTTCTTTCTTTTCTAGCGCTCGGCTAGAAAATATAGATGCAACATCCAAAAAGACCAACGTTGTTTTGAGTACCACAACAAACGATGTGTTGGTTAAAGTATTGATTTCGTCTTTTGTATTTAATAATGGATTGATGCAAGAACATTTTAATGAAACCTATTTGGAGAGTGCTAAATATCCGTATGCACAATTTAAAGGTAAAATAAATGAAGAGATTTCGTTTACAGTTAATGGAGTGTATCCAGTTACAGTAACAGGCTCTGTATTGATACACGGTGTTGAAATCATACGCACCATACCTGGCACGGTGACTGTAGATAAGAATACGATTACATTAGAAACAGATTTTATTGTGCCTGCAGCTAAGCATAAAATTGATATTCCAAAAGATAAAATTTCAAATATTTCACCCGATATTACTGTGCATGTAAATGCCGTTTGTATTCCTTATGTTAAAAAGTAAACACGCATTTCTACTCCTATCTTTATTTGCCATTCAAAATCATTTTGTAGCTGCGCAAACAGATTTAGATAGTTTTTTAATCGAAGATAAAAAACCAACCTATGTGATTGCTAGTTTTAAAGCTACGCGAATTGTAAATGCGCATTCGATTGAAACCGTTCGAAAAGGAATTCTAGATTTTAGAATTACACACCATTTTGGTGACGTAGGCGGAATAAATGGAGGGCCACATACTTTATATGGTTTTGATAATGCTTCTGATATTCGTTTCGGGTTTGAATATGGCATTACGGATCGGTTAACTGCAGGTTTTGGAAGAAGTAAAGTAGCAGAGAATTTAGACTTTTTCTTGAAATATCGTTTATTGAGACAAACCGTCGATAATAGAATGCCTATCTCTGTAACGCTCTTTGCTGATATGGCTTTGACACCACAAAAGAATCCGGTAGTGTATACGGAGTTTGCAAATCGAATGTCGTACGTGTATCAATTATTAATAGCACGTAAATTTTCAGATGCATTATCACTCCAATTTATGCCTATTTATCTACATAGAAATTATGTAGCAAATGCCCAGGATCACAATGGATTATTTTCCTTAGGTTTTGGTGGGAGAATCAAACTTACAAAACGATTTGCTTTACTTGCAGATGTGTATTATAATTTCTCCGATTATCTAAAACCGTCTAATTCATTTTATTTACCTATTGGGGTAGGAGTAGAAATAGAAACAGGTGGACACGTATTTCAAATCTTTTTTACTAATAACGCAGCCATTATTGAAAATAGTTATTTAGCAGGGACAACATCCTCATGGGGTAAAAGTGAATTTAAAATTGGCTTTACAATTTCAAGAGACTTTGCGTTTCACAAAAAAGAGAAGAAATAGTACAGAGTACAGAGTGCAGAGTACAAAGTACGGAGTACAGAGTACAAAGTACAAAGTACAAAGTACAGAGTACAGAGTACAGAGTACGGAGTACAGAGTACAAAGTACAAAGTATGCTGAACTTGGTTTTGATATGATTCTTGCTACCAAAAAGACTCCCGACAGAAAATTTAAATTCGACTTTTTGTAATAGGATAGTGATTTCTAAAAAAAATATTAGGCTCACAAAAAAAAGTCACGCATTGTTGCGTGACTTTTTTTTGTTTATACTTTATACTCTGTACTTAGTACAGAGTATAAAGTACTCCGTCTTATTTATTTTTTATCATTTTTCTGGATTCAATAATCCCTTTGTCACTATATAAGTTACAGAAATAAATACCTGTTCTTAATGAACTAATATCTATGGTCATTGAGGTGAAACCTGTTTTGCCCATTAAATCAATATAAGCAACTTCTTTTCCAATCATGTCATAAATACGAATGCCTCTAATGTCCTTATTTGAATAATTGATGCGGAATGTAACATCATTTTCAACAGGATTTGGAGAAATATGAAAAGACGTAGTTGTATCTGATTGAGCAAAAACGCCAAATCCGATTCCAAAAGTCAAAAGTATTATTGTTACTATTTTTTTCATACTGTAATCAAATATACGATAAATACATATAAATGTTAAGAATCATGCCAAAAATCGTTCTGTATGAGTTACTTTTTGTCTTAGTAAATGTAATTAGCAGTATAATATGCTTATTCAATTCTATATATGGATTTGTTAGTTATTTAAATGCCAATTATTCAACTTATTACAAAATATTTAAATGTTAATGTTCAATTTTATATTATATTAGTACCATAAAATTTCAAAGCATATTTATGAATAAATGTATACAAAAGAAGCACTTCAAAAATATTATTTTGGGAGTATGTATGTTCGCAATGTATTTTTTGCACATGGAGAGCTTGATTGCTCAAACATTTGTAACAAGTGTGGAAGCTGAAATAGGTACCCTTGCAGGCGGCTTAACTATTGGCACATCTAAACCAGGGTATTCGGGTACAGGTTATGTGACTAGTATGATAAATTCAGGTGACAATTTGAGTTTTCCAGTTACTGTATCCTCTGCAGGTATTTATAAATTGGTAATTCGTTACAATGGCCCATATGGAGATAAGTTTCAAGATGTCTATGTAAATGGAACCTTTGTTTCAAATTTATCTTTTCCAGCTACTACAGGATATACTGATTTAACAGCCGGGAGCTTACTTTTAAAAGCGGGTGCAAATACCATATCTATCTATAAGAGCTGGGGCTATACTGATTTTGATAAAATTACCTTATATACTGTTCCCTTACATGATTATACAACCGTTGTAGCGGCACCTATTGATCCGGCAGCTACGCCAGAAGCTATTGCGCTTTACAATTATTTAAAATCGAATTACGGAAAGTCTATTATTTCAGGGCAAACAGCCGATTACTATATGACTATTTCGCCTAATGTTGCAAAGAAACCTGTTATTAGAGATTATGATTTTCAGCATTATACCGTAGGCTATCCCTACGCATGGAATAACGCAACGGCAAGTCATACCTTTGGTTGGACAGATAATGGTGCAACAGAAGCTGCGATTAAGTGGTATGATAGTACGTGTCAAAAAGGAATTGTTGCTTTTCAATGGCATTGGTGTTCACCATTTGGAGGGATAGCAGGTACCAATACCTTTGCTCCTGCAAATACTACATTTGATGTTTCTAAAGCAGTAATTACAGGTACTGCAGAGTATACAGCAGTTATTCGAGATATTGATTCGATTGCAACACAATTGAAAAAATTACAAACAGCAGGCGTTCCGGTAATGTGGAGACCATTACACGAGGCAGGCGGCGCTTGGTTTTGGTGGGGAACAAAAGGCTCAGCAGCAGCGCTGGCCTTGTATGATATTATGTATAATAGACTCGTTAATTATCATGGCATACATAATTTAATCTGGCAATGGTCTACACCTGAAGCTAGCTGGTATCCAGGAAATGCGAAAGTAGATATGTTGGGTTACGACTCGTATCCAGGAGCATATAATTATGGGACACAAAAATTAATTTTTGATCAATTGTATGACATCGTTGGCGGGAAAAAAATGTTGGCACTTACTGAAAATGGTCCCATTCCAGATCCCGATGCACTTTTTACGAGTGATGCGAAGTGGTCCTATTTCATGTCTTGGGATGATTTGGCAGCAAAACAAAATTCTCCAGCGCAATTGAGTCTTGTGTACAATCATTCAAAAGTTATTACGTTGGATGAAGTTGCTACTGGTACCAATACAGCACAATTAACTGCAGCAGGACCTACATCATTTTGTGCTGGCGGAAATGTTTTATTAAAAGCAAATGTTGCAAAAGGGTATACCTATAAGTGGTATAAAGATAATGCTGTTATTTCAGGCGCTACCGCATCAACTTATTCTGCTTCACTTTCGGGATCATATAAAGTAGATGTTACTGCTACGGGTGCATGTACAACTACTTCTTCAGCAATCGTTGTAAATACTAGCGGACCTTCAGCAACCATTACAGCTGGCGGACCTTTATCATTTTGTTCGGGTGGAAACGTTACGCTAAATGCAAGCACAGGGACAGGATATGCCTACCAATGGTTAAATGGGGGGACGAATATTTCTGGAGAAACAAGCGCTTCGTATGTGGCCAAAACTACGGGTGTATATTCCGTTAAAGTAACTTCAGGTTCGTGCACGAATACATCTTTAGGTACAACAGTTGCGGTGAATGCCATACCAACAATTCCTGTCATTACGGTGTCTGGAGTATCCACCTTTTGTTCCGGATGGAAAACACAATTAAATGTTACCTACGATCTGGGTTCGACACTTGTATGGTTATTAAATGGCACAACGGCTGCCAATCAATCACAAGTTGTAACAACAGGCGGTAGTTATTCGGTTACATCTACGAAATTGGGATGTAGCGCTACTTCAGCACCAACCGTGATTACTGTAACTCCATTGCCCATACCTACCATCACAGCAGGTAGCGCAACTAGTTTCTGCCAAGGTGGAAGTGTTGTGTTGACTGCAAGTACTGGAACATCGTATCAGTGGTATAATGGAGCAACACTTTTAACAGGAGAAACAACTGCGAAATATACGGCGAACGCAACAGGTAATTACAATGTAAAAGTGTTCAACCCGAATGGATGTGATGCATTATCGGCTTCTACAACTGTTACGGCAAATGCTTTGCCAACAATCATTGGCACATTAAACGTTTGTACAGGTATGGTTACTCAATTAACTGGTTCAGGAACAGCAAATGCTAGCTCACCATGGTCATCTTCAAATACAGCTATTGCAACAGTATCAAATACAGGCGTTGTTACGGGGCAATCTGAAGGCACTTCCATTGTTAAGTATACTAATAATGCTGGCTGCACAGCTATCGCAACAATACTCGTAAATGCTAAACCTACTGCAACAATTACAAAGGGGCCAAATACTGCTTGTCAAGGTATTAATGTATTGTTGACAGCAAGTGCTGGTAAATCGTATAAATGGATGCTTAACGGAACTTCAATTAACGGAGAAACCAATGCAACCTTTAACGCAGGTTCAACGGGACCTTACACTGTTGAAATAACAAATGCTTCGAATTGTAAAGCAACTTCAAGCCCAGTAAACTTCCCAATTGAAAGTCTGGTTCAAACTTCAATCACACCAAGTGGTACGATAGCTATTTGTAATGGGGGAAATGTACTGTTAACAGCAAGCGCTGGTTCTGCTTATAAATGGATGCTTGATGGTGCTGCCATTAAGAATGCAACGAATGCAACCTACACTGCATCGGCAGTTGGTGTATATACGGTTGAAGTAACGAGCGGGACCAATAATTGCAAATCAATTTCTACGCCAACAACTGTAAGATTGGAGCCATCTTTAATGCCTATAATTACTACAACCGGACCAACCACAATTTGTCCAGGGTTAAGTGTTGCAATGTCAGCTAGTACACCCGGCCCTTACCAATGGATGCGCAATGGTACTGCAATAAGTGGGGAAATAAATTCCACCTATACAGCAAATTCTACTGGTTCATATACTGTTGAAGTAAGAAGTGCTGCGAATTGCAAACTTACAGCAATATCAGTAGCTGTTGTAGTTACGAATACCGTTACGTGGTATGCAGATACTGATAAAGATGGGAAAGGAGATCCCAATACAAGCATACAATCATGTACACAACCGGTAGGATATGTTTCAGAAGCAGGTGATGCCTGTCCCTTAGATGCAAATAAAATAAGTCCAGGAAATTGTGGCTGTGGCGTAACAGAAAATAGTTGTTTGGATTGTATAGGTGTTCCAAATGGCACAGCTTCTCTAGATATTTGTAATGTGTGTTCAGGTGGTACAACTGGAATAACTCCGAAAACGTCTCTTGCGCAATGTACGGCAACAGCTACGAAATCTGCATTGGCAACAAATTTAAAAATATATCCCAATCCAACTTCTGATATTTCTACTATTGAATTAATAGGCTCAGAATTTACGGTAACTATATACTCCGCTTCAGGTGTTGAACTTTCACAAAAACAATTTAACGGTAATGCTATAATTGGGAATGATCTTTCTCAAGGCATGTATCTTATACGCATTGAACAAGATGGTAGTGTGGAGTTGAGAAAGTTGATTAAGCAATGATACTAGTTACTAGGCTCTAGTTTCTAGACTAGAGTCTGCTTTACTTACTAGACTTCAGTTTCAATACGATAAAATAAATAAAAATGCAGTGGAGATTCTCTACTGCATTTTTTATAAAATCTTTTTATTAACTATTCAATTTGTTTATATCGCGCTTAGTTGCCTTTTCATTTTCTAGTACCTAAAACCTAGCAACTATTTTCTAGTACCTAGAAACTAGTAACTGGAAACTAAAAGTCATCCTGCCCAATTCTCTCGATCCAAACTTCTATATTGAATCGCTTCCGCTAAATGTTCGGTTAAGATGGTTTCTGAGCCTGCTAAATCGGCAATGGTTCTGGAAACTTTTAAAATGCGGTCGTATGCACGTGCAGATAAACCCAAACGCTCCATTGCTGTTTTCAATAAGGCATTTCCTGCAGAACCTACATTGCAAATATCTTTCACCATTTGCGAGGGCATCATGGCATTGCAATGTACTTCCTCGTATTTTTCAAAGCGTACTGTTTGAATCATGCGTGCTTCAATCACACGTGTGCGTATATGTTCGCTAGTTTCAGTGCGGGTATTCGAAACCATTTCATCAAACTTTACTGGCGTTACCTCAACGTGTAAATCAATGCGATCCAAAAGTGGTCCGCTGATTTTATTTAAATAACGTTGAACAATACCAGGTCCACATACACACTCTTTTTCTGGGTGATTGTAATATCCGCAAGGGCAGGGGTTCATGCTTGCTATTAACATAAAATTAGCTGGGTAGTCGATCGCTATTTTGGCACGGCTAATCGTTACAGTGCGCTCTTCAAGAGGCTGGCGCATAACTTCCAAAACCGCCCGTTTAAATTCCGGCAATTCATCTAAAAACAACACACCATTATGCGCCAGAGATATTTCGCCCGGTTGTGGATAGCTACCACCACCAACAAGAGCAACATCGCTAATGGTGTGATGTGGCGCTCTAAAAGGCCTACGAGTAATTAAGCATGTTTTTGAACCCAACTTTCCGGCAACGGAATGTATTTTAGTCGTTTCTAAAGCTTCCTGTAAAGAAAGGGGAGGAAGGATGGATGACAAACGTTTTGCGAGCATGGTTTTTCCTGCTCCTGGCGGCCCGATCATGATTACGTTGTGTCCACCTGCAGCGGCAATTTCCAATGCTCGTTTGATGTTTTCTTGTCCTTGCACATCGGCAAAATCTGCTTCGTAGATAGCTACTTGCTGAAAAAACTGGCTGCGTGTGTCGATTGTGAGCGGTTCTATGTGCAAGCGGTTTTCAAAAAAATCAATGGCTTCCATAATGTTTGAAACACCAATAACATCTAGGTTATTTACGATGGCTGCTTCTTGTTCATTTTCCTTTGGAAGAATAAAACCCTTGAACCCTTGTTTGCGTGCTTCGATAGCTATAGGAAGAACCCCCTTTATAGGCTTTATGTCTCCATCTAAGGAGAGTTCACCCATGATCATGTATTGATCCAGTCTGTCGCCAGACATTTGCTCAGATGCAGCCAAAATGCCTAATGCAATTGGTAGGTCATAAGCGGATCCTTCTTTCTTAATATCGGCGGGTGCAAGATTCACCACCACCTTTTGGCGGGGCATAAAATAACCGAAGTTTTTAAGGGCAGCATCTACACGCTGTTCACTTTCTTTGATGGCGTTATCGGGTAGGCCAACCATGTAAAATTTATTCCCTTGATTAACGACCGTTTCTATCGTAACCGTAAAAGCATTCACACCGTGAACGGCGCTACCAAAAGTTTTTGCGAGCATAGCTGATTTTTAGAGCATAGATTGCTCAATCAGCAGAATTAGAATGTGAATGATTTTGATATGAACTTCTTGTACACGATCGGCATAACCAACATGCGGTACATTAATACACACATCGGCTAAGGGTAATAATTTACCACCATCCTTACCTGTCAATGCAATTACATACATGCCTTTGTTCTTCGCTTCTTTAACAGCTTCTAATACATTTTCAGAATTACCAGAAGTGCTGATTGCTAAAAGTACATCGCCTTTATTTCCTAAAGCTTCTACATAGCGCGAGAAAATAAATTTGTACCCATAATCATTCGCTACGCAACTTATGTGACTGGAGTCACTAATTGCGATTGCTGGCAACGCTTTTCTATTTTCTCTGTAACGGCCTGTAAGTTCTTCTGCAAAATGCATGGCATCGCAAGAAGAGCCCCCATTACCACAAGAAATTACCTTACCTCCATTTTTTAAGCTTTTAGTGATAAATTCTGCTGCTTTTGAAATGGAAGACTCCTTCGTTTCTTGTTCAATAAAATTACGTAACACAGCTGAAGATTCTTCAAGCTCTGTAAGTATCGTTTGTTCAATCATTATCTTTTCTTTTTCTGCTGGTTGAAGAATTAATAATGCTACAAGTATAAAAAAAAAATGTCAGGTTACCACCTGACATTTTAAAGTTTTAACTTATGTTAATAATAGGAATTAGAAATTAGTATCATCCCAAGCACCCTCTTCTTCTGCATCATCATCACTAAAGTCGTCTTCGAAGTCGTCTTCGTCTTCCGCTTCGTCTAAATCTTCTGGATCGATTTCTTCGATTTCATCCCAATCTTCTACTTCTTCGTCATCGAAGTCGTCTTCGTCAGTATCGTTGTCGAGATCATCATCTTCGTCTTCTTCTTCCTCATCGAGGTCTTCGTCTTTGATTGAGCCTTTAGCTTTGGCTAAGACATCATTTAATGCAATACCGTTAATTCCCGATAATAAATCCTCTAAAGAAATAGTATCTACAACTAACGTTTCATTTTGTAGAGCATCTAAGGTTGTTTTCATATGTGCAACGATTCTTAATTTTTATCAAATCTATAAAATCGAAAAAGAATTTATATAATGTCTTTCGAATTATTTTTTCTTTTTTCGAATAAAGTTTAAAATTCTTGTTTATGAATTAAATTCAGCTATAACAGTTTTACCTCCAACGGTGGTTTGATTTAAGTTCACAAGAACTTTTGCATCCAATGGAATAAATAAATCAACTCGAGATCCAAATTTAATAAATCCAAACTCTTCACCTTGTGTAAGTGTGGATTTATCTCCAAGATACCAAACAATTCTGCGTGCTAAAGCACCAGCGATTTGGCGCATTAATATCTTCTGGTTATTTTTTGTTTGAACCACTGTTGTGGTACGTTCATTCTCTGTACTTGATTTTGGATGCCAAGCCACTAGGAATTTTCCTGGGTGATATTTAAAAAATGTAACAATTCCAGAAACAGGGTTTCTATTACTATGCACGTTGAACGGAGACATGAAAATGGAAATCTGTCTTCTTTTTTCATTGAAATATTCTGTTTCAATAACTTCTTCAATTACGACAACTTTACCATCTGCAGGAGCGATTATTTGATTGTCATTAATTTCGATTGTTCTAGAAGGATTCCGGAAGAATTGCAATACGACAATGAATATTAATACTGAAATCGATAATATAACTTTCTGTAAAATAAAAGATTCTGGTAACGTATATGAAATAAGAATATTTAGTGCTGCTAAAAAAATCGATACGTATAATAATGATCTATATCCTTCTTTATGAATGGTCATGCTCTGTTTTTAGGTTTATACCAGTTACAAATATAATAAAAACAAAACATACGGAACGAATGGTTTTACGATCTATATGAAAATATTTTTTATTGGCTTAGTTTGCAAGATTTAAATACAAATAAATGAAAGGAATGGCGAAAATAAGGGCATCGAAACGATCTAGAAAGCCGCCATGCCCAGGAAGTAATGTGCCAGAATCTTTCACATTTAAGGTTCTCTTAATCATAGATTCCACTAAATCGCCAAGACTACCTGCAATTACAGTAACGATGCATAAGCCAATCCATACGGGAATACTAAAAATACCGATATACGTATACAGTAAATACGTAAAAAGAATTGCAGTTAACAATCCTCCTGCAGATCCTTCCCACGTTTTTTTAGGAGAAATGCGTTCAAATAATTTATGTTTCCCAAAATACTTTCCAGCAAAATAGGCACCTATATCATTTGCCCAAATTAAAAATAAAATCGCATATATGATCTCAAACCTATAAATGGGGAAATTATCTTGTATGTTAAAACCAT
>ERZ724509.479-NODE-479-length-17300-cov-5.580980_pt1 | contig 17300 bp, 21 predicted proteins | sample MGYA00376042_ERZ724509 | MGnify/ENA primary metagenome ERZ724509 (study PRJEB28724, sample SAMN07190887) | wastewater metagenome | isolation source: effluent of sewage treatment plant in Hong Hong | place: USA: Christiansburg, Virginia | collected 2016-03-01 ...
GAAAGTTACCGGACTTGTTACCGGCGGAAGTTTCGGCAGACCTTCTGCCTTGAAAGAGATTGCAGTATGCACGCTTGCTTTGCGCTTGTCAACCCCCCTCCTCATTCGTTTGCGAAGATCGGGAAATCTTTCGCTTGTTGAAGTTAATCAACCGCAGTTGTACGTTAGCACGATCAATCACAGTCTGCGCGTGATCCAGTGCGACAAGCAACTCTTCCAGAGAGTTAGCAATGTCAAGCAATGACTTGTCAACACCCGGACTGGTATCAGGATCTTCCTTGCGGATCGTGTTGATGTAGTGCAGAACACTGGAAATGTTTCCTTGTGATCCAACTACCTGGAACTTAGCGCGTGCGACAACCAGTTGTCGACGTTGCGCTGGAGTTTTTGCTGCCATGATTTCCACCTTTCAGTTGTTAGCCTCTTGCCAGTTGATTAAGCATTGCTTCTTGTCGTTCGTCTGCTGTGTCTTCGTCCGCATGACGATCAATCATCTGCTGATATTCCTTGGCTTTGCCTTTGAAGAATTCAGCCTTTTCTGACAGCGTAACTCCCTTGATCTCAGGAGTCCGTGCAGCTTTTGTTATGGAATCCATGCTACCTTCGCGGCCAGGATCAATGAACATAATCAGCTCATGTCGTGCGCGAGTGATAGCTGTGTACATCAACTCACGAGTAATCGAAACGTTGTGAGTATAGTGCAGCGCAATGAATACGCGACGCCATTCAGAACCCTGCGACTTGTGAACTGTGATCACGTAGCCGAGCAACATCTTGTTGATGTCGCCGGAAGCAGTCAGCTCTCGAACTTGACCCGAATCCACGTACTCGATCTTAACGATGTGGCTGGCTGCATTCTTGTCACGCTCCCCGATTGGCGAATTCTCCAACTCATCCAGCAGGTCCAGTTCAGACTTGGGTTTGTTGTGCACCTGGTGATCATGGTAACGACCGTCGCGATCCAGTGACAACGACTCTTCCTGAGGAATCCTACCGCAGTAGCCTGGAGCTTCACGAATGTCCAAGATTTTGCATTCCTGCTGGTCAAACAGAATCTTGTCGCCGATTGCCCAGTAGCTAGCTTGCCCGCGTGCAATGATTTCCCAGGTGAGTTCGCCACGATCTTTTGTGAGTCGGTCTGCAATGATCTTGTTCAGTGCGATGCAGCCGAACTTCACGTTGAACGGACACAGCACGATGTCTTCTTCTGGATCGTACTGGTCTGCATCCATGTATTGGAGCAGTACTGCACCCATTGTCTTCACTGCTGCCAGTTCTTGTTTGCGAGATTTCCAGGGACGAATCTGAACTCGGCCATGTTCTCCAGCATCCACCAGATAGTTGCCCTTTTCGTCTGGCTTCCAGTTGAATGTCTTCCCTTCCCGAACTCGGTGAGCCAGCGAAATGATTGGAGACTCCAAAGCCTGACGATAGATCTGCACCAGCTCAATGGTTGGCAACTCAATCAACTTGAATCCCAGGATCGCAGCACCAAACACAGGTGGCAACTGGTTCAAGTCACCCAGAAAGATTTCCTGAGGTTCGCAACCATCCGGCAGTGCCGCACGATACATTGCGTACAACTCGGTGGAGATCATGGAAGATTCTTCGAAGATCACGCACCCAATGTACGGCAGTCGCTTGTTGCGATCGTAAGTTGGACCGAAACCGATGATCTTTCCGTCAGCATCCCGAATCGGCATGAACTCCAGAACTTTGTGCATCGTAATGCAATGAGACTGGAGCTGCTTTGGCAACTGCTTCTTGATGTTGTTGACTGCTTTGTTGGTGAAGGACACCACAATGATTGCAGGAGTTCCCTTCTGCAGATACGTGGTGGATTCCTCGAACATGCCGACGTGCGACATCTGCTGCAACTGACCAACAACTTCACGAGTTGTCGTAGTTTTCCCGGTACCGGCTGCACCGATCATGCACAACGATTTGCCACGCATTGCCAGTTCAACAGCTTGCGATTGTTCATCGTTGTACACCATGCCAGTTACGGTAGGCACGAAACCGGAGCCAGTGAACACACGGGAAATGATTGTCTGTTTGTGTGCAGCTTCGAGAGTAACTACTTCCGTAGTTTGCGCAGGCACTGCAACTGGCGCTGCTTGCTGGGCTGCGAGTTTGGCAGCTTCCCGTTCCCGGTATTCTGCTGCGGCTTTGCGGGCCTTTTCTACCAGTGCGCGCTGGTGTTCTGTCATTGCCATGATTGCTTCCTAACTTGTGAAGTGATTACTTGGAGCGGATGATTGCGAGTGGACCATACATGTGAGTGATCCGGAATTCAACTTCGATGATGTTCTGCATTCCGATTTTGTTCCACTCAGTTTCGGTCGGGATGTTGTTGTTCATCCACACAACCTGGTGTTCAATCTTGTCAAACCAGATCTTCTGGAGTTGCGAATCCATGCGCTCCAGGAATTCTTCCTTGCTCATTTCCACAATCGAGGTACTGACGATCGCTTTGCGGACATTGCCAGACAACGCAGAGTAGGGGAAATACTTCAGCGCGTATGCGTACTGAGTTTCCTTGACGTCGACTACTTTCTTGAACAGCGCGTTGACTGCGTAGTTGATTGCGGAATCTGCTGGGTTGATGTTGTGGTTCATTTTTCACCTCGCTTTTGGGCTGCATCCCAACGTGATTTCAGGATTCGATACTGTGCGGACGCCTTGAGGTACAATCCGCGAGTAGCGAAAGATTCTGGCTTCGGTTCCAGTGGCAGACTCGGCAGGTCTTCGACTTGCGAATCATACGACTTGAAGAACTCAGCTTCCCGTGCCAACTCTTCTGGAGTTTTGTTGATGTTCGGAAGCACGGAAGTAACCAGTGTGAATCCAGAGAAGAACTCACGAATATGTTCGCGGATAGCAAACAGTCGGTTGCGAATGTAGTGCATGATCTCGTTGCCATTGTCGCAGTGTTCTACGATGGCTTCGATCAGATCTTCTACGTCTGCTTCGGTGTAGTCTTCTGGGCACAGATCGCCAGTTACGAACAACTCTTTCCAGTAGTCCAGCTGGTTCTGGCGGTAGTGATCCTGCATTTGGATGCGAACCCAGTCCCAGATTCCACGCACGTTAATCTTCTTGGTGTGCGCAGACCGAACTTGGCGTAGGGATTCTTCCCGTGCTTTCTTCTCTTCCTCCAGTTCGTACTGGCGTACTTTCTTCTGCCAGTTTTCGTGGATCGTGAAGACCTCATCCAACCAGAACTTGAAGTTCTCCCAGCCGCAGTTGTCGTTGCGAGTGGATACTGAGTATGTTGGAAGTTGTAGCCGTTTGGAAGTGGTAAACAAGTACCAGTTCGCTATGTGCAGCAGGCGAGAAGCGGAACCCATTGCAACAGCAGTGCTAGGGATTCCAGGAGATTCCAGCTTCAGCGCTCCGAGTCGGTGCATCACTGCGCACATTAGAATCTGCAATCGACGTGCATGGGATTCGTTGTATTGCCAGTCGATGCCATCGAAAAAGTCTTTCGACTCGGCTAGCTTTTTGACCAGGTTATAGTCTGACTGCCCGAAGAATGGGTGAACCAGCTCTTGCCTGGAGAAGTTCTGCACGAATGGAATGTTACCTTCCACAATCGTTACTTCCAGAACACCGAGCGTAACACCTGAGATTGTGCACGTCACTGGAGTTCGAATCAGATCGAACTTTGGCGGCACAGTAGATTGAATGTCGTTAGACATGCAGATCCTTTCGTTAGTAAATTAGTAGGTAGGTGAGGACCGAAGCGACGCCGACGCCGAAGAACGCCGACGCCGGTTAGGATGAGTAAACTTCCTCCCTGGAATTGGTGAGGATGCGTACTTGTTTTGTTTCCGGCCAGTAGTGGACAGTCAACCCGCAATCATGACACATCAATGCAGCGAAGTCAACCCACACAAGTTGCTCCAGCTTAGTCGGACGGTAGAAGACTTGGCTGGTCAAGTGTGCGTGAAAGTCTGTACCCACCCAGGAATTCAAGATCCCGATGTAGACAGAATTGAGTGCAATCCGACAACGGACTCGCTCATCCAGTACTTGAAAGAGTGCAACTTTCCAAGATGGAAGTCCTTCTGTGTGAGCTAACCGGATTGCGGCAGCTTCCAGAACGAGTGCAACTGACAGTTCTTCTGGTTCGTACATTTTGATTCGCTCCGTTTCTGGGAAGAGTAGGTTTTGCATGTGTGCTTGGTGTGCGAGTTCTGCTGCTAGCAGAAGCTGGTGGAGATCAGCGAGTAGTGGTGCCACGGGGGAACCTCCTCAACTTGCTGCGATCGAACTGAACGACAACTGCCGAAATTCAACTTCCATCGGTTCCGGGGAATCTTCCAGGTAGTAACAGTAACCAACTGGAACCAATGCACCGAAATCGTCCACCACCATCAACCTGGAGAACATGCTGAGGTGATCTGGAACTGAGTAGGCTGCCATCCAGCGCAGGTAGTTTGGCTGCGGATAATCTCGTGCTGCGTAGTTATGAAACTCGAACAATTGCGCAGGCTGGATGCGCTGATAAGTTGCAGGATTAGTATCCATGTTAATAATCTCCTATTTTGTACGCCCAGACAAGGATGCAGACGTACAAAAAGGGAGACTAGTTTCCTAGTCTTCCCAGCAGTTAGATTTCGTCGCAGCAGAATTCCATCGGAGTGTAGTACAGTTCGGCCATGGATTCAAGACTATAGCGTCTCACGCTAGCTCCCGCAGGCACTCCATCCAGAAACCACTGAGTGCGAATGTTTGCGTAGATTTCGTAGATGTCAACCATGGTTTGCTCCTTCACTTCCAGACGCCGACGCCGACGCCTTCAAGTACTTGTCTCGCAACGATTGCAACGCACCCAGGTTGATCGGCTGCAACTTCTCCCGCACACACAACGCGAAGTAACGATCAATCACGTTGATTCGGAGTTGCGGGTTGCTTGTGTAGAATCCAGCATTGCGGATAATCTGGTTTTCCATTTCCCGCTGACCAGCACGAATTAGATCGGCTTGAGTGAGTGGTTGTTTCTCAGGCTTGCGTTTGGTGTTCATGGTAGTTATTCCTTACTTGAGTGGGACAGTAGTAAACGTTTGGAAGAACTCAACCAAGTCCTTGCGAGACATTGCCAAAAAGAACCCCAGCAGTGTTAACTTGTGGTTCGTCCAGCCTTCATCGGCAGGATGCTGGTTTAACCACTCATTCCAGACTATCTGCGCACCCTCGGTGTATTGCTCGCACCCAAGATCTACAAAGATTTCAGCTAAGATTTTCACCAGTGAAACCCACGGTAGATCTGTATGTGCATTGACTTCAGTTAAGATGAGCTTGCGGATATTGATCACAGTTGTCATGGTAGCTACTCCTTAGCTTGGTTGACAATTAATTACGACGATGTAGTTGTTGATCCAAAACGGCACCAACAAGCCAGCAATCGAATTCTGAAACTCGCTATTCGGAATCCAGTAGACTTCTGTTCCATGGTATGGATGCGTGCAAGTTACGTGTGTGTAATCTGCGAGTCCAGATTCTGAGTCGATCAGACTGGGATCTACTTTACGAAATTTATCGAAGTACGGATTGCCTGCCATAGTGTGCTCCTATCGGTTGAGCTGGGTTGATAAATTCGGCCTATTGGGAACGCTTCCCTGGGAGGTCAGACCCGATTATACCATGCCTACGTGGAAGTCAAGCGGCCCAAGCCATAAGACTTTCCTAGACTATTGCGTGCAACTACTCTCCTAGTTTCGCTGCTGGCTTCACTGTGGGCTTCACTGCTAACCTTGGTGCGTGCGCTTACGCTAATAAGTTGCAGCATACCAACTGCGAACTGCGAACTACAAATGCTAATAAGTTGCAGACTCTCATGCACGTCTAGCTGCTAACAATAGGACCCCTAATGTGACATCGGTGACACCTGTGACATCGGTGACATACCGGGTGCCCCTCGGTGTGCTGATCCTATTGTTAGATTCTATTTGTGCTTTTCCTTTTGCTTGTTTCTCTTTCTGGTGTGAGTTGTAGTTGAGTTTGTTATTCTCTTATAACGTCTATATACCCCTATCTTTAATTTAACATATAAAACACAATACATAATAACAAATACCCCCATACACATAACATCCATGCGGGATAGACTGCGACAATAGAATCCAGCAATACAATGGAATCCAGGGGAGGACCCCCCTCATGTCACACGTGTCACACATGTCACCACTGTCACTAGTGTCACACGTGTCACATTCGACGCGAATTGATGCCAACAATATCCGCTTCGGTCTGACGATCATTGCGAAGGGCTTCTGGTAAATCAGCACCAACGAAAAAACCCGGCCGAAGCCGGGCAGAAACTACTGCGAATCCTGGGTGCGATCAAAGATCATCAATCGAGAATCCTTGCGCGGAATCCGCTTCCCGGTCCTTCTTGATCTTCTGAATGCGGCGCACAACGTATGCACCGAGCGAAGACTCCAGATCCGACTCTTCCAGCTTGGCGAGGATCTTATCCAAGTCCTCGTCTGTGATGCTGCCATGCGATCGGCCAGCGAGCGCGAGGATCTTTTCCTTGAACACGGATGCGATCGAGCGATACTGAGGGTTTTGCTTGTACATCGCGCTTCCAACAATGCGCGCCCATGTGGCGGACTTGGAGAACTCCGAATCCAGTTGTTCCCGTGTGAACGTGATTGCGCCGGACCCGTCCAGCATGTATGACTCACGGAGTGCGGCTTGCGTGAACAGGTGGGCGGGCACCATTGTGGAATCTGGATTGCCTGCGCGCCAGTTCTTCAGCGTGTCACTTGCTTGCTGCACCAGCACAGAGTTTACCAGATCCGCCCACGATCCCAGTGAATCCAAACCACTGGCGAACGATTCCACCACGGTGAATACTTGCCACCCGTCCGCAGCGTCAGAGCCACGGGAAGCGTTCTTCTTGGCGTGAACGATCACATGTTTGCCATCCTTGGGACATGCAGCCTGGACGGATTCTAGCTTGGCATACACTGGCAGCATCCCGATTGGCAGGACTGGCGAAGCAACTGCGGAGGCTGCACCCATGTCAGCAGTGGATTCCAGATCCGGCAATGTGGTGGTTTCGGCGATTGCGTCGGCGTTGGTGTGAATTTCGGTCGTGTCGGTGTGAGACATACTAGGAACTCCTGGGGACTTGCCCCGTTAATAACCCGGATCATCCGGGGGTGATGCTGGATTGCATCCAATAGCAGCAGGCAGCAGGCAGCAGGCTAACCCGGCCCCCACTATTGGAGATAATCACACGCTTGCTTCGGTCCCGGCGTTGGCGTTGGCGCTTGCTTTGTTGCAGTGGTGATCTGCGTTGCGCTGCGTTGTGTAGTTCATCTTATCTACCTGGGTTGTTCGTTGCTAGGATTTAATTATATCGCACTTTCCAGGCTTGCGCACATTCTCGCCATTGTGTATTCCTATCGACTCGGTAGCCAAAACCTATCTACCAATCTCCCCTGGACTGCTAACACAAATCACTCTCCTTCGCATTCAGGGTTGCAGGAAACTGATGGGGGGGTGGGAACCTTTTTTAGTTTCTGGGCCGCAGATTCCTATTAGCATTCCCCCGAAAATTTCTAAAAATTTTATCCAGGCACTGGATAGAGAAACTAAGGAGAGACTAGGATGATGCGTAGATTCGCAGAGCTGCGGATGACCAACTTGGCGTGCGGAGCTTCCTGCCCCAGAATGGAATCCAACGTGGAACAAGGAGCGCATCATGAGTGCAGCCGGTGGAAGGACAGTAGACAAGATCATCAGTTACGCAGCGAAAGGCTACAAGCAGGGCGAGATTGCTCGTGCGCTTGGAGTTGATGACAGCTACGTCAGCCAGATTTTGTCGGATCCAGACAATGCTGCAAAAGTGGAAGAAACTGCCGTTGCGATCACGGAAGCTAACGACACATTCGATGCCAAGATAGATGAGGCAGAGAACATGGCGTTGGATGGAGTCAAGCGGCGCCTGCCGATGGCAAAGTTTGAGCAGCAGTTGTCTGCGCTGAAAGTGTTGAACGCAATGAAGCGTCGTCGCGACACTGCTCCAGCAACTCGCCAGCAGCAGGGAACGATTGTCAACTTGCAGCTGCCTCAGGTTGCGATGGCAACTTACGTGATGAACAATGCCAACGAAATCGTGGAAGTTGCTGGTCGCACCATGATTACTGCCACTAAGGATCAACTGCCAATGCTTGCGCAGGAAGTTCTGGGTCGCACCGTGGAGGATCCAGCTGTAGTGGAAGCAAACAAGCGCAAGTTGGAACGTGCTAGTGAAGTTGTTGACAGTCTCACCAGCCCAATTCGGAAACGCACCAAAGTTCTGCACGATCTCAGTGACATCATGTAATCGGGGATCGCATGTCAACTTCTGACTTGAACTTATCTGGCAACGAAGCGCGACAGCTAGCTGAGCGAGATTTCAACTTCCTGGGTATGTTGTGCATGCCTGAGGACTTCCTGTATGGTTTCCCAGAATTCTTTCTAGTCTTGTTCATGAAAATGACAGGATTCGAAAAGGCTGTGCAGCGGTTCGCACTGGGATTCCCCCGGGGATTTGCCAAGACAACCTGGGTGAAAGTTCTCTGCGTTTGGTACATTCTGTTCTCTCGCAAGAATTTCATCCTGATTGTGTGTGCCAGTGAGGAGTTGGCAATCAACGTGGTGAGCGACATTATGAATATGTTGTCTCATCCGAACATTGTCAAGTTATTCGGCAACTGGGAAACAAACGTAGAAGAAGATCAGAAGCACAAGAAAGTCTTCTATTTTCGTGGGCGCACAGTGATCCTGCAGGGGATTGGTGCTGGCACTTCTGTTCGTGGTATCAACCGGAACAACAAGCGTCCTGACGTGATCATCATGGATGACATCCAGAAGAAGGAAGATTCGTCGAATGAGGAACTTGCGAAAAAGCTGATGACCTGGATGACAGGTACTCTGATGATGGCCTGCAGCAACCGAGATGTCATCTTCATTTTCATCGGCAACATGTATCCGCAGAACTCCATCCTGGACAAGCTGCGCAAATCCAAGCACTGGGAGTCTTTCGTAGTTGGTGGATTGCTGGCAGATGGCTCCTCGCTGTGGGAAGATCTGCGTCCACGAGAACGACTGCTGGAAGAGTGGGAGTCTCTGAAAGATTTGGGAGAAGAAGATACATTCCTGGCAGAAATTCTGAACTCCACAGACATTCCATTGCTATCTGGGATGGATCTTAACCGAGTTCCCATGATACCCCAGTGGCTGGTGGATACTCCGAGTGATGGTGGATTCATTCTGATCGACCCATCCGGGGAGAAGAAGACCAGCGACGACTGTACGATCAGTGGATTCTTGGTTACTGACGCAAAACCCTGGCTGTCTGATATCACGTTTGGAACTTTCAGCCCCAAGGAAACGATTGTTAAGGCGTTGGAGCTGGCGTTCCGGTTGAACATTCGGCTGATCTGCGTGGAAGCTGTAGCTTACCAGGCTTCGCTGCTGTTTTGGTTCAATGATTACTGCGCACAGCACGGAATTGAAGGATTTGAGTTTCATCCAGTAGCTCCTCGCAACCAAGCAAAGAATAAGCGGATCAAACTTGGGATGACCAAGTGCATGAAGGGTGAGATTTACCTGCATAATCGTGTGCGAAGTCTGGTAATGGATCAGTGGAAGTCCTGGAATCCCCTCAAAACTAACAACAAGGACGACATCATTGATCCCATTGGCTACGTTGAGCAAGTAACTACTTTGTATCCTCAGTTCATTCCACATCAACTGATGTTGTCGTCTGATGGTACGGTGGATGCAGCTCACACCGAGGATATCGAGTTTGATCTCCCAATCTAATCCCAAACTGGAAATAAATCATGGCTAAAGGTTATCGCTCACAAGCACTTGCACCAGCTTCGTCAGCATCCGCGCAGGCAGTGGCCTCAGGTCAGACGCTGAGTATCGGGCAGCGGAAAACTGCACTGGATTACATGAAGCGCTGCGCAACTACTTGGCAGCAAGCAATGCCTGGTTGGAGATTCCTGCTCCAATACCGTGACCGTGATTACATTCGCCAGTTGAATCTGACAGAAAAGCAGTTGGTTGCTGTTCGCGAAGCCATGCAGGGCAAGCCATCAGCCCAAGCTGACATCACCGTGCCAATCATCATGCCTCAGATTGAAACTTCTGTGGCCTACAAGACTGGTGTGTTTCTCTCCAGCTACCCAATCTTTGGTGTGGTGTCGGATCCCAAGAACATCGACATTGCAACCATGTTCGAATCTACGCTGGCCAAGCAAGCTGAGAAATTCGGCTGGGCTCGCGAGCTGATCAAGGTGTTCCGCAACGGAGACAAATACAACTACGCTCCTTGTGTTGTGGATTGGACTCGGATTCCAGTGAACACCGTGGTATCTGCCGATGCTACCAAAGTCAATCCTGGTACCAAGTTGGATTCCAGCTTTTACGCAGGCAACTGGATCCGTGCCATTGATCCCTACAACTGTTTCCACGATCCACTGGTAGCTCCATGCGATCTGCACACGAACGGGGAATTCTTTGGCTGGAATGAAGTTATGACTCGCATCGCGTTCAAGCGATTCGTGGGTCGACTTGACCAGCGGTTTACGACCAATATTCGTGAGTGCTACGAATCTGGCTACAACTCCATGGGATCTGGCGTAGGTGCCAGCAACTCGGCATTCGACTATTTCGTGCCCAGCATCAACCGCTACTTGAATCTGGATTCCATCCAGCGCGCAGGTGTGGTGAACTGGGCTGCCTGGGCAGGTCTGGAAAAGAGTGGTAACAACGACATCGACTACAAAGATCGGTACTTGGTAACTCCGTTCTATTGCCGTGCTTGCCCCTCAGATTTTGGTGGTCATGGCAATACTCCAGTTGTCTACAAGATGATTGCCGTCAACTGGCAGCACATTATTTACGCAGAGCGTTTGGATGTTGCGCACGACTACCTGCCAACTCTGATCATGCAGCCCAACGAGGATGGTCTTGGCTACCAGACTCCGTCGAAGCTGGACAACGCATCTCCCTACCAAGCAATGGCAACTTCTATGTGGGCAACCACTGCGGAGTCTCAACGTCGCAAGGTGTATGATCGCCTGCTGTACAACGCACACTACATCGACAAGAAGAATATTGACCCAGCTGCGTCCGTATCTCGGATTCCGGTCAAGAATGCTGGCATGTTGAATTTCAATATCGCCAACGCCATCTACAAGATTCCTTATGATGATCCACAGCCTACGCTCGGTATCCAAGCCAGCCAGGTTGTGTCGCAGATGGCAGACGAAGCTGCAGGCCAGAACAAGGTGTCACGTGGTCAATTCCAGAAAGGGAACAAAACCACCACTGAGTTCGAAACTACTGTGGACAACAGCAATTCCCGGCAGCAGCTGGAAGCTGTCACCATCGAGCACCAGTTCATGACTCCTGTCAAGGAGATCGTACGTGCGAATACGCTGCAGAACCAAGGTGTGGAAACTATCCTGAACCGGGAAAGCAACTCCGAAGTTCAGATTGATCCAATCCAGCTGCGGGAAACTATTCTGGAGTTCACACTGACTGATGGCGTGCTGCCAGCTGACAAGATCTTGAATCCTCAGTTGATGCAAGCATTCCTGCAAGCTTCTCCTGCAATCCCAGGATTGGCAACGGAATTCGATTTGCTTGGCATGTTCTTGTACTGGTGCAAAGTCAAGGGTGCCCGCTGGACTAATGATTTCCGTCGCGATCCTGCGCAGCAGCAGCAAGCACTGAATACGATGCGCGCACAATCGCAAGCAACTTCGGCAACTCCTACAGATAACACACAGAATGCAGCACAAGCTGCGCAGGCACAGGCAGCACAAGCCCAAGCTGCACAAGCAGCACAACCGCAACAATAAGGTGGCACCATGCAGTTGGATACAAGCAATACATTCCTCAGCTTTGAACTTACTGAGGATGAACAGCTGGCAGTTCTGGGGAATCCTCTCCTGCTGGCATACCTGAAAACCAAGCAGACCGCGTATGCAACTGCATTCCTGCAAGGGAATTTCGCAGGTGATGTGTCTGCTAGCATCGACCCTGTTACCGTAACCATGCGCACCATTGACCAGCAAGCTAAGTTTCAAATGCTTAGCGAGCTGATCAGTGAGTGTGAGCAAGCTGCAGTGCGCATGGATGAACTTCAAGCAGCAGCTCACGAAGAATCTTCCTCAGATTCGACTTCAACTCAACCTCTCGGTTTCTAAGGAGCCCAAATCATGGCCGGTTTCATGTCCAACGTTCGCAATGCTTTCACTGGTGCACCTCAAGGTGGTCAACAGCAGAACCAGCAACAACAACAACCTCAGCACCCGCAAGCTTCCCAACAGCAGCAGCAACAGCGTCCGGTGAACAGCCAGATGCAGAATGGTTTCCCTCCTGGTGATCCCAACAATCCTGCTGGCAACGGCGGGCAGCAACAACAGCAGCAGCAGCAGCAGCAGCAGGTGAATCCGCTGGATGATTTGTCCAGCATCTGGACTGGTCCGCAAAATGGACAGCCACAAAATGGCGGTCAACAACAGCAAGGTCAACAAGGTCAGCAGCAAGTGCCTGACTACAAAGGCTTCACACAACCTTGGAACGGCGACGGTCTGCGCCAGCGCGTGACTTCGGTGGATTTCTTGCGTGGCGTGCCCCAAGAAACCATGCAGCGCTTGTCGTCTGGTGACATGACTGCACTGCCTGACATCATCAACCATGCGGTGCGCGAATCCTACATCGCATCTGCGCAGACAACGCACGGCATGATTGATCGCGGTGTGCAGACTGGTATTGATCGTTTCGGTACTGGTCTCGATGACCGCTTCCGTGATTATGAAATCCGCAGGCAAAATCCTGCAAATGAGATCATGTCTCACCCCGCAGTGGCTCCGGTGTTCCAGATGTTGAAGTCGCAAGTTGCTCAGCAATTTCCGAACTACTCGCCGGAACAAGTCAGTGCTCAGGCGCAGAAATGGTTTGATTCCTTGCATGGCGCCATGTCTGGCAAACAGCAAGAAGCTTCCCAAAGCAATGCTCCCAAACAACAGGACTGGACCGCATCTTTCGCCGAAGAACTCGGCATGGGCCAGGACGACAAATTTGTCCCGCTTGGGTTTTAATCTTTGAAGGAGAGTTTTCATGGCTACCAATCTCATCGCGACGCAGTCGATCCCTCGTGGTCTGATGCGTCAATCTTTCGCAGCAACGATCTCGCGTCTGTTTCCGCAAGGCGGCGCACCGCTGTTCGGTTTGACCTCCTTGATTCCTGATGCCAACGTGCTCAGTTTCGAGCATGGCTACTGGACCAAGATCATGTCGTTCCCGAAACTGGTTGTGGCCAACGGCGCCGCAGCTACTGTTGCTGGCAACGTCGTGACTCTGGCAGTTTCTGCAGATCCTGCTGGCGTCCTGGGTGCTGATACCAACGGCAACAACGCTGTCATCGGTGACTTGTTCGTGGATGACACCACGTACGAAATGTTCCGCGTGAACGCCACCAACCTGGCTTCCGATGGTTCCGGCACCGTGACACTGCAGCGTGCTCTGTCGCAGACTTTCATGACTGACAGCAATACGCTGGTGGCCGTGAACAACGTGACGGAAAACAAGTATCCCGGCATTTCTGCTGGTATCGCTCCGAACCCTGCAACTTCCGGCATTCCTGCTGCCACTGGTGTCACCACTCGTGCGATCACCCTGATTCACGCCGGCAACGCGTTCGAAGAAGCTTCGACTCGTCCCACCGCTGTGTCTCTGGTTGCTCGTCGCGCCAGCAACTACACGCAGATCTTCCGCAATGCCTGGGCAGTTTCTCGCACGCTGGCAGCTTCGCAGCTGATGGCTGGCGATGGTGCTGTGCAGGAATCCAAGCGTGACTGCGCTGCGTTCCACTCGCTGGCAATCGAGAAGGCGTTGTTCTTCGGTCAGAAGTCTTTGACCACGGTGAACGGTCAGCCATTCCACACCATGGATGGTTTGTACAACATCATCAACAACAACGCTCCCACCAACATCACCACTCTCGGCGGTGACGGCGGCGGTGCTACCAACTGGACTTCGCTGGAAGCAGCTCTGGACAAGACTTTGCAAGTCAACTCCGGTGTCAACGGTGGCAACATCCGTACCATCTTCTGCGGTGCTCAGGCTCGTCGTGGCTTCACTGACATCGCACGCAAGAACTCCAACTACAACTTGGAGCAGGATGGCATGGCACCGACGCAAACCGAATGGGGTCTGCGCATCGGTACGCTGCAAACTGCGCGTGGCACTTTCGAAATCGTGGAACATCCGCTGTTCAACGCTTTCGGTGCAACTTCGCCACTGGCCAAGACTGGTTTCATCGTCGACCTGGCTGCGCTGCGCCTCGGCTACCTGCGCAAGACCATGGAAGACCTGTACAACCAGAACGGTGCGTTGGTTGACAACTCCATTGATGCTCAAGGTGGCGTGCTCACCTCTGAACTGACCATGGAAGTTCTCAATCCTGGTGCTTTCGGCATCCTGAAGAACGTCAGCAACCTGGGCGTCGCCGGCTAATTGTTGCCAGCCGCATCACAGCCACCTTGGTGCGGTGTTTGTCCTGGGAGGTGGAGAAATCTGCTTCTCAGGACTTTTTTCTTTTACTTGGAGAAAATCATGAAGACTTTGGAAGATCTGCGCGAGCAGTTTGAGGATGGTGAGATCGTTTCGCTGCCTCCCGGCACTCCTGGCTCGGTGCAGTTCCTGGGCCCCAACATGCACAGCGCCATGTTCAGCGGTCTCAACATCGTGTTCCGTGGTGGCCAGTTCACGACGAACAACGAAGAGCTGATCAGCAAGTTCCGTGGCCTGACACGTCGCAACGTCGGTATCACTGAAGTTGTGGGCGTGCAACAGCCCAATGGCGAAGTGGTGGCTGTGGCTACCAAGGAACTGGACGCAGCTGCTCAAGTCACGCAAGTTTTGCAGTCCAAGACTGCTGAAAATGCCACTCAAGTGCTGAAGGGCGAAGAAGCCGCAGGCAAGGCCAACGCACTGAATCCTGCTGCCGCTGCTATTGCTGCTGCTTCGCGTGCAGCTGGCAACGCACCTCAAGTGAACTAATGAATTCGGGGCGATCATGACAAGTTTTGCTGACATGCTCACACGTACGGCGGCCATTACTGGTCGTCCCGAACTCATTGCGCTCACGAAAATTGCGATCCGGACTGCAACAATCCGGGCGCATTGCACATCCTATTTCCATCGGGACGAATTCGTCCAGTACGTGAATTACGCGCCAGACAACAGCTCTGTGTGGGCTAACATTGGTAATGTGTTTACCACTGTAGCCAATTTGCGCCAGGTGAAGCATGTGCAATGCGTGGATCCAACCACAGGTGGAGTTACTGAAGAGCTCAAGTATTACCAGGTTGATGATACCTACGATACTGATGGCTGGCTGCGTAATTCCATCTGGAAACTGGAAGCATCCAATGTGATCATTCGCCCGAACGTACAGACTGGGCGAGTGAAGCTGTTTGGCTACACACTGCCCACAGTCACTGAGGAAGGTTACGCATCCTGGATTGCTGACATGTTTCCTGACGAGCTTGCTCACTGGGCAGCTTCTATTGTGCAATTCCGCTCTGGCAACCAAGAGATTGCTGGAGCCAACATCAAGACTAACATCGAGCCGTTCAAAGAGTTGCTCATTGATAGCTTCGAACAAATCATTCCAGACTGAGGTACGCCATGCCAGTAGATCCATTAGACGACAGCCAACCTACTTACGGTTCCAAGCTGAAAGTTCTGGTAGATGAGTTAACTGCATTGAAGACCAGAATAAACAACCTGGAATCTAGAACAGTTCATACTGCAGTCGCAGACGTGAGTTTAGTACTCCCAGCTGCTGGAGAGCGTGCACTGCGAGTTCAGGGTTACGATTCGACTGGCGCACCCGTCATGCTCACGCGCACGGATGACGGTGGGGCAGCGCTTGCCCTTGACCTTCTGGACGACACCGATGCAGCGGCTGGCGCTGGCATGGTTGGCGCTGACCTGACGCTGAACTATGCGGCGGGAACTGTCGGCGCCTTGCTGCGCGAGTGCGCCGTGAATGTGCGCGGTGCGCCGTACTATGCTGGTGGCGTGGCGGTGGATGACGCCGCCGCCATTCAAGCAGCGCTTGACGATAATCCGTCAGGCGCCATCTACATTCCAAATCCACCTGATGGAGCCCGCGACTACCTGCTGACATCAGGCCTGAGCATTCCGACAGCATCCACATGCTGGGTTTTGGGTGATGACACCTACATCGAGGTTCAGGGAAATATCACGGCGCTGACCGTTACTGATGCCTCTGGCGTCAAGGGCGGAATCCGTGGCATCCACTTCTACAACTCATCAAACACCTACACGGCTGGCGGGCTTGTTGACTTCGCTGTGGCGCCGAACTCGATTGGTATCAAGGTTCGTGACGCGTTCCAGTTCAAGATCATCGACTGCACGGTCGAGCAATTCGGCGTCGGCATCTTGCTGAACAACTATGCCGCTTGGTGCGAGGGCACGTTGCTTCAAAACGCCTGGCTTCGCAACAACAAGGTGGGTTGGAAGTGCCTGCGCGAAGGATCCGGCACCGACTCCCTGAGCCACACCCAGGCATGGGGCGTGAAGATCCAGATTCCTCGCGACAACACAGGCGGCGTGCCGGGAAATTGGTGCGATGGCTTGGTGATTGATGGCAATGGGGTTGGCGCGCTTCAGATCTACAACGCGTTCTTGAACATCCATTTTTGGACTGGCGACTCAGCCACGTCGGGCCACGCCAACAGCGGCAACTTCGTCAAGCTGCTGAACTCTGGTCGCATCGCTGGTTCGTTCCTGACGTGGACGTTTGAGCGATACGGCAAGGTCAACATTGCGTCATCCAGCTACATCGACCAGCCGACATGTCACATTTTCATGTCTGCGCTTGATTCGGCGCAGCTGGAAATCACTGACGCAAACGCGGCCGGTTCGAAGTTCCGCAGCTTCTACATTGGCAACGTCAATAGGAATCTGAACGCGCATGCGGCAATCAGCAATTGGCGCGGGTCTGGAAATGCTGCCACGTTTGCTCACGGGGAGTCCTACTCATCGGCTGTCGGCAATCACTTCCTGACGGGCTCCGGTATTGGCTGCGTAACAGCGGTGCACCTGTCCGGGTCAATGAATGGGATGTTCATCGGATCAACGCCAGATCACGAAGGCAACATCACTTATCACAGCTACATCGCCGAACGCGGCGCTGGCTTTGCCACCCTGCGCCTGACGGGTCCCGCTGCCAACCCTGGGCA
>ERZ724509.480-NODE-480-length-17271-cov-6.223455_pt1 | contig 17271 bp, 6 predicted proteins | sample MGYA00376042_ERZ724509 | MGnify/ENA primary metagenome ERZ724509 (study PRJEB28724, sample SAMN07190887) | wastewater metagenome | isolation source: effluent of sewage treatment plant in Hong Hong | place: USA: Christiansburg, Virginia | collected 2016-03-01 ...
AATAAATTTACTGTTAAATTTTATGTCTTAACGAACATCAAATTAGTACTTGGGAAGCATTAATGAATGCCTCCTGTAGTGTTCTTATGAATTGCTTTTTTCGTCAAAAATTTTCTTATAACGGTTTAAAAACTTCAAGCCTAGATAAATCAAATATATTGCAACTGATACAAGCAAGGTCGCTATTAGTGAAGAAAACAGGTTGCTGGTTTTAGATTTTACTGCATCTGTAAAACTTGCAGAATCTTCTAAACCTCTAACTAGCTCAACCGTAATTCCTATTTCATCGGTCGAATCTTTTATTTGACCTTGTTGTGCTTTCTGTTGTTTTATTATTGTTTCTAATGAACTCTGTCTTTGGGACAAATTTCTTTTTTCTTCGTCCCTGGCGTTATTCAAGTTCTTTTTTGTTTCTTTTAGTAGATCCTCGTTTTGTTTTATAGATGTGCCTAAGTTATCTAAGCTATTATCAATTCCAGAGTTGGTTAACGTATTTTGTAAGCTTTCACCTTTTTTTAGTAGACCCTTACTTATCTTTTTGAGGTCTTTTGAACTGGCCATTGCTTCGATACTGGCGTTGCAGTTATCTTTAGTTACTTTGTTAACTTCTCCGTTTTTATTTAAATAATCCTTAATGTCGTTAATTTTGCCAACATATAGTTCACTTTTTATCTCAAGTTTTAGCATCGGAACACCAGTTGTGTTTGGTTGGTTTTGGTCGATGGATCCTGATCCATTTTCCGTCAAAGATATGTTTTCTGGACTTGATTGACTATTGGTTAGGCTACAATTAAAATTTGTTTCATGATTCTGGTTCCAAAATGCGGTCCCTAAAACTACTATCGCGATCGATATTATAATTAAAAAGTTTTTTTGTATAATTTTTTCCATGGACTTATACTAAACCAAAATAAAACAGAACTCGTGTAATAGCTTTAATGCTTGTTTCAAGCTGTTTTAAACATTATCCACCAAAATAGTCCTCAAGTAAGGTAGCATTTTCATCGACAATATCGTGTAACTGATAATTAGAGAATACGTCCATCGAAAGGTAACTAGCGAAAATGAATATTTTGTTCCCTAACAATGTATCGAAACAAAAAAATAGACAATCAACTATGATGCTGGCATCATTCTTGTTAATACTTTCTTTATTCGTTAGTGTAATTTCATTTCCCAATTCAGCTAATGCTGACGAAAACCCATCCACTATTGGTTTTAGGCCTACTTGTGAAGTCATACCTGAGAGTTCTGTTGGCCTACAAGGTGGTGCTGTCCAAATACGTGCAGGTGAGAAATTTACTATAAACACTTCTGTAGATTTCGATGAAGGTATTGTATTCCAAGATGTAATTCAAAGAGCTGATGGTTCTTTATATTATGCAAGCTATATTCAGTTAGCTTATTCACCAACTGTAGCAACCACACTAAATCCTGCTTCGGTCCGTTTTGCAATTGGTGGGGCATCTACTCCATTAACTTCTGGAACTCAACCAGTAGCTAGCGGTTATGTTTTAGATACTTCTATATCTAATATTTGGAGAGTTTATTTTCCTGCAGACGCCACCGCACTTGTTGCTAATCCTTCTGATGAGGGAGTGCCTTCACACACAGTTCCCGCTGGTGGAGAAACTTTTAAACTATCTATCGATGGCAATGTTACAGCTCATAACGATGTTAGATCTGGTGCGGTTTTTGATGTTGCTAAATGTGATGCTTCTGTTTCTACTGGTCCGTCAAATAAAACGATTCAAACAAAAACGCGCAGTATAGGTATCGCTGAGCCATTATTAAAAATTACTAAAAAAGCTAAATCTACTGTTGTCACAGAAAATGGTGATATTAACTGGAACATTGAAGTTATTTCGCCATTGGTCGACGGCGATGGATTTAATCTTGCGCCCGCACAAGATGTTGTAATTAGTGATGTCATCACTGGTGGTGCTATTCCTATAGATCCCAATGGTGATGTACTCGTTGGAAATGGAACTGTCGGAAACTTCGCGGGTACTGGTCCTTTATACCCAACAGGTTCTTGGAATGACGTTACTAAAACTATTACATGGAGCATTTCTGAAATTAACCCTGGTAGTAAAATAAATTTAGGTTACAAAACGCGAGTCACAACACCGAATGGTACAACCATTTCTAATAATGCCCAGGTCGATTACACATCTTTGCCAGGAAGCGTCCAAGACGAAAAAAGCTATACAAAAACAGCGCCGCCAGTTTTTGTTTCTGTTGGAATCCCGGCTCCACAAATCACAAAATCTGTTTCACCAGCTATTATACCATTAAATGGAACAGCAAACTTTACAGTTAGTGCAACTGTCCCAGCTTCATCAGTAGATCTATTTGACGTCGCAATTGTAGATACTTTACCTCAATACTATAGCTATGATGGCCTAACTAGCTTTAATTGCACCGGTTGTTTAGGGTCCGACGCTACAGTCAAGCTAGTTGGCCCATCTACCACACCTGATGATGATACCGTGGTTGGCTACTCACTAGGCAAGCTAGAAGCAAGTGCAACTGACCGGGTCTATACTTGGGTTTTTAAAGCCAAATTAGACGCAGATGGAAATCTACCAAATGGTGAAAAATTAGTTAGAGGCCAAGAGCTAAAAAACAATGTTGTATTAGGAATAAATGTTAAATCAAGATTGGGTGGAATCGATGTAAACCCGTTAGCGTTGCCCGAGTATGACACCACAATAAAAGCAAGTTCAACGAACACATACAATGTGCCAGTAATAAGATTAGAAAAAACTGCAGACCAACCGTCAACCCAAAAAGACTTTCCTAAAGATGGACAAGTCACATATACTTTTACAGTTCATAACGATGGAGCGGTACCAGCAAAAAATGTTTTAGTCAGAGATGACTACCGATCGAATGATAATTCATATTTTGATTTCGTCAACTCAAATTTAGGTAATGCCACGATAGAAGATGATTATGCTCGTAAAATCGATGTTTTAATACCCGAAATTGCTGCAAATAGCTCAGAAAGTTTTACTCTTACTTTTCAAGTGCGCAATATAGCAACTAATGCCGATTCTACAAGCACAAACCCTATGAGCAATACTTTCTCATTGCTAGATTTTAATGATGTATTAGACAATAACTATATTGATTATGTTAGCGAGACACCTTCAATTACCATAAGTGTAAGACCGAACGTGCCTAATGTTGAAGTAATTAAGCGAATAATATCTGGTACGCAAAACAATAAAGTTGGCTATGGCGGAAATATTGTAACCTACGAAGTGGAATTAACAAACACAGGACAAGGTACGGCTTGGGATGTATACCTAAATAACAGCTTTCCATCAGGATTTACTTTCGTTGCGGGATCTTGTATTTCAACTACGATTACTTGTAGCAGTCTTCCTGGTTGGTCATGGCTTGACTCAAATTATTTTGATTTAGCACCCGGCGCAACTACTACGCTTCAATTTCAACTTGCTTCTCCTATAAATGCATCCATTGATCAAAAGGTATCAAGTGTCCTTACTACAACTTGGCGTGGCACGGGGCAGAGCTCATATCATTATCCTACTAATGGTACTTTTATTAACTACAACAAGCAATCAACGCTTGAGGTTGAATTAATTCAGCCCACTTATTCTTTGATTAAGGGCCCAAAAAAAACTGATGGGGCTTTAATTGTTGAAAATGGAAAAGGCGAATATCAACTTACATTTACAAATACTTCACTTGTAGATATCAAGTCCGCAATTTTAACCGATACTTTGCCGGCTACTTTGACTTATGATTCCCATCTAGTTACAAAACCCACTCAAACTATAGTTACTCAATCTGGCATAGCTACTAAGCCTATATTTACTATCAATAATATTCCTGCTGGGGGAACTGTTTATATAAGATTAAAAGTAGCACAAAATGGAACCAATCCAAATCCTGATTTATTAGAAAACACTGTTTCTGCCACAGTTGCCGGTACTTCTGTAGTGTCTGTAGCTAAAGGCTATCTACTCTGGACACCTGCTATTGAAGCACCTTTTGCTACTAAAACAGTTAGTATCCCTGATGTAGCACCGGGTGGTCAAACTTCATTTACTGTTGATTTAAATGTTCAAGCAAATATTGTGGATCTTTTCGATATTACTTTTATCGATACCCTTCCTGACGGTTTGGCATATGTGTCTAGTGGTACTCCTACATGTGTAAGTGTTTGTAGCTTACCCACACCAACTTTTGTCGGCCCAACGACTAATGGTGATCGTACTGACATCGGATGGTGGTTGGGAGACGTACCGACGGGTACTGTAGAAACATGGCGTGTAACTTATGTTATTTCTGTTGAAAGAAACTTAAATGATGGTAGCGAAGTATTGGACCAAAAAGCTGGTGAGCCTTTCACTAACGGAATTATGGGCTGGTATAACCTTACTAATTCTTTAGTTACACCCCCCACTTCTCTGCCTTCTACAGGTTCTGATCTTTGGTTTAGCAGGGGGCCAAAAGCAACTGCTTCGGTAAATGTCATCTCACCTCTAATTAAAATAGATAAAACCATTCCATCTAAACAAACTTATAATTGGACTATGCCTAATGGCATAAAAAAAGACACATATTATGGTCAAGCTGGTGAAGTATTTAACTATAACTTGAAAGTTTGTAACACCGGCTCGGCTAATGCATTTGATGTTGTCATAGAAGATGATATGGCTAATGGTGATCTATCAAATGTCTTATTCGGATCACTTCCAAGTGGCGTAACTCTTGTAGATGGATACACAGTTATGGATCCCAAGGTGATATTTAATATATCAACTCTAGCTTTAGGTGATTGTGTCAACATTACCTACACTGCTTCAACTACTACATCAGATAAATTCTCTCCAGGCTATGGTGGAAAAAATTCTGATGCTCAAAAGATTTTAAATACTGCAACTGCCGTTGAATACCACACCATCGGCATAGGTCAACCCAACGACTTAACGTTTAATTCAGGCACTGAAGGCATTGCCGAAGTAACAATATTTACACCTATTCCATACGGTGAAAAATCATGCAATAAGTTACAGGCTACAGGTAAAGATAAATGGTCTGTAAAAGTATCAAATGGATCTGCTCCATTCAAAAGCCTTATCCCTCCTTATTCTCCTGACGCTAACTTAGGCGGTCTATATAGCCCAGTTGTAGAAATTAAAGTTCCAAACAATGTTGTGGTTGATCCATCAAGTTTTAGAGGAAGAGGAAAATATTTCGGCTCAACCCTAACCAGTCCATACACAACTGTTCTAACTCCTATATCTACAACTTCCGATGCTACAAACACAACCTATAGATTCGAATTTACAGACACCATGAAATATTCAGTTAATCTAGAATATTTAGCAGACATCATTTTCGATGTTACATATAGCGCGCCCACAAACCCAAGCGTTGAAGAATTTAAATCAGCAACAGTAACTTTATCTGGTAAGGATTCTTCAGGTGCTTCACTTAGAGGTGCGACTTCTGGATCTGTTTATACATACCTGGCATCAACTCCAACATGTGGCAACAAAAAAATTACAATTAATAAATATCCAGACCCTGCGCGTGATCCATATAGATACTATCCGGGTGAAAACTTTGATTGGACAGGTAACTGGGCATTGTCTAGTGAGGCTGCTGCCGATAGCTTGTCTTCAAATATAACAGTTTCAGACTTAATGCCAGATGGAGTGACATATGCACCCGGTAGCGCAAAAGTAACTTTAAGATTCGCAGATGGAAGCTATTCGCCAGAACTAACAGCAGGAGTTGACTTTACAGAGACAACGACAAACAATCCGAATGGTACTACTAAAATTGAATGGACAGGCTTTCCATCTCATAGGAGCGCAACATACACAATTCCAGCTACTATAAACACAGGTAGAGCTGAACTTATAAACACTTATTTAACAAATAACATAGAGTTAACCGATCCAACGTATCCTGAATTAAGCAATTGCGTCTCAAACGCAGCTGTAACTACCTGTGATATTGCTTCAGTATTTGTTTTAAGCCAATTCGAAATAGGTATAACTAAAACTGTAGATGACGCTTCGCTTACAAACTGGGGATCAACAAGAACGTGGACACTAGATATAACTCTGCCTGCAAATAAAGACCATTTCGACCTTGTCATAGATGACCGAGTGAATAAACCTACAGGCTCAAATGTATACAAACAATTCGCAAAAACAGTGAATCCGATATCAGCTAGCTGTGTAACTGGGTGTCAACCTAGCGACTCAGCAACGCTACAAAACCCAACGTATCTAGGGTTTGATCTCAATAACTCAAGTGCGGATAACTTAGGTTGGTATGTGGGCGATGTCCCGTTATCATCCTCAGATAGAGTAATAAGGGTAGTTTATCAAACAACTTCATCGCAATGGACAACAGGCCCGGGCTCTACTTGGAATTCATCGTACTATACAGGTACGGAACGTACCTATGAAAACGATGTTCGGGTACTTACTCAAGCAACAGATAAAGCGCCACTATCCCCAACGACTGTTTGGTATGACAACTTTGTAGGTAATGGTTTATACAAAAACCCAATATCAACAGCTTATGCCTCAACGTCAATCAACCTAGGTGTTCCCTACGTTACAACTAGCAAAGAATGTTTACCTTTAAATTCAATTAATGAAAATGTGCCCACTACTTTGCCAGGTGTACCAAATGTTAAATGTATATTAAAAGTAACAGGACAAAACTTACCAACTTATGGCCTACATTTTGATGATGTAGCAAAAGGGCAAACAATAAACAATAATCAAAACGTGGAATGGAATCTATTAAATGTTTCCAAACCAGGTTTTATAAATACAACAGTTACGCCTCCAGCGAATTCTGGTGATGACCATGTTGTTGTATTTGATGTAGATCCAGCACAAGCACTGCAACCAAATGAAACTTGGACTATAGAACTTACGTATCATGTAGATGCATCAACAGGATGGATAAATGAAGAGCACAACCCTGCATTGCAAAATGACTTTAATGTGCGCAGTTGGTCAGATTCAGCAACAAATCCACAATTTATCTTTTATAAAACGGCACAGGGATATAATAATCAAATAATTACTGCTCAAGATCAATTTGAGCAATCAATTCCGAGAATATTCTCTGGCAAAGGAATGACCTGGCTTAAAGAATTCTATACCGGTACGAGCGAAGATGATTTCTACTCAAGAAAAACTTTTATAAATCAACTTTCGAGAGGGGACTACCTACCTGAGAGTGATATACCTTTTAGTGAAAAAAAGACTTATTATTTAGATGTTAAAGTTTCAGATCCAGATTCATTTCAAACAATTAGCGTAGAAGACTCCCTTCCTTATGGTTATGACTATATACCAAATACGGCCAGAGTCATTAAACCAGCTTCGTCAATACCAGTCGGCTCGCTCTCTGGCACTAGCTTAAATGATGTTCGTAACCTACCCAATTCACAAGATTATATTACAATTAATGAATTACCCATATCCGAACCTATCATCACTCCTACTAGTGTAACCACAGTATGTGATCAAGCTTCAGACTATGGAACAGGTCATGCAAACGGCGGAGACTCATTGAAGTGGACTTTTAATAAAGGTGGCGTTGGTGAAAAAAATATTCCCTGGGATCCAGCTCAAGTCTCGTTTACCAAAGATCAATTTTTCGATTCTAATTATAATTGGGATCATGTAGTTAGAATTGCGATTGATGTAAAAACGACTCAAGTTGCTCTCGATTGTATAGACCCCAATAGCTATTATGCTATCTTTATAAACAGCCTCATTGTTGATGGAACAAAAATTGATGGCGCAATACTTACTAGCAATTCAAATAGTGGCGATCCACAAATGAATCCATTGTCTATTACAAAAGGACCCAACCACGGTTATGTATCTGATGGCGGTACGGGTCATTATAATATTGAATTACAGAATAGACCTACTGTATATTTTGCTGGTCCATTACAGGCTTTTCCATTTTGTGAAGATACGTTGACCTTCAGTTGCTTAGAAAGTTATTTAAACGACCCGTCCGATGTTCCTCCTGTAAGTAGTCATTCTGGTGGTTCATCTTTAGGGTTAAGAGATGTTGAAGTTATAGATGTCATAGAAGACCACGGCTTTTTTGATACAACAACTTCACCTGTCGTAGCGAAATTTATACCGCCAGAGGGTTCGAATTTTCCAGATCAAGTATTAGTTGAGGGGGTAGATTATACCCAAAGCATTACCAGGATTGATGGCGATCACGTTCAGATTAAATGGATATTTAGTTACTTTAGGAGCGGCTGGATTACTGTTGAATCTTCAGCAGATATAAGATTGATTCCATCGAAAATTGAAATTGACTTTCCAATAGATATTCCATTAAATACTGCCACTGGAACTCAACTCCCAAATACCGTTAGTGCTAATACCAAGAGTATAGTTTCAAGTTTTGGTGAAAACGGCGAAACAGTAGAGCATATTGCTCCAAGAGAATATCCTGTTGGTCCCGCTGATGCACTACTGGAAGTTATTAACCCGTCACCTCCTCCAGTATTGACTAAAACCGTTTCTACTCCAACTTCTGCTATCGGCGATGTCATTGAATGGGACGTTTCAGCAAACCTAGAACCTGGTGAGGTTTGGTATGATCTCGAAATATCAGATCTTCTACCTGCGGGCGTTGAACTAATTTCTGTAGACCCAATGAAGTGTGTAGCCAATTCTCTACCGTGCGCTGGTACGGATAAGGTCCCAGTTACTAGAGAACTAGACATTATTGAATCGGGTAGACGTAGGTTATCTTGGTGGGTTGGTGACGTAGCTGGTTCCGATAAAGCCAGAACGTTATCTACACATATTAAAGCCAGAGTAGTTAAAGATTCTGGAGTTAATTGGAAGAAAGATGACATAATCCGTAACGATGTACAAGCCTGGTCCAACGATGAAGACAAGATCACAAGCTACCCAATAGCACCTGTATTAACTGGTGACTTCACTGGGTCTGCTTCAGTTAATTCAACGATTATTGAACCGAATCTTGTATTGACAAAAACCTCTCCAACACCTACGCCCGTTTCTGCAGGAGGAACAATTCAATACGAGGTAACTATTAGTAACAATGGTAATGCCACTGCGTATGACATCCCTATAATTGATACACCTTCAGGTGCTCTGCTCAACGTTGTGCCAACCGGTGCCAATGCTTCATATGCAACTAAGGCATGGACCGTCGATGATACCTCAATGAAATGGTTTATTCCTTCTATCGCACCGGGCGATTCGATTGTACTGGCTTACGAAGGTAACGCCATTTTAGATTATGCAACACAAGGCATAACTTCAGTGGATAATGTGGTTAAAGCAACCAGGTATGACTCTCAACAAGGAACTCGTAGCTATGAGAAGGTTTACGGTTCTAAAGAAGATGAACTAAGCATAGATCTTGTTGCTCCGAAAATATTAGTTCAAAAATATACTGGAACTTGTGGTAACCCCGAGGCATATGATGTAAATACTGGTGATGATATCATTTGGTGTATCGAGCTAGAAAATGTTGGATCAGCTGTTTCTGTTGGTGTAGATTTAACGGATAGACTACCAAGTAAATTCGACTATGTTCTAAACTCAACATTAATTAATGGAGTCGCAATAGAACCTGTCATAACCACTAGTGCTCAAGGTAACCAGACTTTATATTGGAATGACAGCATAATAGGAGACATTCTTCCTCAGCAAAAAATTCTGGTTCAATTAACAACCAACGTTCGTGAAGGTGCAGCTTCTAACTCCAAGAATATAGCGATAGCCTCTTCGCTATTGCCTAATGGAGATAGAGCAGAAGCTTCAAATACAGGCTTCGCCTCAATATCGTCATCTGATTTGCAGTTGCAATCTGCCGAGCTAGAAATTACTAAATCAGCTGTTAATGTATTGACTCCAATAGCTCAAAATGGTGCCACTGTAATACCTTGGAAGATTGTTGTCACTAATGCTGGCACCACCGACCTGTTAGATGTTTCAGTTAAAGACTTCCTGCCGAACCCATTAGTTTTTAATCAATCGTCCTTAGCGTCTACTTGTATAAACTTAACTACTAACTCTATAACTCCGTCAGTAGGTAATGTAAATGTAATTGATTGGACAATAGATTTACCTAAAGGACAAGACTGTGAAATTACATATATCTCTAATTTGCCAAGTAACTCTGGTCTAAATTCACACGATTTTGTAAATATAGTTGAAGCAACGCATCCTTTAGTATCGCTAATTGCTAACCAAGGGATTACTGAAATATATGAGCCATCAAGCTTATCGGGTAGTGTTTGGAAAGAAATAAATGGTGATTTAACAAAAGGTGTTACTGAACCTCGGGTTGAAGGAGTGACTGTAACTCTCACAGGTACCGACACGCACGGAGGTATCATTACTAAAACTATGGTAACTGATGTAAATGGAAATTACACCTTTACTGACTTACCGCCGGGTCAATACTTTGTTACATTCTCTAATCTACCCGCAGGGTATAGTCAGATCACACCTAATGTCGGTAGTGACGAGACTATAGATTCAGATGCAGGCATAGGTGGCATAACTCAAACATACACAATCGTTTCTGGAACTAATTTAAACAATGTCGATATGGGAATCAAAGACTCTGCGTTTGTAGATATAGCTATCAAAAAAGATACAGTCGGCAATATCAGCGGACTTAGAGAAGGTGGAGAATTAACATATAAAATTACTGTTACAAACAATGGACCAGATGATGCTACTTATCTTCAAATTGCAGATGTATTACCGAGTGGATTGACATTCGTCGAAGCTTCCGATGGCGGAAAATTAGTAGATGGAAAAGTGCTTTGGACTATAGATGAACTTAAAAATGGTGACTCTGTAAGTTTCACAATTAAAAACACAATAGTTGATGTTGGAGCAATTAAAAATATCGCCAAAATAGTGTGGACAAATGATAAAGATATAGATCCTACTAATGATATTGACGAAGCAAATATTCAAGTCAATATTGACAAAGATGGAAACCGTTTGACCAATAGTGGCAGTAGAATTATAGGTGAGCTTCCATTTACTGGAAGTAACGGCTCTACGCTAGTGTTCCTTTCCGCAATATTGATAGTGGCTGGACTGATCTTGAATAGGAAGAAAAGACAAAAGCGCACTCAAGTCTCATAACTATATAATCTTTTATTTTATGTAAGTATTGGGTTAAATAAAATTGTAGAATGGTGAGGGCACTTCGAATAATGTTGAGAACGATCTTCATGTATACCGAAATGCTCCTGGTTAAATAACTTAAAAAAGGAGCACAAACTTAATGTCATTATCAGAAAGTTCACCAGATCTAGTTGGCGAAATTGGAAACCCTTTTTCTTACGCAACCACTGCAAAAGAAATAATCGATTTAATAAAAAAGCATAATATTGAATTTGTCGATTTACGTTTTTGTGACATGGTGGGTTCAATGTTACATTTTACAATTGCTGCGAGAGATTTCAACGAGGATGCTTTTAGACTAGGTCTGCCTTTCGATGGAAGTTCAGTGCGAGGATTTCAAACAATCGATGAAAGTGATCTAGCTATATTGCCTGATCCAAATTGTGTAACAATTGATCCGTTTCGCGATCGTGCAACAGTTTTAATAAATGCTACTGTTCATCGTCCGATCACTCTAGATACTTACGACAAAGATACGCGAACAATTGCTATGCGAGCAGAAGAATATTTATTGTCTAGCGGAATAGCTGACACCGCTAATTTTGGACCAGAAGCGGAATTCTTTATTTTTGATTCTGTAAATTTTAATTCGCAAGGAAATGCTGCACACTATGAAGTTGATTCAATAGCTGGATATTGGAATCGTGGTAGAAAGACTGAAGATGACGGTGGGCCGAACGTAGGCTATAAAACAGCAGCCAAAGGTGGGTACTTTGTTTCACCTCCCGGAGATCATTTCCACGATCTACGTTCTGAGATGTTTGCAATGTTGGAAAAAGTTGGCATCCAATGTGAGGTGCAACATAGTGAGGTTGGTACTGCGGGTCAAGCCGAAATCGATATGAGATACGATTCACTTTTCAATATGGCAGACAAAGTACAACTATATAAATATATAATAAAAAATACAGCACATGAAGCTGGTTATAGTGCGACCTTCATGCCAAAACCAATATTTGGTGACAACGGTTCAGGAATGCATGTGCATCAATCGCTATGGAAAGATGGAACAAACCTTTTTTATGATCCAGATGGTTATGCTTCGCTCAGCAAGATGGCTCTTCATTATATAGCTGGAATCATTGAACACGGTGAAGCTCTTTGTGCATTTACGAATCCAACAACTAATTCATATCGTAGATTGACTCCTGGTTATGAAGCGCCGATTAATTTGGTTTATTCTCAAAAGAATCGTTCTGCAGCAATTCGCATACCTTTGGTTCGCGCCACTGCCGTTGCAACTAGGGTCGAATATAGAACGCCCGATCCCACTGCGAATCCTTACTTGGCTTTTTCTGCATTGTTGATGGCGGGCTTAGATGGCATCGAGCGTGAATTAATGCCACCGGAACCTGCAGATTTTGACTTATTCGAAGCTAGCGAAGAAAAATTAAAAGGCATAAAAGTTGTACCATCTTCTTTAGAAGGAGCTTTAGAAGCTCTTAAGGCTGATTCCGATTTCTTGCTGAAGGGTAATGTTTTTACTCAAGAAGTGATAGATGAGTGGATTAAGCAAAAAATGTTAGATAGCGATGCGGTTCGCTTGCGCCCACATCCATGGGAATTTGAGATGTATTACGACATTTAAACGCCCAAGACGATATTTGACCGTTTTGCGTGTTTTAAAGTAGCCTTGGTGTGAATTTATAAGTCATACCAAGGCCAAAATGCAAAACCATGAAAAAAAACAAACACTCACAGCTTTAGAGTATTTTCACCGAAAATTACAAACTATTGCCGGGCAAGGCGGGTTCGATTTTGCAACAATTTCTGATCTGTCCATATACTTGGCTAATGATTTTTTTGCAGTGTATAGATACATTGATAACTTAGAAGAATTCAGGCTAACACCGCCACCTAAAGTTGAAAAATCAAAGCAATTTGGAATAATTATTCCAAATGAATTTCCTGATCTCAAAAGTTCAATTACAGTAAATGTATCTATTCTTACAACGATTTATTTAACGCTGTTAGACAATGTTATTGAAATGTATCCAAAGAAAGCTAATGGTGAGAATCAATATAATCTTATAGTCTTAAACAAAATATTTAGTGATGTGAGTAGATTAAATCTAAGTCAAGAAGCACGTGATGAGATTTTAGACAGAAGATTAGGAAATGACAGGGATAGGCGACCTGTATACAAAAATGGTCAAGTCGATATTGATCATCAATCTAAATTGGCCATTAAAGAAGTATTGGAGACACTTGAAGCTATAGTTAAAAATTTAGCAGTTGAAAATATTAACTATATTAAAGTTTTGCCAAAAGACTTTTCATTAAACGAATTTCAAACGCAGACAAAAAAAGCATTGGCATACTTATTTCATAAGATTAAATCGTTAGAGATAGAAGGACTTGGGTGGCCTGTTTTATATATTGACCCAAACCGCAATCTCAATAGGGACCTATACAGAATTGATGTTGTCAAGCAACGTCAAGAATTGATACTTGACCTACAAAGAATGAAAAAGTTAATTATCGCTCTAATGCCTCCGTTAGAAGAGGTCAAAAAACGGCTTAAGGATGGGTGTATTGGTGACGGAACTATACCAGTCGCTGAAACCCTTGAAATGTTAACCGGTCTCGATATAAATAGATTGAACGGCAAATTTCATCAAAATTCTTTGATAATGCGAAATCTTGTAGATGATAAATTGCACGCAGTAAACATTGCGCTAGATGTACTGACACGTATAGAGACATATCGAAGCTTTAGAGATTCGAATGGTAATAGCGGAGAAAGACCTAAGTTCGAATTTGAAGTTGCTTATGCATCCTTATTTTTAGCTTTGCCCGAAGAAATGTGGGAATATTTCCTAGATTTAGAGTACAACGATACAAAATGCGATACTCTCGTCAATAAAAGACCTCTAAGAGATTTCTTGGAACAAAACGTAGACTTAACTTCTGAACGCTATAGAAACTTCTGTGAGTTTGCGTATGCGCGCCATCCGTCATTGGATTTTGAATCTCCGCTTACCGATCTGGAATTTGTAGATAAGATACTTATTGAAGATTTAGAAAGAAACCTTAATCAACCCAATGCAATGATCCCAAGTAGTTTTTCTCTCAATCCAAATTAAAATCCCTAATAAGGTAGTTATGCAAGAATACGAAACAAATCAAACACTTATTTCTATATGGTTTTTCCACCAAAAATTACAAATTATTTCTAATCAAGTCGATTCCGACTTTGAGACCATTTCTGCTCTTGCTCTTAAACTGGAACACGATTATTTTGCAATCTTTCGATATCTTCAAAACGTAGAATACTTTCGTTCACCTAGACAATATTTAGGTATATTCTCTAGTGATATTGGACGCTTAGTCCCCAAAGAATTAATAAATACTGAAAGTAGAATATCGGAGAACATCGTTATTCTCTCGAGAGCATATTCAACATTGTTAAAACAGGTTATGTCAATGTGTCCAAAAAGCGCAGAGGGACAAAACCCGCAAAAGACTTTAAATTTAGCGCAACTAATTAAAGATTTGTCCGATTTAAATAGTAGTCAGCCAACATGGGATGAAGTGTTGGACCGACACTTAGGGAAAAATAGAGATATTCAAGCTGTATATAAAAATGGTCAGAACGATCTTGATATAGAATCGATGTTGGCAATTAATGAAGTCTTTAATATCCTCGAAAGATTTGTTGGTGGAAATGTACTTCAAATTGATGATTTCTTTGATTCAGCATTTAATTCAGAACAGCACAGGATCGAGTTGTCTGATGCCGAACTTGACAGACAGCCAACCCCATTTGGCAAAATGGTTTTACCTTTAGATCTTTTTTCTTCAAATTAAAAATTTAAACTAACCTATACGTATGAACAGTATTAAGAAATTCAAAGTAGCTATAGCGCAAATTGCTGTTGATAATGGTGTTGATGATAATTCTATTGAGAAAAATAGAAATCGGTTGGTCGATTCTTACAAATTGGGAAATGAACAAGGTTGCGATATTGTGCTCGCTCCAGAATTATGTGTTAGTGGTTACGCAATCGGCGATCTGATGAATCGAAAAGATGTTCAACAAAATGTGGTTGAGGCAGAACAATTATTGTTAGATCAAATTGAAGGTTCACATAGTAACAAAAATACAGCACTAATTTTCGGCAACTTCTCAACAATCAAACAGTTAAATAAAATGAGCAGTTCTACTACTTGTGAAAATTTTGAATCACTAAACGCATTGCAACTCAACGATAATTTTTTATCAAACTATGCGCGAATATTCCAGCCTGGGGAAGTGCGTGGTGAAGCAGCGTATGCGTTCAAGAAATATTTACCAAACTGGAGTGTCTTTGATGAAGTTCGTTGGTTTGCCAGTGGAAAAAATATTACTAAACCAGTCGACATAAATGGTGTTATGGTTGGGGTGTGTGTATGCCGCGATATTTGGATTGAATCTACAACACGCGAGCTTGTAAAAAATGGTGCTCAAATAATCGTTGTTCCCAACGCATCTCCTTATGCAAATGGTAGACACGGAGAAAGAATAATGGTCGTTGGCGCTTACGCAAAAAAATATAATATTCCGATTGTCTATGTCAATATGCATAGTGCAAGTGATGAAATTATTTTTGATGGCGGATCATTTGCTGTTGATAATACTGGTCAAGTCTTAATTGAAATGAAACGATTCCAAGATGACTTCCAGATTGTCGAAGTGGATTTAAGTTCCAAACCAGTGATACCCGATGAAACTATGGCGAATGAAGAAGTAGATATATCCTCAAAAAATGTAGATAAAAAATTTGTGATTGACGAGGGGTACTCCGCATGCGTGATGGGCTTAAAAGAATATATAAACACAATCTCGGATAGTAAAGCCGGAGTTGTTATTGGCTTAAGTGGCGGAATCGACTCTGCCCTAGTGGCAACTTTGGCGGTCGATGCATTTGGGTCAGAGCGGGTTCATGGCGTATTAATGCCTTCTAAACATACGAGCAATGAGTCAACAATTCTTGCCGAAAACTTGGCTAAGAATCTTGGTATAAGTTATGAAACTATTTCTATTGAGCAACTACACGATTGCGCTAGTCAAGTTTTTGAATTGGAAGATAAAGAATCTGTTGTCAGCGAAAATGTGCAATCTAGGTTACGCGGTTTGATTCTAATGATGCTTTCAAATTCTCGTGGATGGCTACCTCTAGCTACAGGAAATAAGTCAGAAATTTCTGTCGGGTACTACACTCTTTATGGAGATAGCGTCGGAGCCTTCGCTCCTATAAAAGATGTATATAAAACTCAAGTCTTTGAACTATGTAAATATAGAAATAATTCGACCGATTATAAAATTATGAACCCAATACCGCAACAAATTATTGACCGTCCTCCAACGGCTGAATTGCGAGAGGGACAATACGACTCAGATTCACTTCCAGTCTACGAAGTCCTTGACGCAATTTTGATTGCTTATATCGATCACGAAAAATCCATCGATGAAATTGCAAAAATGGGTTATTTAAAGACGGAAGTTGAAAGAATAGTTAAACTTGTGAATTCTATGGAGTTCAAACGAAAACAATCACCCATTGGTACCCGCTTGACCCGCCATAATTTCGGGTCAGGACGTAGAATACCTATCAGCACCCGGAGCTAAAAATACATTGTCCCTGGTAGAGCAAATTCGCAATATTCAATTCGAAATGCTATGTTACTTAAAAAGAAAAATAGTAACAAATAGCTTGCTTTTTCTTAACTCTCGTCGTATATTAATCTTCTAAGGCGCTCTATGCCTCACAATCCAAGAAACAAGTCGTTGACCGGGAAAAATACCTGAATTAACTTCCAGTTTGTCGTGTTTGAAATCATAGAGGTTTAAGTTTTTACGCAAGTTTAAACAAGAATTCTTAGGCGGAGACAGAAATTTCGATTTCTGAAGGCAATCTCGTCAAAAGCGAGAATAAAGGGAGTACTAAATTGGCAAAGTTTACTGACAAAGAAGAAGAAGATCTAGTCCGCTTATATCTAACAGATATTGGACAATATCCTTTATTGTCAAAAGAAGACGAAGTAAAACTAGCAAAAT
>ERZ724509.481-NODE-481-length-17260-cov-4.517350_pt1 | contig 17260 bp, 14 predicted proteins | sample MGYA00376042_ERZ724509 | MGnify/ENA primary metagenome ERZ724509 (study PRJEB28724, sample SAMN07190887) | wastewater metagenome | isolation source: effluent of sewage treatment plant in Hong Hong | place: USA: Christiansburg, Virginia | collected 2016-03-01 ...
TTGGTGAGTCGTTTTGGCGACCAGTCGAAAAGTTTATTGAAGAAACACTTGTTGAAAAGTTTCATACCATTAATGAAGAGGATAAAAAGCTGTATACCATTACGGATGACCTGGACGTTATTATGCGTTTGGTGAATGCGTTTGAGGCAGAACCAGAACATCAAAATGAATATTCGGCACTAGAGTATCCTAAGCAGTAATAATGCTTGTGCTTTTATAGGTAGCCTGTTTAAATATAAAGTATAACGGAAGGTAGCCTGCGAATATGCACTCATCTCGATCTGGAAACGCGGTCATCATTATCATTGTTATTGTTGCTGCGATAGCGATAATAGGCGTGCTGGGATATGTGTTGTGGAAGAACTTCATCATCGGCAACGGTGTATCGGGCAATACGGCAACATCATTTGAAGAGTGTAAGAAAGCGACGGGCAGCGTTCTGCTTGAAACCTACCCTGAACAATGTAAGACAATTGACGGCAAGACATTCATTGGTCCGTCCGACCAAGCTGCTGTCACACCGCTCGTCGATTATTGTACAAAAGGCGAAAAGCTGTGCTTTGCATATCCAAATACGTGGAAACTGGCCGTTGAAGATAACTCCGTGGCCGATAACCCTGGGTTTAATGGCGATTTACTAACGTTGACTAATGGTGATGGCGAACTGACGCTTCATCTTCAGTCGGGTATTGACGGTATCGGTGGTACGTGTGGGCCGGACGGCACATTGACGCGTGTTGTGGAGTCGGCTATCATCCCGGCGATGACCGGCTTTACGGCTGATGAATACGGGATTGAAAGTGCCTATGTAGCAAAAGTCGTTACAGGTGATCAGGCTAGTAAGTACACGGCGAATCTATATGTAACAAATAGTAAACAATTCACGACGAAAGGCGACATCACCGATATTAGTGGCCTTTGCTTCAGTACATTACTGAAGGGCCGGAACGTAACGTTGTCAAATGATTATACGGGTTCGGGTGCATTTGTATTCGGTCTGTTCAGTAATTCAGTTGGTTCAGCACCTGTGTATGACACGCTTGATCAGGCGACGAGCGCGTATGATAAAGCTTCGTACGTCGAGGCTGCTGCAATTCTTGCCAGCCTTCACTATCAGTAGCGACCAGTGATATACTAAAAGGAGTGAGTGGTCAATTTAAACTCGTTTCTGAATATCAACCGACCGGTGATCAGCCAACTGCAATCGCGCAGTTGATTGATGGTCTGGATAGTGGCGTCCGCGAGCAAACGCTGCTGGGTGTCACGGGAAGCGGTAAGACGTTCACGATGGCGAATATTATTGCCAATCGTAATGTACCAACGCTGGTCCTGGCTCACAACAAAACACTCGCTGCCCAGCTATACAGCGAGTTCAAGTCATTCTTCCCGGAAAACGAAGTGCATTATTTTGTCAGTTATTTTGATTACTATCAGCCTGAGGCCTATATGGCCAGTAGCGACACGTATATTGAAAAAGACAGTAAGATAAACGATGAGATTGATCGACTGCGCCACGCGGCAACAACTGCGCTGCTGACACGTCGTGACACTATTATTGTCGCCAGTGTCAGCTGTATTTATGGTATTGGATCACCTGAATCGTACGAATCGATGGCGATTAGTATCAACGTTGGTGAACGCCGTCAGCAAGACAAATTTGTGCGCCTGCTAACTGATATTCAGTATCAACGTAATGATATTGATTTTCATCGGGGAACGTTTAGGGTGAAGGGCGACATTGTCGATGTGTACCCGGCCGGTAGCGACGCAGCGTATCGGATTGAGTTTTTTGGTGATCAAGTCGAACGGGTTACTCGTATTGATCCGCTGACCGGTGAAATTTTGGCGGAACCATCATCGATTAGCATTTTCCCAAGTAGTCACTACGTCACGCCAAAGGAAAAGTTGGCTGTTGCGATTGAGGGAATTAAAAAAGAGTTTGCCGAGCGCCTGGAGTGGTTTGAAAAGCACGATAAGTTATTAGAAGCGCAGCGCTTAGCACAGCGTACCAAATACGATATCGAAATGTTGGAAGAGACCGGATTTGTTAAAGGTATCGAAAACTACAGCCGCTATTTAACGAACCGTGAACCAGGCGAACAGCCTGCAACGCTGATGGATTATTTTTCTGATGATTTTTTGTTGTTGGTTGATGAAAGTCACATGACACTCCCGCAGGTGCGCGGTATGTATAACGGTGATCGGGCGCGTAAAGAAGTGCTGGTTGAATATGGCTTTCGTATGCCGAGTGCGCTTGATAACCGCCCCCTGACATTTACCGAATTTGATCGACATATCAACAAAGCAATATACGTGTCGGCGACACCGGGTGAATATGAACTAGCACATAGTCCCGAACCAGCTCAGCAGGTAATTCGTCCAACTGGTTTGATCGATCCAGAGATTATTATTCGTCCAACTGATGGCCAGATTGACGATTTGGTTGCCGAGATTCGTGAGCGCGTTACCAAGAACCAGCGCGTACTGGTAACGACCTTGACCAAACGTATGGCTGAAGACCTGTCGACGTATTTGCAAGAAATAGATATCAAGACAGCGTATATTCACAGCGAAGTTGATACCTTGGAGCGTGGCGACATATTGAAAGATCTACGCATGGGTGTGTATGACGTACTGGTCGGCATTAACTTGTTACGTGAAGGCTTGGACCTGCCCGAGGTAAGCATGGTCGCTATTATGGATGCCGATAAGGAAGGCTTTTTGCGCAGTAGCAACGCGCTTATTCAGACGATTGGGCGCGCGGCCAGGCATTTAGAGGGTCGTGTGTATATGTATGGTGACAGGGTGACTGATTCGATGCAGCGTGCAATCGACGAAACCAATCGACGCCGAACAATTCAGCAGGCATATAATACCGAACATGGCATTACCCCAGAGAGTATCGCAAAGGAAATCGACGAAGGCTTGCGGTCTTTGATCCCTAAGAAAGAAGACGATTCGCGCAAATTGAATTTGAAGAAAATTCCGAAAGATGAGTATCCAAGCCTGATCAAAGAATTGAGCGGACAAATGGAACTGGCGAGTGCAAACCTGGAGTTTGAAAAGGCCGCCGAATTACGTGACATGATTGCCGACCTTCGCGCCAAGTTATCCTAGCATGGTGCTTATGTTACACTGTGTGTAAGATGTTAGAGCACACGCCGCATCATCATATTACTCGAAAACTAAAACGCACGCTCTTTTTAACAATAGGTGGGGGGATTGTTTTGGCTGCGCTGTTGACTGCTGGTATTTTGATCATCACGTCGGTCATCAACAAGGATATGGAGCGCAATCAGCAGACGGCTCAGACAGATGTCAAACAGGCGCTGGCCTTGCAAGAAGATTTTACCCTGCCCACCAATACGTCCAACGTTCCAGCCGAATTAGACCCGTCGACACTCGTCGACGTTGTTGCCAAAAACCAACCCGCGGTTGTTCGGATATTATCCATTTATTGTGCAAACCTTACGTTATCCCACAGTGATCAAACAGAGATATTAAAAGATACCTGCGCAGCTGGCGTTGGCAGTGGGTCAATTGTATCGAGCGACGGGTATATCGCAACCAATGGCCATGTGGCAATCGTCACACCAAAGCAGTCATTACTTGCCTGGCTGAATGATGACACGCATATTGATCAGTATGTTGCATTCCTGCTTGCTGCAGGATTGGTATCTGAGAGTGACGGCGCGCTTTTAACTGCAGGGACAGCGCGGTCGAGTGAGCTGCTGCAATCAACCGTGAGTCAGCTACCTGCGGACCTGCTAAAAGCCACAGCAGCAACCACGCTGTACGCTGTTCAGCTGGGCAACGATCCTGTCCGAATGGTGCGTGACGGCGAGCGGCTGAGTGTTGATTTTAGCGATACCATTGTCAGCGCAACGCTGATCGACCAAGATTATAATCCTGAAGCATCGGATGCGGCACTGACGACAGGTCAGTTTACGACGTCAGACGTCGCCTTATTGAAAGCCGAGGGATCGTTTCCGTACGTTCGCTTAGGCAGTATTAACACGGTAGAGCCTGGTGACCGGCTGACCGCAATTGGCTTCCCGGCGTTTATTGATAATAGTGTCAACACTGATCAGTGGCAGACGATACCGAGTATTACCCAGGGCGAAGTAAAGGATATTAGTTTGGACGCAACCGTTAATGGCCGCAAAATTATTTCGACGTCAGTGCAAATTGCACAAGGCAATAGTGGCGGCCCGTCGTTTAATGACGATGGTGAGCAGATTGGCATAAATACCTACAGCGATTTGCAGTGTGAGGATTTGAAATGTTTTGGCGACGGGTTGGTACGTGACATTGCCGATTTGAAAGCACTGATTGACCGGAATCACATTACGCTAAAAACGGGTGGCATTAACGATGATTGGTATGAGGGCCTTGATGCATATCAAAGTGCCAATTATGCGACGGCGCTGACCGCCTTTCAAAAAGTGCAGAATGAATATCCCGCCAATTACTTAGTTGCCCCGCTCGCGCGTCATGCACGCGAACAGCTGGGTACCAACACCGATACGTCATCGGCATTCCAGGCACGCACCGTTGTAGTAATTGTTTTAGTCATCGTTGCGGGTATCGCGCTCGTTATCATCTTTACGGTCAGTTTCTTGGTGGTGTACTTCACTCGTAAGCACCGGCGTATGGCCGCGCGTTCCTAGATAAACGGAACACCTCTTGAGCTTGCAAAAATGCCTGGACTGTGCTATTATGAACATATTGCATTCGATGAATGTCGAGCCTCTTTCAAAGACTAGCGCCCACTCCATACTAATGAGTTATCAAGCGCGGCCACCGAAATATAATCTCGCTGTTCTCTCACACTTACACTTTCGTAAGCGTTAAGTCTGCAAAACAGCAACAATTTATACAGAAAGGCTATTTTATATGGCATATCAACAGCGTCGTTTTGGCGGCTCAAACAGTTCACGTCCTGCAGGAGGCCGCTCTTTTGGTGGTTCTCGTGGTGGACGCAGCGGTGGCTCACGTGGTCCTGCGAAAAAGTACATTCACCCTAGTAAATTTATCAACAAAGCAACGACCAAGGCCGACGAAGTCGTGTACGAGTCAACGCACAAATTTGCTGACTTTGCATTTGGTGCACGTTTGCACGAAAACATTTCCCGTAAGGGTTACGAAGTACCTAGTGCCATTCAGGATCAGGCGATTCCGTCAGTTCTTGAAGGTCGCGATGTGATTGGCCTTGCCAACACTGGTACCGGTAAGACGGCTGCATTCTTGCTGCCAATTATCGAACGTGAAACAGGCACGCAAACATCACCAACTGTGCTGATTATTGCGCCAACTCGTGAACTTGCACAGCAAATTGACGAACAGTTCCGCGAATTTGCACAGGGATTGAACCTGTACTCGGCATTGATTGTCGGTGGTGTCAGCGTTGATCGCCAAATGCGCGACCTGAAGCGTCGTCCGCAGTTTATTATTGGTACACCAGGACGCCTGAAAGACCTGATTAACCGTCGATTGATCCCACTTGATCGTATGACGACATTGGTTTTGGACGAAGCTGACCGTATGCTGGACATGGGCTTCTTGCCTGACATCCGTGCCATCGTAAACGGTATGCCGGTTGAACGTCAGACATTGTTCTTTAGTGCAACAATTACGCCTGAGATTCAAGCATTGGTTAACACCTTCCTGAAAGACCCAGTAACCGTATCGGTTCGCACCAGCGAAACCAGTGAACATGTTGAACAGACAGTGATTGAAGCACGTGATAAAACGCATAAACTTGAATTGTTGACCGAAATGCTTAAGGGTGCTGATTACGACAAGGTACTTGTCTTTGGTGAAACCAAGTTCGGCGTTCAACGTTTGAGCGACCACTTGGACAACAGCGGTATTCCGTCTGTTGCGATTCACGGTAACAAGAACCAGTCACAACGCCAGCGCGCGTTGAAGCAGTTCAAGGACGAACGTGTCCGCGTATTAGTTGCAACTGACGTTGCTGCACGTGGCCTGGACATCCCCAACGTATCGCACGTGATCAACTTTGACACGCCGCAAAACTACGAAGATTACATTCACCGTATTGGCCGAACCGGTCGTGCTGGTGCAAGCGGTAAAGCCCACACCTTCATTGATATCCAACGCTAAGTTGGAAAAGTCACAAAAACATAGCTCTTTACGGGGCTATGTTTTGTTTTCTTGAGGTATAATAGACTGCATGACACAGATATCTCGTGATGACGTGCAACACTTGGCACAGCTAAGTAGTTTGGCTTTGGGTGATGACGAGATTGATAGCCTGCGCGCGGATATTGAGAATATCTTGGGCTACGTTGAACAACTGGGCGGCCTTGATACGAGTGGTGTTGAGCCAACCTATCAAGTGACTGACCTGGAAAATGTGTGGCGAGATGACACGATTGACGATTACGGTATTGACCGGGCGGCACTGATTGCCCTTGCCCCTGATTCTATGGCAGATCAGATTAAGGTACCAAAGGTGTTATAGATGAGTACTATTGCTGATTTTATTAACAAAAATGCCCGCCAGAACGTGCTGGATGCACTGGCGAAGGCCAAAGATAACGAGTCGTATCATGCGCTACTGAGCCTGACTGAAGCGCGCGCGTTGGAGCGCGCCGATGCGGTTGACCGTGGTGAAATTACAGGCAGGCTTGCTGGTGTTCCGTTTGTTGTGAAGGATAATTTTTTGGCGTATGGCGCACCAACAACTGCCGCTAGCAAGATGCTGGAATCGTTTAATGCTCCGTTGCAGGCGACTGCTGTTGAAAAGCTAGAGGCAGAGGGCGCGATTTGTATTGGCAAAGCAAACTTGGACGCTTTTGCGCATGGTGGTAGCACCGAAAACTCAGCTTTTGGTCCTACGAAAAATGCAATTGATCAAACACGCGTTGCCGGTGGCAGCAGCGGCGGTTCGGCTGTGGTAACGGCGCTTGATATCGTGCCATTCGCACTGGGCAGTGACACTGGCGGTTCGATTCGTCAGCCAGCCAGTTTTAATGGAGTAGTTGGGGTGAAGCCAACCTATGGTACCGTCAGTCGATATGGTGTCGTGGCTATGGCCAGTAGCACCGATACGATTGGTACCTTTGCGACGAATGCGGCTGACGCGGCGCTTATTATGGATATTATTTCCGGACGTGATAGCAAAGACATGACGACTTTGCCAGATTTCTTTGCGACGATCACTGAGGCCCCAGCGCCACTCAAAATTGGTTTGATTAAAGAATTCATGTCACCAGAAGTCGATCAGGATGTGCGTGATCGGGTGAATGAATACGCTGACAAATTGAAGACAGCAGGTCACCAGATCGATGATGTGAGTTTGCCGATCGTGTCGCTGACACTTGCGATGTATTACATCATTGTCCCTGCCGAAATCAGCAGTAACTTGGCGCGCTATGACGGTATTCGTTATGGTCGACGCAGCCAAGGCGTGCAGACGCTTGCCCAGTTGTATGGCCGCAGTCGCGACGAAGGATTTGTCACCGAAAACAAGCGGCGTATTATGATCGGCAGTTACGTGCTGTCCAGCGGGTTCTTTGACGCATATTATTTGCAGGCTCAAAAAGCGCGAACGCTGCTTATCAATGAATTCAACGAATTATTTAAAACCTATGATGTTTTGATTGGTCCGGTTGCACCGACACCAGCATTCTTGTTAGGTGAAAATACCGGAGACCCAATCAAGATGTATTTGGCTGATATTATGACTGTCCCGGCATCACTGGCGGGGTTACCGGCCATCAGCGTGCCTGCAGGAACATCAACCGCGGGGCTTCCAATCGGTGTGCAATTGATGGGACAGCGCCGAAGCGACGCAATGCTGCTTTCCTTAGCTGAATCGATGGAGCAAAAGTAATGGATCAAACGATTATCTTTCTGTTTGCTGCAATTATTATTATCGGCGGTTTGTTGTTTGCGTTCATGAGCCTTAGCAAAAAGGGCATGCGACATTTGGACGTCGATCGATACCGGGTGAAATGGTTGGCAATTGAACAACAGCTGAAGCGTGATCAACCCGCCAGTTTTAGCATGGCGGTACTAAACGCCGACAAGCTGTTGGACCAAGCGCTAAAAGAACGCGGTCTGCTGGGCCAGACAATGGCCGAGCGTATGAAGAACGGCGCCAAGATGTTAAGTAATCGAAATAATGTTTGGACGGCTCACAAATTGCGCAATCAAATTGCACATGAGCCCGACGCGAATGTGACGTTCGACCAGGCGCGTTACGCACTTGCTTATTTTAAGCAGGCGCTGAAAGATATAGGAGCAATTTAATGATTGACGAAGAAACACTGCAAAAATACGACATGACGATTGGTATTGAATGCCACGTCCAGTTGGCGACAACCACAAAATTATTTAGTGGTGCTGATAACGACGCACGCGAGGCTGCGCCGAATACAGTAGTCAACCCGATTGATTTTGGGCTACCGGGCATGTTGCCTGTGTTGAACCGCGAGGCGGTCAATCTGGCGATCAAGGCAGGCAAGGCACTGAACAGTGAAATTGCGCATGTCAGCCGGTTTGATCGAAAGCATTATTTTTATCCGGATCTTCCGAAAGGCTATCAGACGACGCAGATGTATCACCCAATTATTATTGGGGGCCATGTTGACGCACCACTTGAAGACGGCACGACCGTCACTGTTCGCATTCATCATGCGCACATGGAAGAGGATGCCGGTAAGTTGACGCACTTTGGTGATTACAGCCTGGTCGATTTGAACCGCGCTGGGACACCGTTAATTGAAATTGTGTCAGAACCTGATATTCATTCACCGGCGGCCGCCAAAGCATACGCGACGGAACTGTATCGTTTGATGACATATGCCGGCGTGACGAACGGAGATTTGTATCATGGTAATATGCGTTTTGATGTTAATATTTCGATTGCACCAAAAGGCGCGTTAGAGCTAGGAACTCGTGCGGAAGTAAAGAACCTAAACTCGTTTAGAAGTGTCGAACGCGCGGCTGAACATGAGTTCCGTCGTCAAGTTGAGCAATTGGAAAAAGGCGAACGCATTGTGCAAGAAACACGCGGTTGGGACGATGCCAAGCAAAAAACCAGCAGCCAGCGTAGTAAAGAAGACGCACAGGATTATCGTTACATGCCTGATGCCGATATTCCACCGATTGTTTTGGAGGATGCTGAAATTGCGGAGATCCAGGCGACCGTGCCACATTTGCCACCTTATTTCCGCGCGCAGTGGAACGAGGCAGGTTTTAATAAAGATATCATCGACGCGCTATTGCTGTCACAAAGTTCGGCCGAGCTTATCGAACGTATCCGCTTGTCGTCAGATGCTGACATTGCGAAACGGGTTGGGTTTTGGTTTTTGAAATTAGTCAGCAAAGACGATGCCGAGGACGGACCTTTGCGGGTGGCGACTGCTGATGTAGCGGATAATTACTATATCGAACTTGCTACCATGGTCCAGGACGGAAAACTTAACTCTAACGCCGGCGACGCTGTGTTTGAAGAGATGAATAAAACGGGTGAAGCGCCAACGGTGATTGCTGAGCGACTAAACCTGATCCAGGTGAGTGACGAAGGCGCTATTGCGGCAATCGTCGATGAGGTATTGGCCGATCCGGCGTCAGCACAGGCCGTAACAGACCTGCGTGCGGGTAACGACAAGGTCATTGGGTTCTTGGTCGGGCAGGTTATGAAGAAATCACAAGGCAAAGCTAACCCAGCGCTGGCGCAAAAACTAATCCGCGAAAGGCTATAACAATGAAACGACCAACCAAGGCAATTATTGCAGCAGCCGGATTCGGAACGCGCTTTTTGCCACAAACAAAAGCAATGCCCAAAGAGATGCTCCCAATCATCGACAAGCCGATTATTCAGATTGTTGTCGAAGAGTTAGTCGAAGCGGGTATAAAGGATATTATTATCGTTGGTAGTAGCAATAAACGTTCGATCGAAGATCATTTTGATGAGCCGAACGAAGATTTGTTAGTTAATCTGCGCGCTGGTGGTGAAAAGAAGGCACCGTTAATCGAAATGCTGGGTGAATTATCGAGTCTAGCGAATTTTATTTATATTCGCCAAAAGGGGCCCTACGGCAATGCTACGCCGATCTTATGTGCGGCGCACTTAATGACCGCTGACGAACCATTTATCTATACTTGGGCTGATGATTTTTTCGTGGCTACGCCCAGCCGAACGCAGCAATTGATTGAAACATCACAAACACATGGAGGATCGGTGTACGCATGTAAGACTGTAGAAGTTGATGGTGAATACAGCAAGTATGGCATTATCGCGGGTGAGCATATCGCCGATGCGACAATGAAAGTAACAAAAATTGTTGAAAAACCCGGCAAAGAGAATGCGCCATCTGCGCTTGCGAGCGTGAGCAGCTACCTTCTTGATTCGTCAATCCTGCCGTATATTGAAACAGCAGCAAATGAATTTGATGGCAATGGTGAGTTTACTATCCAACCTATCATGCAGCAGATGATCGACGAAGGCCATCCGTTTTACGCGCGTGAGATTACTGACGGGATGTATTACGACACGGGTGATAAGTTGGAATACCTGAAGACGGTGATTGATTTTGGGCTACGCCATGAAGAACTGGGCCCAGAACTGCGCGAGTATATCGAGAACCGCTTACGCTAGTATTGTATACGGCGCCAATACGTGATATAATAGTAATATAACGATAACCAACACAAAAAAGGAGCAATCATGAGTCCAGCTGCAGAAATTCTCGTCATCATCCTATCGGTCTTTTTGGCAATATTCTTGCTGCTGGGGATTATCCTTAGTATATATTTGATAAAACTGTCGCACGACATCCGTACGATTACCCAGTCAGCTGGTCGTACGGTCAATAACATCGAAGCCGCAGTATCTGGTGTCGCCAAGCTGACGTCACCGTTATTTATGGCCGAAATCATTACGCGGTATGTCAAAAAGTTCACTAAATCAAATAAGAAGAAGGAGCAATAATATGTCAAAAGGAAAATTCGCAATCGGAGCATTGATTGGTGCAGCAGCAGGATTTGTTGCCGGTGTATTGACTGCTCCAAAGAGTGGTAAAGAGACACGTGCTGATTTGAAGGCAAAGGCAAACGATGCTAAAACAACCGCTGAGCAAAAAGCCGCACAGGCAAAAGCAAAGGCAAACGAAGTCGTCGAAGACGTCAAAGATAAGGCTGTTGATTTGAAGGGCCGTACCGAGCGCGCGGTCGAAGGTGCCAAAAAAGGCTTTAATAGCAAAAAGTAACCTTGAATAAGCATAAGATACATGGCACACTGGTAACATCAGTGTGTCATTTATTATAGATAGGTACGTATGGCCAAACACATCATATCCAGAATCACCCAAGATAACGAAAACGGATCGCGCCGCGCGATATTAGAAGATCTATTTTATGATTTTAATCGCCGTCGAGGACAGGTGTATTGGCTGAACTTTGTACGCGGTATTTTTTTTGGTGTTGGAAGCGTGCTGGGTGCGACAGTCGTGATTGCTCTTGTTGTTTGGATACTGAATTTGCTGGTTGATATCCCCGGAGGCGTCGGTGACTTCGTACAGTATGTGATTGACAGCGTTCAGAACCGCTAATGGTTCATTTTACTACAGACAAACAGCCCTCTGTTTCGCTATACTAGACCATAGTTATGGGGGTTCAATTAACGCCGAGCGATTATGTGCATTTGCATAATCACACACACCACAGTTTACTGGATGGTTTAACAAAGATACCTGATCTTATTGGTGCCGTAAAGAATATGGGAATGGAAGCCGTGGCGATCACCGATCACGGGACAATGTCGGGTGTCATCGAATTTTACAAGGCAGCAAAAGACGGCGGGGTGAAGCCGATTATCGGTATGGAGGCATATGTCGCTTCACGCTCACGACACGACCGTGACCCGCAAAAGGACAAAGCGCGCTATCACTTGATTATTTTGGCAATGAATAACGTTGGGTATCAAAACCTGATGCAGCTGAGTACGTCAGCGAACCTGGAAGGCATGTATTACAAGCCAAGGATCGATCGAGAACTGCTTGAAAAATATAACGAGGGATTGATTATCCTGTCGGGCTGTGCGGGTGGTGAGGTGGGTGAAAACCTACGATCTGATAATTATGAAGAGGCAAAGAAAATTGCCGTGTGGTATAAAAAGGTATTTGGCGATCGCTACTATCTTGAGATGCAGGACCATGGGCATGTGGACTCTCCGGGCAAGTGGGAAACGCAGGTCAAAATTAATGGATATTTGGAAACATTATCGAAGGAGTTGGACATCCCACTGGTTGTGACGAGCGATGGCCACTATTTGACACATGATGACCAGGACGCACACGAGATTTTGCTGTGTGTCGGAACGGGATCATTTTTAAGCGATGAAAAGCGCATGAGCCTGAAAGATTTTGAGCTGCATGTGACTGATCCAAAGGATATTATTGCCCGCTGGGGCACAACGCATCCCGAAGTAGTCAAAAACACACGTGCGATCGCCGATCGTTGTGATGTTGAGCTGACGCTTGGTGGTATTTTGATTCCGACCTTCCCCACGCCTAAGGGAGAGACGGAAAAGACATACTTAGATAAGCTAGTATACCGGGGCCTATCGTGGCGCTACGGCGACCTGGACCAGCCACAGACGCTTGATCTGAGTGTCGAACAGGCTAAGACGCATATTCCCGAAGAAGTACTAGAGCGTGCCGAGTACGAACTGGAAGTTATTGAGCGCATGGGCTTTAACGGATACTTCTTGATCATTCAAGATTTTATTAACTGGGGTAAGAATCAAGGCATTATCTTTGGACCAGGACGCGGAAGTGCCGCTGGGTCAATCGTATCGTATGCGCTGCGTATTACAGAACTTGACCCGCTTGATTATGACCTGCTGTTCGAGCGATTTTTGAACCCTGATCGTATTAGCATGCCCGATGTCGATATTGATATTCAGGATACGCGTCGTGATGAGGTGATTGCCTATTGTACCGAGAAATATGGCGTGAACCGCGTTGCGAACATTGTGACATTTGGCAAGATGGCCGCCCGCGCGGCGGTACGTGATGTCGCCAGAGTGCTGCAGGTGCCGTATGCGGAGGCTGATCGATTTTCAAAAATGATTCCCCCGCCGATACAGGGTCGACACATCCCGCTGAAAGTAAGCGTCGTTCAGGACGCCGATCTGCGGCATGAATATGAGACGAATCCGACAGCTAAGATGGTTTTTGATTATGCGATGCGTCTGGAAGGGACGATTAGGTCACACGGCGTGCACGCAGCCGGCGTGGTGATTGCGCCTGATGATATCGTCAAGTTTGCGCCACTTGAAATGGCGCAAAAGGGTGTGATATCAACTCAGTATTCGATGGGCCCAGTTGAAGAACTGGGACTGCTTAAGATGGACTTTTTGGGATTATCCAACCTGACCACGATTAACAATGCGCTGCGTATTATTAAAAAAGTAAACGGTGTTGATATTGACATCGATACACTGCCGCTGAACGATACGGCGACGTATGAGCTGTTCCAGCGCGGCGACACGACGGGCGTGTTCCAGTTGGAGTCTGCGGGCATGAAGCGTTACCTACGTGATTTAAAACCATCGGCATTTGAAGATATCATTGCTATGGTGGCGTTATATCGTCCGGGTCCAATGCAGTTTATTGACAGCTTTATCAAGCGTAAACATGGGCAAGAGCCAATTAGCTATCTGCATCCAAAGTTCGAAAATGCGCTGAAAGAAACGTACGGTATTTTGGTGTATCAGGAGCAATTTATGCAGATATCAAAAGACTTTGCCGGGTTTACGGGCGGTCAGGCTGATACGCTGCGTAAGGCGGTTGGTAAGAAGAACATTGATTTGATGCGCAAAGTGAAAGTTGACTTTGTAGAAGGTGCGGTCAAGCATAGTAGCGCTGATCCGAAACTGGCCGAAAAGTTTTGGGATCAACTGGAAGAGTTTGCGAATTACTGTTTTAACAAATCACACGCTGCTTGCTATGGGCTGATATCATATTGGACCGCGTATCTTAAGGCGCACTACCCTGAAGCGTTTATGGCTGCACTGATGACCAGTGATCAGGGAGACATTGATCGTTTGGCCATCGAGATCAACGAATGTAAGCACATGGGTATTACCGTGCTATGCCCTGATGTGAATGAGGGATTTGTCGAATTTGCGGTTGTCCCAGATAAGAAAGAGATTCGCTTTGGCATGGCGGCAGTTAAGGGAGTGGGCGTCGGCGCTGTTGAAGAAATTTTGCGTGCGCGTAAGGATGGCAAATTTGCCAGCGTCGAAGATTTTGCTAAACGCGTCAGCACTGCCAAGTTTACGAAAAAGGCGTGGGAGTCGCTGATTAAATCGGGTGGGTTTGACAACCTTGGCGATCGTTCAGATTTATTATTCAACCTGGAAACGTTACAGTCATTTGCCAGTAAACTGCAAAAGGAGGCACTGAGCGGACAAACTGATTTGTTTGGCGGTTTAGAAGGCGCTGCGTCAATCCAGCCATCGGTGTCTTTGCAGCCATCGCCGGTACGCCACACTGAAAAGGAGCGTTTGGCATGGGAGCGCGAATTACTGGGGTTGTACATAAGCGCGCATCCGCTGGATAACTATGATTCGTATTTTGAAGAGCAGACGATTCCATTGGTGCAAATGACCCAGGACGTCGATGGTAAAAAGGCGACGATTGGCGGATTGGTATCGACCGTGCGTACTATCGTGACTAAAAACGGCAGTAAGATGGCCTTTGTTGGCATCGAAGACAAGACGGGTGAGGGTGAAGTGATTGTGTTCCCGAACTTATTTGAACAAATGGGAGCAAAGTTGGTGCAGGACGCTGTGATTCGGGCAACGGGTAAAATTAGTGCCCGCGATCGTGATGGTAATTTGGGGACTGAGGCAAAGATGATTGCTGATGATATTCAGTTTGTGACTGACCAAGAATTGAACGAATATGAATCGACTGGTACAAAGATGCAAAAGCCGAAACCGAGCGCTAAAGTGAAAGCGATGCGGGTTGCCGGTGCCGTCAAGACGATTGGGAGTGTCAGTGCGCCTGCCAGCACGCCACTGGTCGACGCGCCCGAACGATCACAAGCGTTTGACGACGTTATCGTTATTAAAAAGTTGTATGTCCACATCAAAAACCCAGATGATCATGATTCACTGTTACTCCTTAAACAAGTGTGCAGCCAGTTTATGGGTGCGACCGATATTGTGTTGGTACTGGGCGAAGGTAAAAAATCTGCCATAAAGTTGCCATTTAGAATCGAGCCATCCGATGCGCTGATTGGCGCATTGGTAAAGATTTTGGGCGAAGACGCTGTCGTTCTTAAGTAGTAAGCCGGTACAGCGCGATGCCCGCAGCAACACTGACATTGAACGATTCTTTTTGACCGACCATCGGGATTTCGATGAGATCGTCGCACTGTGCCCGCATATCTGAGGTAATACCATTTACTTCTTCGCCAAGCAGCAACACAATTTTATCGGGCGTCGTATAGTCGTCAAGCATAATTGATCGTGCGTCTTGTTCCAGCCCAACGATACGATATCCAGCGGTTTTTAGCGCTGCGAAGTCGGGAACGGGCTGGTATTCAAACGGAACCATTGATTCGGCGCCAAGGGCTGGTTTATGGATTTGAGCAGTCAACTTTTCGGCGATGTGTGGCAAGCGAGTGTCGCCTGGCAAGACGGGGTAGGGCGTATAGCCGCTCAGAATGATTTTGGAGACACCGAAACCTTCGGACGTACGAAAGATTGACCCCACATTGTGGGTCGAGCGAATATTGTGAGCAATAACGATAATGTCGGGCATCGCCACTATTGTACCATCTATAAAATGCTTATGTTTTCTGCTATGATAAGGCCTAATGGACGAAGACAAAATACAGCAGAATCGTCGCGATCAAGACGAAAAATCAACCCAAGAACGTGCAGCGATTTTGGGGCTGTCGTATTTTGATACACGCGATATCGAACAGACGCTTCCGCTGACAGAAGGCGTATTAGATATTGCGACGATGCACAATAGCCGTATCGTGCCGTTGCTTCGCGGTAATGAGGGTGAGCCATGGCGCTTCGGGGTCACTACTCAGACGCCGCAGACCTTAATTCGTGAAATGACCGCTGATTATAACGCACGGGGTAAAAGCGTTGAGTTTTTGCTTATCAGTGCTAGTGCGTATAAAGTATTTATGAATCGGTATGACCCGCCAAAAGTCGTGACATATGATGATATTCAGATCGCAAGCCCTGGCGATAGCGACACCTTGGCATCAGTCAGCCAGACGCTTAATTCTGTTGGCAGCGATGAAGTATTTGATTTTTTGGTTGATCAGGCAGATAAGCTGGGCGCCAGCGACATCCACATCGAGAATCAGCGCACACATATTCGGATACGTATGCGTATTGACGGTGCATTACACCCAGTAGCAGATCTTGAAACGGATCGATATCGGGTTATCCTGGGTGCGCTTGCATCGCGCGCTAACATATCGACTGCATCAACCGAACCACAATCTGGTCACATGCAAAAAGAGGTCACGCGCGACGGTGTGACGCACTTGCTAAACCTGCGCGTTGAAACGGTGCCAACAATGTACGGACAGGATGCTGTGCTGCGTTTGTTTAACTTTGACGAATCGATGCTTAGCATGGATCATTTAGGTATTGGCACGGCTGAGCGCGCCGAACTGGACGAGATAGTGAGCCACCCGCGCGGTATGGTCTTGATGGTTGGTCCGACCGGCAGCGGTAAGTCAACGACACTGTATAGCATTATCAACGCCCTTAACACATCGGACCGTAAGATTATTACACTTGAGGATCCTATTGAATACGGCATTACCGGTGTGTCACAGATACCGGTCGATACGACAAATGGTCAAAGTTTTGCTGATGCGCTGCGTTCGGTGCTTCGTTTGGACCCCGATGTTGTAATGGTGGGTGAGATTAGGGATGCAGATACCGCCAAGACGGCTATTCAGGCTTCGATTACAGGTCACTTAGTGCTATCGAGCTTTCACGCCAATACTACTGCTGCCGCCTTTAGCCGCATGATTGATTTGATAGGCGTTAACCCGATATTTAGCTCAGCGATCCGTTTAGTCATCGCGCAGCGACTGGTGCGCCGCTTAGATGACGGGACGAAAGAAGAGTACCAGCCCGATGAAGCGACGAGCACGTGGGTAAAGAACGCATTGAAAGAGTTGACAGCGCACGTTGAAAAACCAGACCTTGATACGTTTACATTATGGAAACCAGTGG
>ERZ724509.484-NODE-484-length-17166-cov-3.905207_pt1 | contig 17166 bp, 20 predicted proteins | sample MGYA00376042_ERZ724509 | MGnify/ENA primary metagenome ERZ724509 (study PRJEB28724, sample SAMN07190887) | wastewater metagenome | isolation source: effluent of sewage treatment plant in Hong Hong | place: USA: Christiansburg, Virginia | collected 2016-03-01 ...
CATCACGATCGAGGACAAATCGACCACCCAAGACGCCGCCTATGGCACCGAGGTTGTCACCTGGACCACGCTGGTCGACCGTGCTGCCTGCAACGTGCAAGACGTGTTGCCCAGCAAGTCAGAATCCGTTGCCAACGGCATCCGCATGGCCACGCAGCCCACCCGCATCCGCTGCCGCTACCGCTCGGACGTGACGTCTGACATGCGCGTCACCCTGCACCGCGCAACCGATCAGGTTTGCCAGATCATTGCAGGCCCGGTGGAGCTTGGCCACCGCGAAGGCCTGGAGTTTGTTGTGGCGAAGTACTCCACCACATGACCGACTACAAGCACATCAAGGGCGGTGCCGAGCTGCAGGCCTTTCTGGACCAGCTGCCCGCCAAGATGGAAGCCAACATCATGCGCAGCGCCATGCGCCAGGGCGCCAACGTGATCGCTGCCGAGGTCAAGCAAAACATACCTGTGGCCAGTGGTGACCTGCGGTCCAGCGTGCGCGTTAGCACCAGCAACCGGCGCGGCGTGGTCACGGCTGCGGTGAAGGTTGGCAACAAGAAAGCCTGGTACGGCCACATCATTGAATTTACCGGCGCGGTGGCCCACGTCATCAAAGCCAAAGGCAAGGGCGCGCTGTCGTTTGGCGGGTTTTTTGGCAAGTCTGTCAAACACCCAGGTATGCGTGCCAAGCCGTTCATGCGCCCGGCTTTGGATACCAAGGCCAATGCCGCCCTGCAAGCCGTGGGTGAGCGGGTGCGTAAGCGCCTGACCAAACAAGGCCTGAACGCGCCCGACCTTGAAATTTCAGACCGATAACTGAGGCAAGCAACACCATGACAACACCCTGGACAATCGCCCCGATCTGGACCGGCCTTACAGTGGCCATCCTGGGCGCAGGCCCCGATATGACCGCCGAGCTGGCCGAAACCGCACGCGGACACAAGACCATTGCCGTCAACCGCGCCGTCAAGTTCGCGCCCTGGGCTGACGCCTTTGTGGCGCTGGACCCGCACCACCCGTTTTGGGAAGAGGCGGAAAACGTTGGCTTCAAGGGCCTGCGCATCTGCGGTGTGGAGTGCGACATTGACGCCCTTTACCCCGGCATGATGTATGAGACCGTGGTCATGGGCGAAGGCCACACGCAAGAGATCCGCAACAACGCGCTGGCCGCCATCCGCATCGCGCAGCGCCTGGGCGCGGCCAAGATCATTTTGCTGGGGTTCGACCCTGAGCGGTATGAAGAAGTCCACGCCCACACAGGCTTCACCGGCCTGGTGCAAGGGCTGGCCCAGATCACCGCCGAGCTGCAGGCCGCTGGCATTGTGGTGGAGCGGGTGGACACGCCAGAGCAGTTCCCCGGAACCCGCGCATTGCGCCGTGGTGAGATCACGGGCGACGGCACCGGCGAGGCGTTGGAGCCTATTGACCCCGCCACCTTTCCCCAGGTGAAGCTACGCATCGGCAAGGCCGTGAAGTAAATGCCAGACGTCAAAGCCGTCCGCCATCTGCTGGCCAACAACGCCGGCCTGATTGCGGTAGTGCCAGCCACCCGCATTGCGGCCGGGCCGCTGCCCCAGGGAACCGCCCTGCCAGCCATTGCGGTCACCCATGTATCTGGCACTACCTTCAATCTGATTTCTGAGCAGAGCAGAGCGGTCACAGCACGGGTGCAAGTCACCATCATGGCCGCCACCTATGTGCAGCAAAAAGCCGTGCTGGCCCTGGTGCGTGCCGCCGTGCCCCGCACGCGCGGCACCGTCAACGGCGTGGCGGTGGAGACCATTCTGCGCGAGCCCGATGGCCCCGACTTTGGCGACTATGAAGCCAACATTTACATGCAAACACAAGACTACATCGTGAAGTACACCGAGTAGTCACCCCGGTTTCGCGCAAGCGAAAAGCCCGCCCGCCACAGCGTCCTGCTCGGCGGGTTTTTTTATGTTCGAAAGGAAATTGAAATGGCAGCACATACCGACGTTGCAAGTCACACCAGTGCGACGTATGCAATCAGCGCGAGTCTCCCCGCAACCTACGACGCGGCAGGCTACGCCGCCACTACCATCACGTACACGGCCATCGGCAAGATGGCCAAGTTCCCCACCTACGGCAGCCGCCGCTCGGTCACCAACTTTCCCATGATCAGTGAAGGCATCGCCAAGATCAAGGGCGCGCCAGACTACGGCGGTGGCGATCTGATGATGGCTGACGTACCGGCCGACGCTGGGCAGGTGATCCTCAAGGCCGCAGAAGCCTCTGCCAACCACTACAGCCTGAAGATCACCTACGCCGATGGCGAGGTGCACTACCTGGATGTGCTGGTGCACGCCTGGGAGCTGTCTGAGGGCGCCGAATCCGCCGCCATGGCGCGCACCGCAGCGGTGGCCATCTGCCGTGCGCCTGTGGTCGTAGCCGCCTCTTAAGCCGGCGCCGCGTAACCCCTTCGGGCGCAACCGCGCTCACCCCCGCACCGACCTGGCTCGTGTCGCCCTCTTTAGCGAGGGCGCGCGGGCTGGGCACGGGCAAATTCTTTTTGCAATCCACTCGCTAAGGAAATTTCCACATGGACACCTCAACGCAAATCCCCGTTCCCGCCCCGTTCAACGTTGCGGACTTTGAAGCCTCAGACACCGGCTTCCTGGAAGTGCAAAACAAAAAGGGCGACGGCCCGCTGCTGTTCAACGGCCAACAGGTCCGCATCGAAGTGTTCGGCCCTGGCTCGCGTGAAAGCCTCAGCGCTCAGCACAAGCAAGAGCAGACCAACCAGGCTGCCGCCTTTGCTGCCGCCCGTGGCAAACCGATCCCCGAGACCATTGACGACCGCATCAAGCGCAGCGCCACCAATCTGGCCGCCGTTACCCGCAGCATTGAAAACTTGCCGCTGTCTCCGATCGACCTGTACAGCAACCCCAAGCTGGGCTACATCACCGCGCAGGTGGCCCGCTTCAAGGACGACTGGGCAAATTTTTAACAACGCTCAGTGATGAACTGAGCCTGTACGTCAGACAGGTGGCCTGGCTCAACGCCCGACCCGAAAGACCCGAGAGCGACAAGACAAAAACCCCGGTGCCGTCAAGACGCGAGCAGCTGCAGGCCAATGGCGAACACCACCCGCCCATGCCGCCGTGTGATGCGCACTACCTGGTCGACCACCTGTTTGAAATCGGCCCCACGGCACCCGCAGGGGCAGGCGAGGGGGCTATCTCCCACGTCGACCTTGCCGCCTGGATGGGCAACACCGGCATACGACTGAACGCGTGGGAGGCCCGCACCCTGCGCCGCCTGTCCATGGACTACCTCGGCGAGGCCCACAAGGCCACCAAGCGCGGACACCCCGCGCCCTGGCAGGCAGAGGGTCTGGTTGTAGACCAGTTGGTGAACGACATCGATATGAAAAACGCCCTTCGTGGCCTGGCAAAACTGTGAGAACCACTGCACCATGATTGCTGGAACCTTAGAGATCCAACTGCTGGCCAACATGGCCCGCCTGCAGAAGGATATGGACGACGCCAAACGCTCGGTTGGCGGAGCCATGGGCGCGATCGAGCGCTCTGTGGGTGCGGCTCAAACCGCGCTGGGCGCCCTGGGTGCGGGCATGTCGGTGGCCGCGCTGGCGGTGTATGCCACCCGCGCCATTGACGCGGCCGACGCCATGAACGACCTGTCGCAGCGCGTGGGCATCGCCGTCAAAAGCCTTGCCGCCTACGAGCTGGCCACCAGCCAGTCTGGGGCCAGCATGGAGTCGCTGGCCAAGGGCATCAAGGGTTTGTCGGGCAACCTGGTGGAGCACGGCGCCGCCCTGCGCAAGGCCGGCATCAGTGCCACCACGGCTGACGGTGCCCTGCGCCAGGTGGCCGATGTGTTCGCAAAAATGCCAGACGGCATTGAAAAAACTACGCTGGCCAACAAGCTGTTTGGCAAGTCGGGCATGGACCTGATCCCCATGCTCAATCAGGGCTCTGCGGGTCTGGATTTGGCTGCTGAAAAGTCTGCCAAGTACGCGGAGCAAATGAGCATCATGGCGCCCCTGGCCGACGCCTACAACGACAACATGGCCGAAATGGCCATGCACAGCAAAGTTGCTGGCATGACCATGCTCAATGACTTGTTGCCAACTCTGGTTGTGGTAACAAAAGCCTTTGCCGACGCCGCCAAGGAGGGCGGAATTCTCAGTGGCGTTTGGGCTGCTATGCAAGCACGGTTTCATGGCGATGAGATGTACAAAGCCAACGTGGAGACCGTCAAAGCGCTTGACCTGGTGTTAGCGGCAGAGAACGCGCTGACCAAGGCCCGTGCCGATGGCGATGCAGAACGCGTGGTGCGGCTTGAAAAGGCGCTTGCCCTGCGCAAAGCCGAGATGGCCACGCACGACAACTACCGCAAGATGCTCGAAGACGAGCGCAACGGTAGCGCCGCCCCTGCGGCTGGTGGCAAGTCAAAGGCTGACCCGATGGCTGACTACAAGGCGCTGATGGGCGCCCTGGGCGGGGGCGACGCTGACGCCGCTGCCAAGAAAGCCAAAGCCCTTATAGACGCAGCCAAAGAGCTCGCCAACGGCCTGCTGCAGCAAGACCTGGGCCTGTCGCCCGACTTTCTGAAAAAGTGGGACAGCCTGAACTTGGCTTATGACAAGGGTGGCCTGGAGCTTGCGAGTTTGATCAAGGCACAAAAGGCGCTACTGGATCAACAGCCAGCCCTCAAAAAAGCCCACGAAGCCGAAGAAAAATATTTGCAGGACGTCATGGCCGCGCGCTCTGCGTTGCGTCAAAAGGAAGACGAAGGCATTGCCGACTACCTGCTCAAGCAGCAAGAGTCCTACAACGCCGCCGTCAAGGGCTCCAACGACGAAGTGAAGGCCGCGCAGGCCGCGTTTGACCAGTACGGCCTGAACAAATCGCAGATTGCCCAAATCACGCTGTTGACCCTGCAGGGTGAGCAAGCCAAATTGCACGCCTGGTCTGAGGGCTATCAGGCCCTGCAGCTGCAGATCGACAACCAGAAGAAGCTGATCGGCATCCTGGCCGATACCGAAGCGCTGGACGCACAGAAGGCCATGTGGGTGTCGATCGAGCAGGCTGCGCACACCACGTTCACCAACATCTTTGATGGCGGGCAGGACGCATTTACCAAACTGCGCGACACCCTCAAGGCCACGCTGCTTGATCTGCTGTACCAGATGACGGTGAAGCGGTGGATTTTTGACATTTCCGCCAGTGTGTCCGGCTCCAACGTGGCCGGGGCAGCCATGCCTGGCATGGCGGGCGGCGCCAGTTCGCTGCTGTCGTCCGCTGGGTCGGCTGCGGGTATCTTTGGTGCTGGTGGCATGAGCGGCGCCATGGCGGGCGGTGCTGGTTGGTTAACTGGCGCCACCACGCTGGGCGGCTCGGTCAGTGCGGCCACGTCGTTGATGGCGCTTGAGGGCGGGTTTGCCGCCGGTGCCAGCATGCTGGCCGGGGCCATGCTGCCCATCGCTGCAGGCGTAGCGGTGTTGGCCAAGCTGTTTGAAAAGGGCGAATACGTCAAGAGCACCGGCTCATCAGTCATGGCCTTTGACGGCACGGGCGCCACTACCGGTACCAGTGTGCTCAGTAACAACTTTGCCACGGTCGAGGCGGACGCGTATGTGCAGGGCATCAAAGACGCCTATGTCAACCTCACAAAATCGCTCGGCGCAACCAACCCCGGTGGGTCGTTTGCCTACGCCGCCAACAACAGCGACGGCGGCAAGTTTGGTGTGCAAGTGGGCGTTGGCAGTGCAAGCTATTCCACCGGCGAACTCAAAGCCACCGACGAAGCCCTCAAACTCGAAGCCGCCCGCGCCGTCTTCGCTGCCCTGCAAGGCTCCGAGCTGCCCACCTTCCTGAGCGGGGTATTCGATGGCATCACCGCCACCACCGCCACGCAAGAGCAGATCAACACCGCGTTGACCTACGCCCAGGGCCTTAAAGCCATCCACGACCAGCTGGAGGCCATGAACGTCAAGGGCCTGAGCAAGTCCGCGCTGGACGGCCTGGCGCAGTTCAGCGGTGGCATTGCCAACCTCAGCGCCAACCTGGCAGGCTTCAACAGCAACTTCCTGACCGAAGAGGAAAAGCGCGCACAGACCATTGCCACCATTGTTGACACACTCAACGCCGCCGGTGCCCAGCTCACCGCGGCCGACGTGGCCGCCACCACGCGCGAGACCTTCAAGGCCCTGGTGCAGGGCGTCAAGGATCTGGAGACCGAAGCCGGGCAAAAGACCTATGCCGCACTCTTGAGCGTGCAGGGCGCCTTTGCCAGCGTGACCGAGGCCACCAAAGAAGCCACCGTGGCCCTGGTGGACCAGACCGACGCCCAGCGCGAGCTGCAAGCCGCCTGGAGTGCCGAGGGCGCCCGCCTGGACGCCATCAACAAAGCCAAGGCAGACGCCCTGCTGCAAGCCCAGCAAACCGTTGCCGCCCTGCGCAACGAGGCCACCACCGCCTACATTGCCGCGCAGCAGCGGGTGACCGCTGCGCAACTTGGCGTGGCCAACGTGTTGCACAGCACCATTGCATCGTTTGAAGATGTGATCAACGGGATGAATGGCGGGCGCAATGTGACCGATAGCCGCGCCGTCGCCCTGGGCAACCTGCAAGGCATTGCCACCCGCGCCCGTGGGGGCGACACCGCCGCCTGGGGCCAACTGCCCGCCGCCGTCAAAGCCTTCACCACGCTCAGCGCCGAAGCCAGCGCCACGCGTGAAGACTTTCGGCGCGACGAGGCCTATGCCCGCGCCATCCTGCAAGAGGGCATTGCCGCTGGCAAACAGCAGCTTACAACCTTGCCGGTGGAAATGCAGAAGGCCACCGACCCCATCAAGGCCGCATACGACGAACTGGCCAAAGCCACCAAGGCTGAGCAGGACGCCCGGGTTCTGGCCATTGCCATGCAGGCCAGCCTGACCGCCACTGAGAAGACGCTGGCCGAGAAGTATCTGGAAGCCATCAAGGGCCTGCCAGAAGGCGAAGCGCTCAAGGCCTTTTATGACGAGACCATGGCCGCCGCTGCTGCTGCTGCGGCCATTGCCACTGCGTCGGCCACTGCGGCCCAGGCCATTCTGGCAACACTGGCGGAAAACGCTGCCACCGCGCTGGCCGCTGCCAATACCGCTACAGCCACGACCACCACGGCCCAGAGTGGCCTAAGCATGCTCGGCAACGGCCTGATCCGCAAAGACGGTGCCGACGGCACCAGCCTGTTCTGGGCGCGTGATGTGGCCGCTGGCCTGAACGATTACGCCGCCGCCAATGGCAGCCTGGCTGCGACACAGCGCGCCTACGAGCTGGGCGCCACCACCGCCATGCTGGAAGAAATCCGCAAAGCCAGCGTGGGCCTGCCGCAGTTTGACAAGGGCACCAACTACCTGGCGCGCGACATGCTGATCCAGGCGCACAGGGGCGAGACCATTACCCCGGCCAACTATGTGGACGTGGAGCGCAGCGCCCGCGAAGAAGGCAACACCCTTCTGGCCCAGCTGGTCGGCAGCAATGCCACGCTCACGGCCCGCCTGGATGCCATGGTGTCTGCTGCCATCACCACCGCCGCCAATACTGGCGAGACCGCCTCTGCTGCCCAGCGCCAGGTTGGTCTCACTGAGCAAGCCTTCTTTGGCGACATGTCGATCCAAACCCGCACTGCAGGTACCCCAGCATGAGAGCCACCCTGCCAGTCCTCATTACCACGGCCAAACTCACTAGCTCGACCGTGGCAGAGCCTTTTGCGCCATCGGCCTACAACAGCGGCACCACCTATGCGCTGGGCGACATCGTGTCGGTCGCGGCTGACTTTGTGATTTACGAGTCATTGGCTGCATCCAATATTGCCAATACACCAAAGACGTCCCCTTTATGGTGGCGAAAGATTGGTGTGACAGAGACGGCTTACAGCACCGGAACCACCTACGCCCTAGGTGACACGTGTTCGGCAAATCACCGTGTGTATGAGTCGCTTCAGGCTAGCAACACAAACAAGCCACTGCCGGTGTTACCGGAAACACTGAATGACTATTGGCAGGACGTCGGGTCAACCATGCGCTATGCCATGTTTGACCTTAGTCGCAACACCCAAACAGTGGGGCCATCGCCGTTGACAACCGTCATCGCTGTTGGCGAGCGCATCAACACCGCAGGCTTAACCGGTATGCGTGGCAACACGCTGCTGCTCAAAGCCACATCGGCCAGCGCCGGCGGCACCATCTTCCCCCTGGCTTACAACGCCACCAAGACGTATGCCAAGGGCGATTGCATGACGGTGGGCATGACCACCTGCTACCAAAGCCTGCAAGACAACAACGTGGGGCACTCCGCGCCCAACGCGACCTGGTGGGCAGTTGTCAGTGGCGCCATTTACGACCTGAACACGCGCGAAGTGTTTGACGCAGAGACCTACTGCTTTGAGCCCTTTAGCACCCGCCCAAGCAAAACGGTGTTCGACATCCCCCGGGTGACAGACATTGTGGTCACCGTCACGCTGACCGCCACGTCTGGCAATTGCAAGATTGGCGGCCTCACGTTGGGCACCAATATCTACCTTGGCAAGCTGCTAAAGCCTGCCAAAAACACGGGGGTCAGCTACTCCACTGTGTCGCGCGACAAGTATGGCAACGCCACGCTGGTCAAGCGCCCCATGCTGCCAAAGCTGAGCGGCACATTGCTGCTGCCCAGTCTGCATGTCAACCGCGTGCTCTATGCCCGCAACCTGTTGGATGCCGAACCGGCGCTGTACACCGGCACCGATATCGATGACGACTGGACCGATGCCGTAACCATCATGGGCGTGCACCAGCAGTTTGACGTCACCACGTCCGACGGCGAAGAAGCCCTGATTCAATTTTCAGCCGAGGAAATCTAGCCATGCCCATAACACCGCTTTCGGTGACACCCAACTCCATCACCAGCCCGAGCACATTCAATGCCGACATGGATACGCATTTGAGTGAGCTGCCGACCATGATCTCCGAATTCAATGCGGAGTTGGCCGCGAACACATCCACCGGCGTTGATGCCGCTGCAGCTGCAGTCTTGGCCGCAGCCGAGGCCGTAAACGCCCACAACGAAGCCACAGCCGCAGCATCGGCCGCGCTGGCCGCTGGTGCCGTGATCTGGGTCACCGGCCTGACCTATGCCGTTGGCGATGTGCGCTACAGCCCGCTGACCTATCTGGTCTACCGGCGCATTATTGCGGGGGCGGGCAGTACGGACCCTAGCCTGGACAGCACCAACTGGGTGGTGTTGGTGGACTCGGCCATCCCCACCACGGTGGTCGTTACCGCCACTGGCACATGGACGTGCCCGGCCCATATTCGCAAGGCCAAGGTCACGGTGGTCGGTGGCGGCGCATCCAGCACCACATGCTCCACCCGCACGGGCCTGGGCGGGTCTGGTGGCGGCACGGCCATCAAGACCCTGGCCGTCACCCCGGGCACGGTCTACACCTGCACCATTGGCGCCGGTGGCGTGGCCCCCACGGGCGCCAACACCAACAACAACAGCGGGGGCACGTCGTCATTCTCTGGCACGGGTATCTCCACCGTGTCAGCCACTGGCGGATCTGCGGCCCTCTACACCGAAACGTGGACCAGCGCGGGCATGGGCTCGGGGGGCGACATCAACATCCCAGGCGGGGCCACCCTTTGCGACATTTCGTCGGGCACACGGCCCGCCCTGGGTGGCGGCACGTTCCTGGCGCCGCCCACGCGCTTTGGTCAAGACGCCACGGGCTACGGCGCAGGCGGTGGGGGATCGCTTGAGAACTCCAGCCAGGGCTACGCGGGCAAGGCAGGCGTCATCGTCATCGAATACTAAAGACAGGAGCCCACACCATGTCCCTAGAAACCGAAGTTGCTGCCCTGTCCGCAGCCGTGTCCACGCTCACCGCATTGGTGACCACCATGAACACCACCACGCAAAGCGCCTACAACACCGCCGTGTCCACCGCCGTGACCAACGCAGGCACCGCAGGCACCCATGCCACGACCGCAGCCACTGAGGCCGCCACCGCCACCACCCAGGCCGGTATAGCCACCGCCCAAGCCGCAGCAGCAGCAGGCCACGCTGCCGACCTAAGCGCCATTGTTGTCTCTGGCGGCACGGTTTCACTAACCGCCAGCGCGGGCAAAATCCCCGTTACCGGGGCTGACGGCCAGCTTGATCTCAGCTGGTTTGCGGGTATTTACCCATCGCTGCGTGCCAACGACATCGGCACCCCTGGCGCTGCTGGCTTCGGCGTCGGTATCTGCCCCACGCTGCCCACAGGCTGGACGCCGCTAACTGGTTTTGTTGATGCGTCAAGCGCGAACTATGGCAACTACCAATACAGCGACGGCAGCATCTGCGTCTGGGTGCCAGCGTTCTATTTCCGCATCGGCCACGCATCCAACGACACCTACGCCGCGCACGGCGTCAACTCGATCAGCATCCTGCCCCTGAGCGCCTACCCGGATGCTGCCAGCGCCGCCGCAGACAGCTACTACCTGCACCGCGCCTTCATCAACGCGGGCATGGTGCAACCCGGTTTTTTCCGCGACAAGTACGACTGCTCAAACAACGGTGGCGTGGCCAGCAGTATTGCCAACGCCATGCCCATGGTCTCAGGCCCTAACTTGGTGGGCACGCCACAGGTGGGGTTTAGCGCAGTTGGCGCAACCAACGCCTACCACGGCGCGATCGTTGCCGCCAAAACACGGGGCACCAAGTTTTTCCCAGAGTCGATTTTTATTGCCGACGCTTTGTGCCGCATCAGCACGGCCCATGCGCAGGCCGCCACCGCCACTACCCACTGCGCCTGGTGGGACACCACGGGCGTGCGCAATTACCCCAAGGGCAACGACAACAACGCCCTCAAGAGCGAGGCCGATGTGCTGCAAAGCGGTGGCAGTGCGGTCACTTTTACCAGCGCTGGCACCACCACCTACCCCAATTTCGCGCTCACCGGCTCGGGCTCCAGTCTGGCCAAGACCACACACAACGGGCAGGCGTGCGGCATTGCCGATGTAGCGGGCAACATCTATAAAATCAACCCCGGCATGACGTGTATTGCGACCAGCAAGAACATCACCGCCGCTACCCAGGCCAACCCCGTCGCGTTGACCGTCACCGCCCACGGCCGCACCACCGGTGACCCTGTGCAGATTGATTCGGTTGTCGGCATGACGCAGCTCAACGGCAAGATGTACACCGTTACCGTGGTTGATGCCAACACCTTGACGCTGGACGCCGTGGATGGCACCGCATTTACGGCATACACATCGGGCGGCACGGTGATAGCGGGCACGTTTTACACGCTCAAAGAATCGGTCGACATTGCCGCCATCACCAGCGGCACAACCCTGGCAACCGACCACTGGGGCGCAACCGGCGTGGCCGCACAATTTGATGCTGTGACGATGGCATTTGCCACAACTTACCCGAACAACGCTTACGCGCAGCGCTACGGCAACGGCAGCAACGCCGTATTTGACATGAGCACATCCAATGGCCGGGCCTTGGCTATGTTGGGTATGCCAGCGGCCGCTGGCATGAGTGCCGCAGGGTCGAATGCGATGGGGGCAGATTATTACTACCAGTACATCCGTGATCAGCTCTGTGTTATCTCGCGTGGCCTTTGGAGCTACGGCAGCTATGCCGGGTCTCGCGTTCGCGATCTCGATAGCCACCGGGCGGGCGCCACCTACTCCGTTGGCTTTGCCTGCGCCTCGTATTTGTGATGTGGCCTGAGTGACAACGAAAGGCTGAACCCATGGCACAAAAAACGTCAATACACGCTGAGGCCGGGCTGCATCGCAAACTTGTCTTGTTTGCGGCGCAGCTTGAGGGCTACCTGGCCCACTTTCCAAACTGCCACAAGTACACCCTGACCCAAAACATCAGACAGGCGTTTCTCGATGTTTACAACCTGGTGACTGAGTGCCAAAAACGGTATTTCAAAAAAACAAGCCTGACCCAGCTTGATGTGCGCCACGAGCAATTGCGCATGATGATTCACCTGGCCAACGAACTGGGCCTGTTCGGCTACAGCGCTGGCCGCAAAGACGACAAGGCGCCGGGCTCGCACCGGTTTCTGACGATCTTAAAAATGGTGGACGAACTGGGCCGCATGATCGGCGGCTGGGTCAGATCAGAAATTCAGGGCCTCGAGGCCGTGAATGCGGTGGGGGCTTAACATGCTCTGTGTTATCTCGCGTGGCAATTGGAGCAACGGCAGCAATGCCGGGTCTCGCAATCGCAATCTCAATAACAACCGGACGAACGCCAACAACAACGTTGGCTTTGCCTGCGACTCTATGCCAAACATGCCTTATGCAGCGTGTGCTGATTGGCAAAGAGGGAGCCCCCGTCGTGCCTTGCGGCGAAATGTTTTGCAGCAAACCCCCTTGGTAGCCGACGCGGGCCGTGTTGCCCGCAACGCGAACACTGGGTTTGCGGCCCAACGGGGCATTGCATGAAACGCGCCGGCAACCTGTATCACAAAGTCTGCACGCAGTCTGCGCTGCTGGATGCGTACCACCGCGCCAGTGACAAAAAACGCAGCCACCGTGCCTGCTTTGAATTTGGGCGCAACCTTGGCGAAAACATTGCCCTGCTGCAACACCAGCTAAGCACCGGCACCTACAAGCCGCGCCCTTGCAACAGTTTTTGGGTAACCGATGGGCGCAAGCCGCGTTTGATTGAAGCACCCGCATTCAGGGATTTGGTTGTCCAGCACGCCGTCTATGCGGTAGTTGCCCCGCTTTTTGAGCGCCGCTACATCGACACCAGTTTTGCCTGCCGCGTAGGCCGTGGCACACACCAGGCCGCCGACTGGCTGCAGGGCGCCATTCGCAAATCGCCTCGAACCGCGTGGGTGTTGCATGTGGATGTGCGCAAGTTCTTTTACAGCATAGACCGTGAAACCCTCAAAGCCCTGCTGGAGCGCGTCATCAAGTGCCCTGACACGTTGCGTCTATTGGCCGTGTTTGCGCACCGGGACAGCCCTGTGGGCGTACCCATTGGCAATCTGATGAGCCAGACGTTTGCCAACGTGTACCTCAACAGCCTGGACCAATTTTGCAAGCGCACGCTCAAGGTTGAGAGTTATGGGCGCTATATGGACGACAGCATCATGCTTGCGCCAGACCGCGCGACGGGTACCGCCTGGCTTTTGGCTATACGCGCGCACCTGGCCGCACTTGGGCTTGAGATAAGCCACTACAGCCTGCACCCGGTCAAGCGCGGCGCCAACTTCTGCGGTTTTCGCACATGGGCTAGCGCCAGATTCGTGCGACCCCACGTGATTAGCGCTTTGCGCACGGATGCTCGACGCGACAAGCTGCCGGGCGTGATTTCGCGCCTGGGCCACGCCATGCGCACCTGCTCCTTCAACCCGTTGCTCACTTACCTGGACGCAAAACACCATGACCTCTATCTACGCCTACCAAAAAGTTTCCACGCCGCACAGCATCATCCAAATGGCACTGCCCGACAACGCGGGCCTGGACGACGAGCACCGCTGCACGGAGTTGTGCACGCTTGACGGCGTGACTTATGTTGCCGTGCCCGACGCCCTAACATTGCCAGACCAGCCGCCAGAACTGACCGTCACGTCCGTGGTGCTGACCGACGAATTGCGCGAGCAGATCAAGCTGGCCAGCACCCATGTGCAGCTGATCGGCCAGCGGATGATTGACCAGATTCGCGCCAGCTACTCGATTGACGATGAGATGTACTTCGCCCGGATCGGCGTCGGTGCTGCCACTGGCATGTACACGCCAACCGGCGGCGAGATGGCTGAGATGGCCGCCTTCGGTGCGTTTTGCGAAGCCACGCGGCAATGGGGTCGTGACGAGCGCGCGAAGTTGGGGCTGTGATCGTGCGCCAACGGATTCTTAATTTGCTTGTGGCGCTGGACAGCTTTGTGCTGGTCCTGCTGACCCTTGGCAAGGCGTGGCCTGGCGAGACAATTTCGAGCGCGGCCTACCGGGCAGAGATTCACGGGCAGTTATTTGGGCATGCGCGGCCGGTGATTGACTGGATGTTTGCCCCGTTGGAAACGAGCCATTGCTACAAGAGCTGGTTCTACGCGGTTTCCAAGGCCAATCTGCCGGAAGACATGCGATGACCGCCCCGCGCAAGATCATCCCCGAGCACATCCCCAAACGCAGCTCCCTGCGCACGTCGCGCACGCGCCGCGAGCAGCAAGGGTGGTGGACCAAAACCTGCATGGCGTTTGGCATCACCACCGCGCTGGAAACGGCCATGCACCGCGCCGGGTTGTCGGGCGAGCTGGCCGCACGTTTTCTGTGGTACTTCGCAGGCCGCTCCACCGGGTCTGACGTGCGCGCCATGGTGCGCGCCGCACAAAACATGGGCATTTGCCGCGACGACCTGTGCCCCTACGACCCCAACCGCCTGGACGAACCGCCCAGCGATGCCGCGATCAAAAACGCGGCAGAGCTGGGCATCACGTTTGGCACCGTGAGCATCAACGGCCGCGAGGAAATTTGTCGCGCCATCGCGCAGGGCAGCCCGGTAACCATCATCACCGTTGGGCCTGGCGGTTCCGAGCATTGCGAGTGTGCGGATGAATTCGACGAATTTGGCCTTGGCATCGTGGGCAGCTATGGCGAGTTCCGGGTGATCCCGTGGGATCAATCGCGCTGCATCACCCAGGCATTCCGCTACGTCGATTTGCCGTGGCCGCTGATCCCTGATGACAACTACGTCGAAGGCGATCTGCCAGAGTACAACGCCGGCGCATTGTGGCTACCCAAGCTGACCGTTTTCAAACCATGGCCCGCAGAGCCCGAGGTCTACGTCAACGCCCTGGTGCACTTCACCGACGCCAACACCGGCACCCTGGTGGAAGACGACCCCGACGTGCGCGGCTTTGACGCCACCTGGTCATCCACCCGCCGTTATTTGGCGTTGCCGAGCATGCTGTATTTCAACCCGACAACTGGCCTGTGGGACCGGTGCACGCGGGTGAGTGCGCTGAATCCTTCGGTCGAAATTGTTTCATTTACGAAAGCCTGATCCATGACACCACAAAAAGAATCCTGGCACCTCGATAAGAAAGTACCTCTCTCCCTGATCTTTGCCATGCTGGTGCAAGCCGGCATGGTGATCGTTGCAGTGGCAGACATAAAAAAGGATGTGGAGATTCTGAAAGCGCAGGCCAATACCCAAAAAGACCGCGATGAAAGACAGGACAAGACTTTGGCGGAAGTGGTCTCCGTGCTGCGAACGCAGCTTGAGAGGATGGACGGCAAATTGGACCGGCTGATCGAGAAGCGGCCATGAAGCTGATACCAAACGCCAAAGCGGTATTGCGCAAAGCATGGAGTGTGCGTCTCGGGATCATTGCGGGCTTTTTTTCTGCTGCGGAGGTTGTCGTCCCGTTCTTTGCGGACACCATGCCACGTAATTTGTTTGCCGCGCTGTCGTTTCTGGCTGTCATGGGGGCGGTAGTTGCAAGGTTCGTTGCGCAGCCAAGGATCAATGATGGCAAGTAACAGAACCCGCATCGCCATCGCCGCCCTGTCGCTAAGCGCTGCGGCTTTCGTTGGGCGAGCGGTGCATGAGGGTTATACGGACGTTGCGATCATCCCAACGCAAGGCGACCGGCCTACAAATGGTTTCGGCATGACCGAGCGCCCGGATGGTAGCCCTGTCCAGCTTGGCGACCGCACAAACCCGGTGCAGGCCCTGCAGCGCACCTTGGCGTACACCGTCAAAGCTGACGCAAGGCTCAAAGCGTGCGTCAAGGTGCCGCTGTATCAAGTCGAGTTTGACCTGCTGAGCGACCACGGCTACCAATACGGCGTAGGCACGACTTGCAACAGCGTCATGGTGCGCCGCGTCAACTCTGGCGACTACGCCGGGTCGTGCCGTGGCTACCTTGAGTACAAGAAGGCAGCGGGCTACGACTGCTCCACCATGATCAACGGCCAGCCGAATAAACGCTGCTGGGGAGTCTGGGAGCGGTCGAAGTGGCGTTACGACCAATGCATGTCGGTACAAGGAGAGTGAAACGATGGACTACTTAGCTTTGGTTGGACGTGGAACCGTTGGGTTCAAGGACGTCTTTGCTCCGGGCTCGCCCATGCTTGCAGAAGATGGCGATACGGTTTCAATGTCAGGCGTCGTCGGCATCACCGACCGGATGAAGTGGAGAGTCTGGGTTCCACCGGGCACACGCAGTTTGCAGTCGACCCTGTTTGTTTACGCCTCACCGCCAGAGTCCAAAGTGTTGCTGCGCATGCACGAGCCTCCGACTGGTTGGCTTGACGCGGTGACGCCGGAAAACGCGGCGGCGGTCGATCTGACAAACGTGCTGGCCCTGCTGTTGACAGGTGCAGAAGTCCCGTATTACGCCCCGCCCGTCATAGCAGGAAACATCAAACTTTCTGACGGCCGCATTGAATCGCCAGTCGTCACCGACACGGGCGGCTGGCTGTATATCCATGCGCTGCAAGTGCCAGGGAACAAGATTTTTGAACTCGTTGCACGGATCACCGTTGATCGTGCACAGTACAAGGCCTGGTACGCAAACGCCGTTTGGGACGACTACGGCAACCCGCTACCTGGTGTGCAGGCGCCAAGGCCCGCCATCACTGAGCAATACGTGCTGGGCCGCGTGCTGGAGCTTGGCCTTGTTGAGCCCCTGAGTAAATTGTGCAAAGCCACAGACGACGCCGCCCTGATCCAGGCCGCAAAAGCCAGCGGTCTGTGGGCTGCACTGATGAAGTTTGCGAAATGACTGACTTACTCGCCTGGCTAAACCCCACCCGCTGGCTGGTCATTTTGGGGGCCGCAGCATCGCTGATTCTGGGTTACGGCCTTTGGACTAAACACCAGCAGGGTATAGGCGAAGCGCGGGCCAATGTTCGCTGGCAAATCGCTACCGACGACCTCAAGCGCGAGGCCGCTGCCAAGCTGGCCACCGAGACCGCCCGGGTGCAGGCCACCCAGCAGGCGCTGCAAGACTTCAAGAATCAACAGGAGCTGAAAGATGCAAACAATCAAAAAACTGTCGCTGATCTTGCTGGCCGCCTACGTGCTGCTGGCCCAACTGGTCGGCTGCGCGACCCAAACGCCGCCGGATGTGGGCGCGGTAGTGATAGCGCCCCGCGTGAAGCTACCACCGCCCCCGGTGATCGTCCAGACGACCGAGCCG